>Ga0114996_10001636_pt1 | contig 30027 bp, 24 predicted proteins | sample ArcticOcean_MG_C_4_FD_87039 | JGI IMG/M metagenome (GOLD analysis project Ga0114996, IMG submission 87039) | Marine microbial communities from western Arctic Ocean - ArcticOcean_MG_CB4_134 | ecosystem: Environmental > Aquatic > Marine > Oceanic | place: Arctic Ocean: Canada Basin | collected... | reverse complement strand
TCCAGCATCCAGCATCCACTGATACTGTCCCAGCATGAGATGTGGAGCTTCAAGCATGGGTGCAAACTGGGATTCAATCATGTTGGTCGATTCCTCTCTAGGGATATCCTTGACCTTCCAGGCCCTCCAGACACCCTCCTTGGCAGAAAAATCCATAAACAACGCCGGCGGATACTGGTAACTCTCTACTTGCATGGCTTTCACCAATGATGTGATATTTGTCCCTGGTGAATTCCATCAAACTAGGCTCGTACTACTCAGCCACGGAGATAGGATGAACCGTGGGGGTCACGGCAGTGATGGCATTCCGGTTTGCATCTGACATGCAGCAAAGTATAGATAAGAAAGCAGCCAAAGCCACCAGACCTAAAGCTCTCACGTCTACCCCAGGTCAGCAACCCCAAAAACTTCCAGGGCTTGCTGTGCCGCTGTGCGCTCTCCGTCCACCTTTCGGTGTCCGGAGCCAGTACCCATGACCTCATCCGCCACGACAACTTCTATGGTAAAGATTCTGAGGTGTTCCGGGCCGGACTCGTCTATGGTGCGGTAGACTGGGGAGCCTTTGCCCATGCCTTGAGTCACCTGCTGCAACCTGGACTTGGGGTCTTTGGCAACGCCCTCACGCACCGTGTGTTCCAATTCAGATTGTAGAAGGCCAAGGGTGATGCCATAGGCAGCATCGGCCCCTTTGTCCAGCAGTACAGCGCCGACCACGGCCTCAAGGGCGGCTGCGAGGTTGGAGTCTCTATAACGTCCACCACTCCCCTCCTCTCCCTGGCCCATGTACATATAGGAACCGAGTGAAAGTCCGCGTGCCAATCTAGCCAGAGTCGCGCCGCGTACGATGGCAGAACGGAGTTCCGTAAGCTCTCCCTCAGCTATGTTCGGAAGGCAGTGGTACAGCTCCTGTGCGACCACAAAGTCTATGAAGGCGTCTCCAAGAAATTCCAGCCTCTGATTTGAGGCAGAGAAGGATAAGGGGTCCTCATTGACGGCTGAGGGGTGGGTCAAGCTCAGGGACAAGAGTCCCCTTTCGGCAAAGGACATGCCGAGGCGTTTTTCAAGTGCATCTTCGTGTTTCGAGCCAACTTTTGTGTTCATTGATCGAGATATTATGTCGCGTATTGTATGCTCACTGGATTCTTCGCGTCAAAGCGGCTCATCTTTCCGGGATGTCAGCAAATCTGAGAGGCTGCTGTCCTGCCTTATAGCCTGGCTAAGGTTGCGGGCGGCGTGGATGAGGCCGATGTGACTAAAGGCTTGCGGAAAGTTGCCAAGGAAATCTCCTGTGGCCGGATTCATCATCTCCGAAAAAAGACCAAGGTGGTTGGCACGTTTCAGAAAATCCTGGAACAGTTCCAAGGCCTTTCTCACCTGGCCGCTGAACAGGAGAGCTCCGATGAGCCAGAATGTGAGCATAGTGAAGGCCCCCTCGTCCCCCGTCAGGCCATCCTGAGTCTCCTCAGTCTTGTAGCGACGCACGAAGCACCCCTGCGCCAGCTCTTCGGTGGTGGCCTTTATTGTGCCCTGGATACGGTGGTCGTCCGGGGGCAAGAAACCAACAAAGGCAATCAGCAGATTGCTGGCATCTAGGGTATCGCTACCATACCGCTGCACAAAGGACTGCCTTCGTTCACTCCAACCCTTGTCCAAGACCTCTTCTTTGATGGTATCTGCCGTTTCCTGCCAGTGCTCAATGGGGGCAGAACGCTCAAGTTCACGCGCCATTCTGATTGCGTTATCCAGGGCTACCCAGCACATGACCTTGGAATACACGAAGTGTTGCAGGGGCCCCCTAACCTCCCATATGCCATGGTCTGGCCGCGTCCAATTCTCGCATACAACCTGAGCATACTCGTACACCAGGTCCCACAGATCGTTTGATATGTAACCTCCGTACCTGTGATAGGTGGAGATGCTGGTGATGACCTCGCCGAAGACGTCCATCTGAATCTGATCCGCGGCCTTGTTGCCTATGCGGACCGGCGGTGAACCCATGTACCCCTCGAGGTGCTGTAACGTCACCTCGTCCAGATCCGACTGTGGGTCTATGCCGTAGAGTATCTGTGTCCTGCCTGGAGTAGATTTGATCTGGTCTATGAGCCAGGTCATGAACTGGGCGGCTTCCCTCATGTCGCCAAGGCGGGACAGGACGTCTAGGGTGAAGGCCGTGTCTCTGAGCCACGAGTAGCGGTAGTCCCAGTTACGCACTCCACCTATATCTTCAGGAAGCGAGGTTGTTGGAGCAGCGATGATTGCCCCGGTTGGAGCATAGACCAGCAGATGAAGCACAAGAAACGAGCGTACGACTTCCTTTTCCCACAGACCCTGAAAGTTAATTTCCTCGGCAAGAGATTCCCAGTAACGTATCGTGCGTTCAAGTTTATCGCTGCTGTGGAGCGCCTTCACTGAGGGAGGACGGGCGCATCCATAGGAGACAATGAAGCTGTACTCATCCCCTTCCTGCATGACGAAGCTGGCACTAGCCTTTCCCTGCCCCACCACCAGAGGAACCGTTGAGGAGAGGGTCATGGAGTGACCGTTTCCTGATGCCACCGCCCCGTTATGGGCCGCGGTTACCAGTGTCTCCGCGCGCCCGTAATCAAGGCACGGCTGGAACCGGCATTCCACTGAGAGCGTCCCGCGATTGCATTTGAGCATGCGGTGAATCTCGTGGGGGCACTGGCCAGGGCGTGAGCCTTCGGTGAGGGGCATAAAGTCGATGAGGGTGGCTTCGCCACCGTCCGTCTGGAAGGTGGTGGAAAGAACGTTGGTGTTCTGGACGTATTCCTGACGGACTCTATGGTCTCCTGTAGGCGTTATCTGGAAATATCCGCCTTTTTTGTCGTCCAGTATGGCAGCGAAAACGCTGGGAGAATCGAACCTGGGAAAGCAGCACCAGTCTATTGAACCATCTGTGCCAACCAGGGCAGCCGAATGGCTGTCTCCAATGAGGCCGTAGTCCTGTATCCTATTATACCCCACCTGAATCTCTCATAGCCCTTTCAAAGCCCAGCCCTGAGGTTTTCTTTATCAGATTATTCATCAAGATAATCTCATCTTTATTACGCTTAATGTTTCTATAGGTACTGACGTATCATTACCGCAGCGGTCGCCCATTCACCAACTACGCTGGAAACAATACCGACGGAGTACACACACATGGTGAAGCGCGTTGGGCTATGCACTGATGCCCAATTTCCGAGCCAGTTCCGAGTTGGATGGCTCGACCAGTATGGAGCCGTCCTCAAACACGATGGTTGGAATTATCCGCCTGCCATGGTTCAGCCTCTGCACAAGGTCTGTGGCTTCAGCGTCTTCCTGGACATCTATCCACTGATATGGAACGTTGTGCTGATCCATGAACCTCTTGGCCCGCCTGCAATCGCCGCACCAGTCGGCACCGTATATCTTTATTTCGGTATTGGTCATACTCCGTACCTCCGTCCAACGTTAGCGACGTATGTCTGCTACAGGGATTAGATGTATGAAATGCCCTGGAGATTTAGTTTCGTCTGATGATATAGGGTTTCGAGTGCCGACTCTACAGCTACGCTCAAGTTTCATTGCCTACATCACCAACCTTATCTATAATAGCATGAACTAATAGCATGAACTTTATTCTTGGATGGAATTTTGCCCACTGTAATCATCGAGACCCACGGCTGTAAGCTGAACCAGGCCGATTCCCAGGCCCTGGCGAGGCGGTTCGTCCAGTCAGGATACCAGGTTGTTGACTCCAATCAGCCCGCCGATGTCTATGTCTTGGACACGTGCACCGTGACACAACTGGCAGACCGCAAGGCCCGCCGTACGTTGAGGGCCGCACGTCGCTGCAATCCGAAAGCGCTCATAGTAGCCACGGGATGCTATGCCCAGAGAGACCATGCGGCCCTTGAGGCCATCCCAGAGATTGACCTCGTCCTTGGAAATACCGACAAGAGCAAGCTGGTAAATGAGGTCGTATCCTTACGGCAAGAGGAGATTAGTCCGTGCGCCGTGGGCGAAGAAGTTGCCGACAGAATGGTACACCGAGCTAGAGCAATGGTAAAAATCCAGGAGGGATGCAACCAAATCTGCACCTATTGCATAGTCCCAAAAGTACGCGGCAGAGAGCGCAGCATACCAGCCGAAACCCTTGTGGCTCAAATACTCGCGCTGGAGAACGAGGGTTTCAAAGAAGTTGTGCTCACGGGGACACAACTTATCTCCTACGGCTTCGATATTCGAGGCTACAGCTTGGCCCGTCTACTGGAAACAGTGCTAACCAAAACTACAATTCCACGGATAAGGGTGTCATCACTGCAACCTCAAGTGTTGGACAAGGAGTTGCTTGAACTGTGGCAAGACACGCGATTGTGCCCTCATTTTCACATGCCGCTTCAGAGCGGCAGCGACACGGTGTTGCACCGCATGGGACGGCGTTATAGCGCCGAATTTTTCGCGAATACGATAGAACGTATCCGAGCGCAAAACCCATCAACGTCCGTCACCACAGATGTGCTGACTGGCTTTCCGGGTGAGTCGGATGACGAGTTTCAGGAGACGTACCTTCTCTGCCAGAACATCCGTTTCTCAGGCATGCACGTCTTCCCATATTCCGTGCGTCCAGGAACATCAGCGGCCCACTTCAATGATAAGGTGGACCCCATTACCAAGGGTCAGAGAGGGAAGCTGCTTGCGGAGCTTGCAGGGAAACACGCCAACGACTTCCTGGAAAGCCTGTTGGGTCAGACACGCTCCGTACTGTGGGAACGAGAGGCCACCGGCCGTTGGAAAGGATACTGGTCCGGTCTTACAGACAACTACGTGCGGGTATATGCTGAAGACCAGAGACCACTGAGAAACACGATTACTGAGACCAAGCTCCTACGGCAACACGACGGGTTTTTGTACGGTAGTGTGATCCGCTAACCCATGGCTTTAGACCGATTCTTGGGACTTCCAGACACTTCCAACAGGTCCAGGTGGCCATGGTCTATGAGCTAGTGTATACGAGCCATGATGGCGACGTAATCGGCATCATCATTGGTATTCCATAGTGACCCCGACAGGTGGTCTTCCAGTTCATCCAGCAAACCCTCCACCTGGGCCATCTTAGTGGAGAACGTACGCATTGTGTATATTCTTGCTACTCTCGCTTTTTAGCTGAGTATCGACGCTCTACCAGTCCATTTACAGTTTCACAGGCCTAAGGCACACAAACCCATCCCGCTTCTCCAGGTAACCCGCCTTTTCCTCGCTACCGTGGCCGAAAATCACAAGCCACCCATCCTTCACCGCCTGTGCCACCAACTCTTTTTTTCTTTCGAGTGTGTCTTCCGGATACTGATCGTGAGCGGCAATATACGGGAGTGACAGGTGATGCGGAGTAGGGATAACGTCACCCAGAAAAACCACTTTCTCGCCGCCGCAGTTTATGTGCACCACCTGGTGACCAACACAATGCCCTCCCGTTTCCTTGACCCATAATCCAGGCAGAACCTCAACATCTCCATTAACTAGGGAAAGCTGGCCCGATTCCTGAAGGCAAGCGAAGTCCTCTGAATGATGAGAGGCCTCGTCACGTTCGCTGGGGGTCATCGCGTTCTCCCAGCAGGACTCCTGCACTATGTAGGTGGCCTTCGGAAATACCGGAATGGGCATACCAGAACGGTCGATTTTGGTACATCCACCCGAGTGATCAAAGTGAAGATGAGTGAGTATTACTTTGTCTATATCCTTTGCGGTAAGACCGACTTCTTTTAGTCCCTTGCTGAGCTTGCTGGAGGACAGGCCATACCATTCTCTCAGCTTCCCCGTCTCTTTGTTTCCAGCTCCTGTATCCACCAACACATTGCCCTGATCAGTACGGATCAGAAGGCAGTTGAGTCCTAGGCTTACGCGGTTCCATCTGTCCGCTTTTACCTGTTGCTCCCAGAGGACTTTGGGAATCTGGCCAAATACAGAGCCACCATCGCACTTGATAATTCCGTCGCTAAGGAGATTTATGGATGGAGTCTTCGAGTGCACTTTCAATCAACCTCCTTTCGGCGTTTATAATGTAGTAAAGTTCCACCTATGTGGAATGACCGTAACAACGGGTATCCGAGTCGATAGGAGGCTTTAGAGCCTGTGTCAAAGCCTCCTATCGACTACAAGCGGGCGAACCTATGTCGGGAAAATGCTCATCAGAGGATTTCAGCGACACAGACCCAACCCTTAAATCATATGGCCTACACCTAATGATCTGTCAAGGGCAGTACAGATGTGACTTTTAGAAACCTGTGTGAAGTTTCCCGGAATCACGGGAGGGCAAGGTTTCAAACCGTTGTAACGATGTGCTGTACTGATAGGCTTGTCTCAGTCTGTAATTTCTATCTCGAAGCTCATTGGAAGGACTGCCCAGCCAATTTGAGCGCCGTCTAGGAAGACGGTGAAGGTGTACAGGCCATCCTCTGATACCTCCATGTCTAGGCTGGCAATGCACCGGTGGACGGTTTCGCCGGGGTGTATCTCAAAACTCTCCAAGTCTACAGTCGTCATGATGCCACCGGAAGGCCTTGTTATACCAAGCCGCACCTCATGAAATCCCTCCGGGGCGTTGATGCCGAGAACGGCCTTGAGAGGAAATACCTTTTTGGGTATAGTCTGGCCCCGTTGAATGGCACCACGGACGTCGGCACCGTCTAGGACTCCAAGTATGGACACCTGTCCTGAGTCCTCGACGAAATCGTTGCAGAACAGGACATATTGCATGTTCGGCTGTATTGAGTCTCCGGTCATGCCAACGCCTCCGCAAGCACCTCTGCAAGATGACGCGGCGTGCGCCCAGTGCCGTGCTGAATTTGCTGCCGACAGGAGATGCCGGTAATCACCGCCTCGTCCTCCTGGTCTGTGGAGGATACGGCTGGAAAGAGCCGCTGACCTCCGATAGTCATAGAAACGTCGTAGTGCTCCTTCTCGTACCCGAAGGCCCCCGCCATGCCGCAGCACCCTGCGTCGCTCTCTTCCACCTGGAAGCCTGGCACCATCCTCAAGGCCGCCATTGCGGGTTCTGTGCCAACCAGTGCCTTGGCATGGCAGTGGCCGTGGAATAGGACTTTCTTTGGCGTCTCCTTGAATTTCAAGTCGAGCCGCCCTTCCTCTTGCAGCATTTGGAGAAACTCCTCCAACAAGAGGGATTTCTCCGCAACCCTATCGGCCTCCGGATTACGTAAGAGGTCAGGATACTCGTCACGAAGGGTCAGAAGGCAGCTTGGTTCGCATCCCACGACGTACGCTCCGCGCTGCACATGGGGATAGAGGAGATCAACGTTGTACTGAGCGTTAGACTTGGCCATGTCCAGCATTCCCTTGGAGATCATAGGGCGGCCGCAACACTTGCGGTCCACCAGGGTAACCTGGAAGCCAGCCCGTTCCAACAGTTTGGTGGCTGCCATTCCTATGGAGGGATAATTGTAGTTCATGAAGGTATCGTTGAACAGAACAACCTCGCCCTGTGTCTGCCTTTCGAAAACGGTGCTCCTAGACCGGAACAGGCTTGGAAAAGTGTCCTTGGCAAATGGAGGCAGCGGCCTCCGTTTGTCTATCTTCAGGAACGCGTCCAGTACCCATCGGGTCAGTGGAAACCGCGCTACCCAGTTGGAAATGGGTGCAAGTGCGCTTCCGAACTTGCTCAGAGTGCCTATGTTAGCAAAGAGCTTTGACCTCAATGGGTAGCCGTTCTTCTGATGGTACGCGTCCAGAAACTCGTATTTCAACTTGGCCATGTCCACCTGAGATGGACATTCTGCTTTACATGCCTTGCACTCAAGACAGAGATCCATGACCTCATGCATGCGCTTGCTTGTGAACTCCTCTGCTGGCAGGAAGCCGGAGATGACCGCACGCAGGGCGCTGGCACGGCCACGGGTGGAGTGTTCCTCTTCCCGTGTGGCCATGTATGAAGGGCACATGGTTCCGCTAAGGGTATTACGACAGGCCCCCAGCCCGTTGCACATCTCGACGGCCCCGCTGAAGCCGCCTTCTTCTGAGAAGTCCATCTTGGTCTTCAGATTGATGCTCTTGTAGTCAGAGCCGTATCTTAGGTTCTCCACCATCGTTTGTGAGTCGACAATCTTGCCGGGGTTCATGATGCCCGTTGGGTCGAATGTTCGTTTGACGTCTCGAAAAGCGTTGTAGAGGGTCGTACCGAACACCTTCTCGTTCCACATGCTGCGCACAAGGCCATCGCCGTGCTCCCCGCTCATTGACCCACCCATCTCCATCACCAGATCACAAGCGTCCTTGGAGATTTTGTACATGCGATCAACGTCCGCCTGCTCTTTTAGGTTTATGAAGGGCCGAACGTGTATGCAGCCTACGCTGGCATGGCCGTAGTAAGCGGCCTGTGTGCCGTTCTCACGTATCATATCGTCTACACGACGTATGTAGTCCGGAAGCTTGTCGGTGGAGACGGCGCAGTCCTCAATAAACGGAATTGGCTTAGCTTCGCCCTTGACCCCCATCATTAGGCCTATACCAGCCTTGCGCACGTCCCACACGTTGACCTGCTCAGCCCTGTCCGTGATCTTGATATATGCGTAACCCATGCCACCCCGACGCAGGCGGTTTTCGATCTCCTCCATCTTGGCCACCACCTCTGCCTCCGTGTCCCCCGCGGTCTCCACCAGCAGAATGGAGTCAGGGTCTCCCTCAATGAAGTTGCTCCTACGAGCATACCCCAACGATGTGCGGAGCTCCTCAAGGATAACGCGTCCCACCAGCTCCACGGCAGCAGGCTCGTGCTCAAGGGTCGACACCGTCGCCTCCATGGCCTCGATTAGGCCACGAAAGTGTACAACCATAAGAGCGGTGGCCTTTGGCCGCTCCACCAAGTTCACCTTGGCCTCCGTTACCGCGGCCAGTGTCCCCTCTGAGCCGACGATAAGCTTGGCAAGATTGAACGGCTCGCCGTTGGTGAACTGGTCAAGGTTGTATCCGCCGACACGCCGCATAATCTTGGGGTAACGGCTCTCGACCTCCACCGCGTTGTTATTAACAATTTCCGTAATCTGCCTATATATCTGGCCCTCCAGCCCGTCGACGCTGAGCTTGGCCTCCAGTTGGGATGAGGTAAGTGGAGCCAGCAGCGCCAGGTCTCCATCGGAAAGCACCGTCTCAAGCTCTTTGATCTGATCTATTGTCTTTCCGTAGAGAATGGAGTGGGAGCCGCAGGAGTTATTGCCAATGGCCCCTCCAACGTTGGAGCGGTTAGCGGTCGCAGGATCAGGGGTGAAGAAGAGCCCCGTATTCCTAATCTGATGGTTCAGTTGCTCCAAAACGATGCCAGGCTGAACCCGCGCCCACTGCTCTTCCGTGTTCACTTCCAAGACGTTGTTCATATATTTTGACATGTCCACGACGATGGCGCGGCCCACGGTCTGGCCCGCAAGGCTTGTGCCTCCCCCACGTGGCAGTATCGGTATGCCGTATTTATGTGCCAGCTCAATCGTGGCAATCACGTCTTCTTTGTTGCGTGGAAGCACCACACCAATGGGTTCAATCTGGTATATGCTGGCATCGGTGCTGTACATGGCACGGGAGTACGGGTCGAAACGGACCTCTCCCAACACGGATTTCTTTAGCTCCTGCTCCAGCTGCGCTGTTTCCATAAGAATCTCCCCATCTCATTGATTGCGAACGACGCGGCGAAAAACGTTGGGTACAATTATACATTGATTATACATTAAGGGAGGCGCCCGATGGAAACAGGCATCTTCTAGATATTTCCGCTCAGTACCCTGATGAACCTCAGGCTGAGCAATGTTCTCTGAACCTGGAACAATAGCCCCCAACAAAGTGTGGCAAGCTATGGTAGAATAATTGGCAAGAGTTATGGCAATAGGAAATCAAGACAGAAGAGAGCGTCGGCGCGGACAGCGTCGCGCCCAACGACTCACAACCAGAATGTGGCTCATTATGGGCGGCTTTGTGCTGGCTTTGGTAGTAATACTGGGCCTGCTTATAGCCGTTACCGGAGACGGAGATGGTGGTGGACTCTACACGAATGTAGGCGACCACATACATGCCGAATACTCCGTAATTGTCTGCGGAGAGGCCGAACCTACGTTCCCAGTCTCATCCGGTGGAGTTCACAGTCACGGTGACGGCAGCATACACATACACCCTTCAAGCCCCAGCGAGGCGGGTCTCAACGCTAACATAGCGCGCTTCGTAGCCAGCACAGGTTCTAGGATTACCGATGAGTATATTGAACTTCCATCTGGAGTCCAATATACCAACGGAGACCTATGCCCAGACGACCAACCGGGCCAGATGTTTCTTCGGGTGAACGGTATAACCACACAGGAGATAGCGTCATACGTGCCCCGTGACGGGGACGTCATTGAGATGGGCTTTGAGGTTCAGTAGCCTGCTCTGATGCCGATGCCAGGTCATTCGAATACCCTCCTCTGAAAGCCTCTAGCAGCCTCTATGCTCACGCGCTCGTTGACAGGTACAGGCCGACTGCTCTAGGATAGTTTTGAGGCCGTGCTACACGGGGAGCTAGCGGTGCCCTGTACCCGCAATCCGCTATAGCGGGGTGGAACTCCCTCCCGAGGTCTGTGTTCAAGGCCTCTATCGTCGCGGGTGGATGTCGAGAGCTGGGTCCTGGGCGGCGGAGACCTGTGAATCCCGTCAGATCCGGAAGGAAGCAGCGGTAAGCGGAAGTCTCCGGGTGCTCCGGGGAAGCCTGGCTTGAGTCGCCCGGGTGGACATGTCCTGGGTGTCCGATCGAAGGAGGGTGCACGGCTTCTTTCGTTTTTCAGGGCCGTTGTCATGACCGTACCAATTACACCAGCTACACCAGGCAGCCACCACGTCTTCCCGCGCAAATCGCTAGGCCAGCATTTCCTGGTGGACCAGGGAGCCTTGCGAAGGGTCATAGCGGCCGCAGATGTACAACCAACAGATATAGTTGTAGAAATAGGCCCCGGCACCGGCCTGCTGACACGTCTGCTGGCCGAAAAGGCAGAAAGGGTCATAGCCGTTGAGATGGATGAGGCCCTAGTAGCACGCCTCAGGGACGACCTTAGCGGCTTCCAAAACCTATCCATCGTCCACGGAGACGCCCGAGAATGGGACCCTGCGACAGTCGGTGAGCCATACAAGGTGGTGGCCAACCTGCCATATTACGCCGCAACACCGATAGTAAGGCGTTTCCTGGAGTGTTCTTTGCCCCCCTCTGTTATGGCGGTCACCGTGCAGCGTGAAGTAGCCCAATCCATGACGGCATCCCCCGGAAAGATGAGGACGCTTTCAGTGGCCACACAGCTATACGGGAAACCGCGTATTGCGGGATACATAAGGCCTGGTTCATTCCGTCCGCCCCCCAAGATAACCTCGGCCATAATCAGCATAGAGGTATACAAGAAACCAGCGCTGTACCTGGACGATACGAACGCATTCTTTCAGGTGGTTCGGGCCGGTTTCAGCAGCGCCCGCAAGCAACTCCGAAATTCTCTTGGTCACTCATTCGACATCGCCGGTGTGCAAATGGAAGAGGTGCTGCAAGAGGCAGGAATAGACCCACGGTTGAGGGCCGAAGCCATTAGCCTTGAGGACTGGGGCAGGCTCTACGGCGTTTTCAGGAGCCGGGGCCTGTGCTGACAGTCAGAGCCTATGCGAAGGTAAATCTCACCCTTGAGGTACTGCGTAAGCGCGGAGACGGCTACCATCAGATAGTCTCTGTGATGCAGACCATAGACTTGTTTGATGAGCTTAGCTTTACTCGCTCAGACAACGAGGTGAACCTGCGGTGCAGCCTTCTGTCCTTGGAAACCCCAGATAACCTTATAACCAAGGCCGCTACTCTGCTTAAGGAGCGCACAGGTTATTCTGGCGGTGCGGATATTTTTCTCAAGAAGCGCATTCCCGTAGCCTCCGGGCTTGGCGGAGGCAGCAGTGACGCCGCATCAACCCTCAAAGCCCTTTGCCAATTGTGGGAACTGGACATGGGAGATGAGGAACTTTTGGCCTTGGCATCCTCCGTAGGCTCCGACGTTTCTTTTTTCCTCCTGGGAGGGACGGCAATTGCGGAAGGACGCGGGGAAGAGGTCCACAGACTTTCAGCAATGCACACGGCACATCTGGTGGTTCTGGCTCCTCCGGTTGAGATGCCGAATAAGACACTCAGCATGTACCGCAGCCTGATACCAGAAGAATATACCAAAGGAGAGGCCTCTTTTAAGCTACGCGACTGCCTGGAAAGGCATGGGAAGCTCGACATAAGTATGCTCTTCAACGTCTTTGAGAGTGTGGCATTCGATCTGTTCCCGCCCCTTGCGATATACCGTCGTGCGATGCTGGATATGGGAGCCGAAAAGGTGCATCTGGCGGGCAGCGGCCCATCACTGTACACCCTGGCAGATTCCAAGGAAAATGCCGCTGCACTGGCAGAAAAGCTTCGTACTGTTGGCTACGATGCTTACGCGGCGGCGGCGGTGTGGCCAAACTCTGATTGACGCCCTTGGCCGCTCCCATTAGAATCTCCTAGAGCCTGCAAACGCCCCAGTGACTCCGCGTTTAACTAAGTCCCGGTTCCTGTACACGAATGTTTTATGACTAGCAATATGACATCTACAAGCAGCGAGGTATGTGTTGCCCTAGACTTGGAGACCACTGGGCTGATCACAGAGACCGATGAAATTATCGAAGTCGGGGCCGTCAAGTTTCAGGGCGACCAAGTGCTGGACACCTTTCATACCTTAGTCAACCCTTACAAGCCGCTACCCAAGTTCATAAGGGAACTGACGGGCATTTCTCAAGTAGAGGTAGACGAAGCCTCTTCCTTCACGACCATAGCCTCACAGCTTGAATCCTTCATTGGCAACAGGCCGATAGTCGGTCAAAACATAGCCTTTGACCTTGGATTTCTGGCAAAGAGCGGCATGAACCTGTCCAACCCCTTCTACGACACACGGGAGATGGCAGCCGTGCTCCTGCCACGGCTGCGTGAATACTCTCTTCTCCCACTGGCGGCATCGCTCGGCATAGAACATCCAAGGCTTCACCGCGCGTTGGAAGATGCAGATGTCACCGCCAAGGTCTTTCACGCCCTGACGAACGTGGCTATGGAGATGGATGTAGGGCTGCTGTCCGAGTTGAGCCGCCTGTACGGCCGGTCCAAGGGACATCTGTCAGCCCTGTATCTCAGTTTGCAAAGGGCCAAGAGCCAGGAGAACGTGGCAACCGGCCTATTCGGCCTAGACATGGAGGCCCTCGGCAAACGCTTGGAGTCTCCGCCCACCCTCAGATTAGTCCGCGAGCAACACCCATTTGACGAAGAGGCTGTGGCCAGTTTCTTCCGCGAAGACGGACCATTGTCGAAGGTCATGGATGGCTACCGCTACCGGCCTCAGCAGACTGAAATGGCTATGGCGGTTGCAAAGGCCATGGACAGCAAGCGCAACCTCGTGGTGGAGGGCGGAACTGGAGTCGGGAAGTCGATGGCCTATCTGATGCCCGCGATGCTTTTCGCCATCGCTAACAAGGCTCGCGTGGTTGTCTCCACCAACACCATCAACCTTCAGGAGCAGTTAATTGCCAAGGACCTCCCTGCCCTATCCAAGGCTCTTGACAAGTGGTCTCCGGACTTTGCAGGTATAAGGTTCTCCCTTCTTAAGGGCCGTGACAACTATCTCTGCCTACGACGCTGGAGACAGCTGATAAGAGAAGAGAACCTCTCTCACGATGAAGCCCGCATTGCCTCCAAGCTCATGGTATGGCTGCAGGACACCATCACCGGTGACCGGTCCGAGATGAACCTGGCCTTTCGAGAAATGCCAACTTGGAGTCGAATGTCGGCAGCGGGTGCCTTCCAATGTCCTCCAAGGGCGCGTGAGGCCTGTTTCCTACGCACCGCTCGTGACCAGGCCGAAGGCGCCTATCTGGTCGTGGTCAACCACGCTCTCTTGATGAGGGACCTGGCAGAGGGAGGTGGCATAATCCCAAACTACGATTACCTAGTCATAGATGAGGCTCATCACCTGGAAGAAGAGGCCACAAGCCAGTTTGGTTCCAAGCTTTCACAGGGCACGATGGAGGAATATCTGGAAAGGCTGGAGGGAAGCAGGGGGATATACCGCGAGATGAGAGCTTTCCTCAGTCAGCTTCTGTCAACGCCCAGAGCAAGCATTCTTGAACCACTGGTACATGAGGGAGAGAGCCTTCTGCCAAGAACCAAAGAACACACGGGCACGCTTTGGGCCACCATTGCAACTTTCCTTAGAGACCACCACGAGGATGGAAACCCCCGCAATCTCCTTCTCAGCGTGACCAGAAGCTCACGCGCCCAACCGGGATGGTCAGACGTTGAAGTAGCCTGGGAAAACGCCGACATGTCCCTGTCCCAGATAGCCAGAACCCTGGAGAGGCTGTTACAGGCCCTTGAAGGTATGGAGGATGCCCAGGCGGCTGGATACGAATCCCTGGTCATAGAGATTTCGTCTTGCCTTAATACCGCCGAAGACATAAGGGAAAAACTCAGAGCGTTCATCATTGACCAGAACGACGACCAGATATACTGGATGACCCAAAACGCCAGAGATGGCGAAATCGCTCTTGAGATTGCGCCTATGCACGTGGGAGTACTGCTTCAGAACAGGCTATTCTCCCAAAAGGAGTCAGTCATTCTCACCAGCGCCACTCTGAGCACACAGGGCAACTTCGACCACATCAGCGAGCGTCTTGGACTGGAGGACGCTGACGAACTCCTTGTGGACTCACCTTTCGATTATCCAAAGGCTGTGATGCTGTGCCTGCCCAAAGATATGCCAGAACCCAACAGCCGTAGCTACCAAGAAGCGGTACAGCAGGCCATTATTGACGTTTGCCGCGCCGCCGGAGGCCGCACGATGGGGCTATTCACATCCCACGCTGCCCTTCAGGCCACCCGCACGGGAATAAGAGAGGAACTGGAGGGGCTTGGGTTCAAGGTGCTGGCACAGGGAGTAGACGGCACTCCACGAAACCTATTAACCTCGTTCATGCAGAACCCTGAATCGGTACTGCTTGGCACTGCCAGTTTCTGGGAGGGTGTGGATATCCCGGGAGGCGCATTGAAGGTGATTGTGGTGGCCCGTCTTCCATTCAACGTTCCAACGGAACCGGTATTCGCCGCCAGGTCACAGATGTTTGAGGACCCATTCAACCAGTACGCGGTACCGCAATCGGTGCTACGCTTCCGTCAGGGGTTTGGCCGTCTCATCCGCGGCGAGGAGGACAGAGGCGCGGTCGTCGTACTAGACCAGCGCATCCTATCCAGGGGATACGGCCCTGTGTTCCTGGAATCGCTACCAGGTTGCACGGTCGTAAAAGGCTCGCTTCGTGAGTTGTACCAGGACGTGCAGCAGTGGATAGCAAAAGCTCCCTAATCTTTGATACAGGGCAACCTCTTGACCTTGCCAATACCCTGAAAAGTGGCCAGGCCTTCCGCTGGCATTGCAGGGACGAATGGTACTACGGTACCATTCAGGACAGCCTGCTGGCATTGAAGCAGGACGGCACACGGCTGGAGGTCCGCAGTTCGTCGCCACCGAAACAGATAGAAGCCGCGCTTCGGGACTATCTTAGGCTTGACGACGATCTGGAAGCCATCTACTCACGCATAGACACCGACCCCCGTATACATAGTGCCATTGCCGAATACCGCGGGCTGAGAATCCTACGCCAGGATCCGTGGGAGTGCCTTGTTGGCTTTATCTGCTCAGCCAACTCAAACATACCCAGAATCTCGTCCGGCATGATCGCCATTGCCCAAAATTACGGGGACCCACTGGAACTGGACGGCTACACAGACTACTCTTTCCCGACGCCACAAAAGCTGGCTGAGGCTGGTGAAACAGAGCTGAGAGGCCTGAAGCTGGGATTCAGAGCCAAGTACGTGGCTAAGGCAGCAGAGAGGGTGGCCCAGGGAGAGATTAAACTGGAACCCCTGCGCCATATCCAATACCAGGAAGCCAAGAACGTGCTCACCTCCATACTTGGCGTCGGAGAGAAGGTCGCCGACTGCGTTCTCCTGTTCTCGTTGGACAAGATGGATGCCTGCCCCATAGACCGATGGGTACGCCGTGCTATGGAGGAATGGTACCTGGATGGAGCAAAGCTAAACTACAAAGACATCCGTGCAATGTCTCTGGAGAAGTGGGGCGATTACGCCGGATACGCCCAGCAGTACCTGTTTCATCAGAAGCGTCTTCTAGTGCAAACAGGGCACAGCCCTGCACCCATATGAGAGCATCCTAAGATTTCAAACCAAGTTTGTGCCACAATGCCTACCAGCAAGCCAGCTTAACGCTCCATCCCCTAGCGTGAAACTTCTGCGAAAACTCTGCCGCTAAGTGTTTTGATGGCATTTTCCCGAACGCCGGTGGATTCAACTATTCACCTGTGATTCGCAGAAGGCAATGATGGATTTTAGCGCAGAAGAAGTAATCGGGGCGGGATTGGTGGCCACCAAGGCCATGACTGCGGTGTTGTACATTGGAATCTCAATGATGCCCAAGCAGATGACAATGAATCTACTGTACATGCTAGACACGATGGTAACGCAGATAAAGACCGCTGCCTACTTAATTAGCGGTGTGATGCACGCGATCATGGGCATTGTCTTTGGCCTCATCCACGCCTGTATTTACACATCCCTAGACGTAGATTCTGGATGCCGCCGAATTCGGTCTTCTACTTGCATTCATTCACTGGATCATGGTTGGCATCGGGATGGTTGGGACAATGCATCCGTTGATGAAAAGCGGCGAGATGATAGCTCCGGGGCTCTTTGTGAAAAACCATCCAACACTGATGGTAATGGGGTTCTTCATGCTTCACCTGCTCTACGATCTGGTTTTGGGCTTGGCCGTGGGTTTAGGCAGTGCGAAGCCATGCACCTATAAAATGTCATCCACTACGTTATCTGCATTGTCAGCCAGTTTTTCACAAGGGCCACCTCTTCGGCGCGGCTGGTTATGGTGCCCTCAAGCTTTGCCGAACGCAGTTTTACTAACATATCTCCGATGGCACGACCCTGGGGTACGCCAAGCTCGATGAGGTCTTTTCCTCCAAGAGACGGCTTGATATGACGCAGCTTGTCCAGAAACAACTTGAGATTGCTACTAGCATCTTCGCTTGTGGATGCCATGGCGCACGCCTGCACGGCCGCGGTGGTCGAAGTGACAAGGGTTTCGTATAAATACGACGGCGACAGCCTAGCGTCGGAGAGCCGCGGCAGTTCACTCCTGAGTGCAATGGTGTCTCTGACCACGGTCGCCCAACGGGGAGACATATGGAGCCGTCCTATAATTTTTGCACCGTCCGAGGAGTCGAGAGGATACGTCAAAATACCCAGGATCACCTGCTCGTCCACACTGCGCCTCTCAGCACCAAGCAACACACTTTCAACCAATTGACTTAACCCGGCTAGAGAAGGGGCAATAGCGGCCATGATCCCCAATCGGTCGGCTCTCACAAGAGTTTCTACGCAATGCTCTTCAGCAAGCCACAGGTGAAATTCCCTACACAACCTATGACCGCTTATGGTATCCAACATCGTCACATCTCTGAGGAGCTTGGTCTCGGTGTCGTCTTCCATACGAAATCCAAGACGTTGTTCATAGCGCACGGCCCTCATTATACGGGTGGCATCGTCCACAAAACTCTTGTCGTGGAGCACACGGATGAGGCCGCGTTCCAGGTCAGACTCACCATCGAAGGGATCGAGAAGTTGGGCGCTGCCACCCAGGTGCAGAGGAAAGGCCATCGCGTTGACGGAGAAATCCCTTCGTGCAAGGTCTTCTTCCATATTGCCGTAGGCTATCTGAGGCAGAACTCCCGGACGGCTGTAGTGCTCGCTTCTGGCGGTTATCATGTCTAGGGATACGCCGTCCACCTTGATTTTGGCTGTGGAGAACTGTGACCTGGATACAACCTGTCCCGACAGCCGCTTGGCCATGATGCATGCCAGGATCTCGGCATCGCCCTCAACTACCAGGTCAAGATCCTCCGTGGGACGGCCCAAAAGCAGGTCACGCACGGCTCCGCCAACCAGGTATAGTGACACGCCCTCATCACGGGCGATCTGCCCCGCACTCTTCACAAGTGCCAGTTTCTTGGCAGGCAAGCTGTTTTCCAGTAGTTGAAAGAAGTTCATGTACGGTATTCACTTGGCAACTGGCGTGATTATAGCATGTGGTATTCGATATATTGTGACACTTCCTGCCTTCAAATATCCTTTACAAATTCCTTGGAAATTCTGTTAGAATAGTGTCACTATTCGTATAGTCGAGGCGAGGGCCTTCGGGGAATACTCCTCTTATTCAACCAGATTACACGAAAGGAAACAGAGCCTTGGGAACAAGAGTAGTAGTAACAGGCATAGGAATAGTCAGTCCCCTTGGCCTAAGTTCGGAAACCACCTGGGAGTCCCTGCTTGCAGGGAAATCCGGCGTTGACTATATCAGCAGCTTCGATCCAGAGCCGTTCGAGACCAAGATAGCCGCAGAGGTCAAAGGCTTTGAGCCAACGGACTTCCTCGACCGCAAGGAGGCCCGGCGTATGGACCGCTTTGTGCAGTTCGCCGCGGTAGCCTCGCAAGAGGCGATGGCCAAGGCTGGGCTCAACCTAGAAAAGGAAAAAGCGGAGAGGGTCTCCGTAATGATAGGCAGCGGCATTGGCGGAATACTCACCCTATCTCAGGAACTTCAGGTGATGATTGAGCGCGGCCCGTCCAGGGTGAACCCATTTCTCATACCCATGATGCTTGGTGACATGGCCTCCGGAAGGGTATCCATAATGATAGGTGCCAAGGGACCCAGCTACAGCGCCATTTCTTCCTGCGCCACCGGAGCAGACACCATTGCAGAGGCCTCCGAACTCATACACCGCGGCGAGATAGACGTTGCCATCACCGGAGGTAGCGAGGCCCCAATATGCCCCATTGGAATAGCGGGGTTCAACGCCTGCAATGCCCTCTCACGCCACAACCAGGAGCCGCAGAAGGCCTCAAGGCCGTTCGATGCCCAACGGGACGGGTTTGTTATGGGCGAGGGTGGAAGTGTCCTTGTCCTTGAGAGCCTTGAGCACGCCATGGCACGGGGCGCACAGCCCCTGGCGGAACTGGCAGGACACGGAGCCACAGCCGACGCTCACCACATAACACAGCCGTCGCCTGGAGGAGAGGGAGGGGCTAGGGCCATGCGCATCGCCATGGAGAGGTCTGGCCTCACACCCAAGGACATAGATTACATCAATGCACACGGCACATCGACTCCAATGAATGATAAGTACGAGACCATGGCCATAAAGTCTGCGCTCGGACCAGAGGCCTACAACATCCCAATCAGTTCTACCAAGTCCATGACCGGTCATCTGCTGGGAGCCGGTGGAGCACTGGAAGCAGCCATCTGCGTCATGGCCATCTCACTGGGCGCAATGCCCCCAACCATAAACCTGGACAACCCAGACCCAGACTGTGACCTAGACTACGTTACCAATACTGCCAGAACCTGCGTGGTGAACACAGTCTTATCCAACTCCCTTGGCTTCGGTGGCCACAACACCTGCCTTGCGTTCAAGAGCTTCTCTGAAGGCTAGAGCCTAAATGCAGGCAAACACGGGTTTGTGCAGGGATGCGAGGTTGAATCATGACCGAGACGTGCACACATTGCGGTTCTGCCGTCGACGAACGAATACCAATTGTGGACGAGGCAGACCTGAGCTCGGTGCAGAGAATGCAGGTGGGTTGCAGGAAGTGCGGGACGGTGGTCTGCCTCAGCTGCGGCTCCAAGGCGGCGGCCAGATTCGGTATCAAAAAAAATTGTCTCTGCCCCAAATGCGGCGCAGAGCTTGGGCTTGACGGCTATGTGGACGAGATGGGCGAGGACTATTACGGATGGGGCTACTAATTTTCTTGGGATATTACCCAGTTCATTACACGCCCTGCGTACAGTGCGGGAAACAAGACGATAGAGCGATGATGTGTTAAACCGCAAGCTGTGGAACATCGCACCGCGAATCTCCCCTGAGGCCATGCAGAAACTGGAACCGTTCTCTCCTCTCGCAGCGCAGCTTCTGCACAACCGCGGTATCACTGACATACCAGCCGCAAAGGCTTTCCTTGCCTGGGATGAGAGTCTACTGGAGGATCCGCTCCTCCTTCCCGACATGGGTAGCGCCATCTCCCGCCTTCAAGGGGCGCTGGCTGACAGCGAGACCATAGGCATATTCGGGGACTTTGACGCCGACGGCATTACCGGCACGGCGCTCCTGGCAGAGGGTCTGGAAAACCTGGGTGGTAAGGTAATCCCATATCTGCCCCACCGTGTTACTGAAGGCCACGGCCTGAGTTCTCAGGCGGTTCATGCCCTACACGAACAGGGAGTCACGCTCATTGTCACCGTCGACTGCGGGATCACGTCCCCGGTTGAGGTAGCAGAGGCCGCCTCACTTGGCATAGACACCATCATTACCGACCACCACACACCGCTGCCAGAGATACCTGCCGCCCTTGCCATCGTGAATCCCAAGCTAGCTGGCTCAGTGTACCCTTTTCGCGACCTGGCGGGAGTTGGTCTGGCATTCAAACTTGTACAGGGACTGTCGAATCACATGGGCAAGCAGTGGGACGAAAGGCTGCTCCAACTGGCCGCCCTCGGCACCGTAACTGACGTGACGCCGCTGGTTGGTGAAAACCGGTACATTGTGGCCGCAGGCCTTCGTTCCATGACGGCAGACCCCAAGCCCGGCCTGAAGGAGCTTCTGCGTTTGGGCGGCAAGGCAGACTCTACGCTGGATACGGAGTCCATATCCTTTGTTATCGGGCCGCGTCTAAACGCTCCAGGCAGGCTAGAACACGCCATCAGCAGCTACAATCTCCTACGCGCGGCGTCGCAGGAAAAGGCCGCCCCCATAGCCAAGGAACTGGATCGCATGAACAAGGAACGGCGTGACCTCACCGAAAAAGCCCTGGATAACGCCACAGCGCAGATGGAATCAAGCCTGGAGGGGCAGTCAGAGCATATATTGCTCCTATGGAGCGAGGAGTTCACATCGGGGATAGTAGGGCTGCTGGCCAGCAAGCTGGTGGATGAGCACTATCTACCGGCTGTGGTGGTCGCCCTAGACGGCGACATTGGCCGCGGCAGCGCACGGAGCATTCCTGAGTTCAACCTGGCGTCCGCCCTAGAGGAATGCCAAGACCTGTTCATTCGGTTTGGAGGGCATCCCAGAGCAGCCGGGTTCATAATATCCAGAGAGAATCTCCCTGATTTGCATGAGCGTTTAACGACCATAGCACGGCGGGAACTGGCACACCTTTCCATAAAACCCACCATCAACATAGATGCCCACGTTCGCCTGACCTCACTTTCTGGAGCCAATTCCCAGTTCTTTCAGGACCTTTCCCCGTACGGAGAGGGAAACCCGACTCCAGTCTTCATAACCAAGGGAGTGAAGGTGGTAAATGTCACACGGCTGGGGAGCCAGGGAAAGCACCTGAGGTTCAGGCTGAAGCATGGCGGTGCACTGTGGGATGGCATGGCCTTTGGTCAAGGAGAAGCATGGCAAGATGGTACGGATATCCTAGACGTGGTCTACAGCGTTGGACGCAACCAGTGGAACGGGCAAGATACCATGCGCATAATCATCCACGACTTTCGGCCCGCGGATGGACCGTCAAGGGCATAACCACAGAGCGATAGTGCTACTTGCCTGGCCGGACACCAATCGGCGGCCCGACTTCCTCACCCCTGCGCGCAATGCGTCCACGGTATACCAGTAGAGGGACGGCCACCACTACAACAAGAATGGCAATAAGGTGTGCCTCCTGCAAGCCTGCAAACCAGACCTTGTCTTCCCTCAGGAAGGAAATGAAGAACCGCCCAAAGGAGTAGAGGCTAATGTACAGCGCAAACAGCATGCCGTCCGGCTTAATCCGGCCCCACAACCACCACAGCAACCCGAACACCATAGTGTTCCATATCATCTCGTAGAGAATCACCGGATGAGAGGCAATCAGTCCATGAACCTGGTTTGACAAGCTGCCAGGATTGGTATACACGAACCCCCAGGAGAGATCGGTGGCCTTGCTGACATGCTCCCCATTGATAATGTCTCCAATTCTACCGATGGTCTGAGCCAGCAATAACGCAGGCGCAGTGAGATCCGCCAGCCGACCTATGGGATATCCTTTGAGCCTAGAATGGATAGCTCCCCCAGCAAAGCCGCCGAGTATAGCTCCGAACAGGCCGATTCCTCCGCGCCAAATGGCTATGATCTCCACGGGATTGTCGCTATAGAAGTCCCATCGGTCGACTACGTGCACTATCCGCGCTCCCAAGATTCCACCGATAATCGCCCAAATGGCGGTGGAATAAATTACGTCGCTTACAATGCCCTCACGTTCCGCCCATCTGGCAACCAGCCAAACGGCAACAACCACACCAGCAAAGGCAAAAAACCCGTGCCACGTGAGGACAAAGCCCCCCAAGTCTATCATGTTGGGGTTCATTCCAATTTGAATCATTTTACCCTGCCACTCCCTAACCGTTGCTGACTAGGCCAGATTCTACATTCGGCCATAACCCCTGTCAAGGAGAGGATTTAGCAAACAGGCACACCCTGGCTGTCGTCCCTACTCATGTTAGGTATATGTTAGAATTAGACCAACCTTGGCACCTAACCTGAGAGTCACGTGAGAGATACAATAAGGATCTTCCTGGACTACCTCACATCTGAGAGGGGTCTATCCAACAACACCATCGCCGCATACGGCAACGACCTACACCAGATGGCAGAACTCCTGGAGGAGTCCGGCAGCCTGACCAGTGCAAATCCCGGTTGGGAGTCTGTGGACCAGACCATGCTCACTAGGTACACACTCGACCTACAGGAAAGAGGGTATTCTGCAACGACCCGCGCCCGTAAAATTGCATCGCTGAAAGCCCTCTTCAACTTCCTGGTTGAGGAGGGTATCGTGTCTCAGGACCCCACCGAGTCCCTTACATCTCCGAGAATAGGCCGTGTATTGCCAAAATCCCTTAGCGAAGAAGAGATTGGCATGCTGATTCAAGAGGCATCAAGTGAAAACAACCTTGAGTCTCAGAGGAATATGGCGATGATAGAGTTGATGTATGCAACCGGCATGAGGGTTAGCGAGATGGTGTTCCTGTCCCTGGGAGACCTCAACCTGAAGGAAAAGTACGTACGTTGTTTCGGTAAGGGTTCCAAGGAGCGTCTGGTAAACCTGCACCACCAGGCTGCTCTCAGCCTCGATACGTACCTGACGGAGTCCAGGCCACGGCTACTCTCACAGCGCAAGAGTGTTGGAGCAAGGGAAGACGCACTCTTCCTCAACCGTCGTGGAGAGCGTCTGACACGCCAGGGTTTCTGGTTGATTCTAAAGGCGTGCGGCAGGAGAGCAAACATAGAAACTCCCATTACTCCCCACACTCTAAGGCACAGCTTTGCCACGCACATGCTGAGAGGGGGAGCCCCTCTGAGATACCTGCAAGAACTGCTCGGTCACGCGAGTATATCCACCACCCAGGTATATACTCATTTGGCGCAAGCGCAGGTGAAGATGGAATATGACAGGACGCATCCAAGAGCATGACAGAGAGCACAATAGGGATGAAAAAAGTTAGGCAGAACACGGTACAACGTATAATGAAGCCATATTTCATGGCGCCCCCCTTCCATCATTGCTCATGTAGCCTTATGCTATAGGGAGAGGGTCCGCCGTTTATGGCGATTAACAGGAGGCTGTCTGATGCCTAAGAACTCACATCGAGTGGCCGCAAAACAGGCCGAGCTTAGAGAGAGAAAAAGAAAAGCCGCAAAGCACTCCTCAGGAATTGAGGCCAGCATGCCCGCTGCCCAGACAGCAACGGTAGCCAGCGTCGAAACGACGGGAGCAACATCGGCCACCGAGACCAATGCTACGGATTCACCCAGAATTGCCACCCAGACGAGGCCGTCTTCGGCTGCTAACCCGCGCACACATAATCCGTACATATGGCCTGAGATTAAACGCATAGGGATTATCACGACAGCGATGATGACAATCCTGGCAGTCCTAACCATCGTATTGCGGTAGCACAGCGTCCGTCTGGCAGCTTATCACCTATAGATCAACGACTGTACCACCTGCGAGAGCCACCACTACACTGAGGGTTGCTCAGCCTGACCACGCAACACAGCATTAGGTGCGTAACACTGGTTGTCCAGGACAATAGGCTTCTCCTGATATAATACCTAACCCCACAGATCGGTGAGATTGTGTGGGTTCCACCAGTAGAGTGGCGTCTCGATAGAATCGTCTACCTGCAGAATTTCGTTGGGCAATGTCGCGCAAACCACCATTTCGTGGTCTACATCTTTGCAAAATCGTTCTCAGGCACGCCGCCCACAGAGAATGTCATAGGACTGCCGAACGAGAACGATGCCATGATCCCTGTCCAAGGAGGATATGAGAGAACTGGTGGTCTGCCATGAGGTGCTGAAGGATGGCTTCTGGGACGACCTTCAGCAGGGATTTCCAGACACCAGATACTTGGGCGTTCCAATGGCGGACTAATAATAGACGTCTTGAGTTGCCCGAGCGCAAGCTTTGCAGACCCACTATCGCAAGGCCTTGGGAAGTTGAAAGGTAACGTCCTCCTCCACTATCTCGACGTTGCGCACACTGGTAGGCTTAAGGCTCGCAACCACATCGTCAACCAAACGCTCCGGCGTAGACGCCCCTGATGTAATCCCAACCCGCTCCACGCCATCCAGCCATTCGCCCTGTATGTCTTCAGGGCCGTTTATCAGGTAGGCAGGCACTCCCTGAGCCTCGGCCACCTCCCGCAACCGGTTGCAGTTGGAGGAGTTCTGCGCACCGATGACCATAACCAAATCAACCTCATTGGTAATGGCCTTCACCGCTGCCTGACGGTTGGTGGTGGCATAGCAGATATCATTACGGCTAATCAGGTTTGGGAAACGATGTTTTAGCACCTGCATTATTTCGCTGGTGTCGTTCACGCTCAGTGTAGTCTGTGTCAACGCAACCACTCGGTCCGGGTCGGATACCTGAACGGAGTTCGCACGAGCTATGTCCTCAATCAGTATGCTTGCATCGGGAGCTTCGCCCATTGTGCCTATGACCTCGTCATGGCCCTTATGCCCTATGAGGAATATGGAGTAGCCTTCTTTAGCGTATTTTATGGCTTCTAGGTGCACCTTTGTTACCAAAGGGCACGTGGCGTCGATCACTATCAGCTCGCGCTCGCGGCTCTGCTGCCATACTAACGGCGAGACACCGTGGGCGCTGAAGACCACACGCTGCCCATCTGGCACCTCGTCCAGTTCTTCGACAAAGACGGCGCCCTTGCCCCTGAGGTCAGAGACCACATGGGGATTGTGCACTATCTCACGCCGCACGTAGACGGGACTTCCGAATCGTTCCAGGCATAACTCTACCACGTCTACGGCCCGTACGACGCCGGCGCAAAACCCTCTAGGTGCAGAAAGAACTACTTCCATTACTCTTTACTCTGTGAACTCGTGTTTCTCTTTGGATCATTATATGCAAAAAAGCCGGAAAATTAAAGCAGGCAGGGCGAGCCCTGCACCCATATTCCCGGCGGCTATGCTAAAATTCAACGGTTATGGTAAGCACCACTCTGTCCGAACAACTCAAAGCCACGCCCACCAAGCCCGGAGTATACCTGTTGAAGGATGCTCAGGGGAATGTGCTATATGTCGGCAAGGCTTCCAGCCTTCGACATCGCCTCCAGTCCTACTTTGGCTCCACAAACAACCTAGAGACCAAGATACGTCACCTGGTTAGTAGGGTAATGGATTTCGAGTTCATAGTCACCGAGTCGGAGGCTGAAGCGCTCATACTGGAGAACACGTTCATCAAGAGCCTCCGTCCCAAGTACAACGCCCGTCTCAAAGATGACAAGACCTATCCGTACCTGAAGATAGGTCTCAACGAGGATTTCCCACAGGTGTACATAACACGACGGGTGGTCAACGACGGCGCTCGCTACTTTGGCCCCTACGCCAGTGCTAGTTCTGTTCGCAAGACCATGGACCTGCTCAAAAAGCTGTTTCCATACCGTTCATGTACCCGGGACATCACGGGGAACGACGAACGTCCCTGCCTAGAACACTTCATCAACCGTTGTGTGGCCCCGTGCATAGGCGCGGCCGGAAAGGACGAGTATCGCAAGGTCATTGACCAGGTGGTGATGTTCATGGAGGGCAGGACGGAGCCGGTGGTGAAGGATTTACGAAACAAGATGGAAGCGGCGGCGGATGCCCTTGAGTTCGAAAGGGCGTCGCTATTGCGTGACCAGCTCCGGGCCATTGAGCGTGTGACCGAGGGGCAGAAGGTGGTGTCACTGGCTGAAGAGGACCAGGACGTTATCGCCCTGGCACGCGGAAGGGACGAGGCATGGGTTGAGATTTTCTTTGTTAGGCTCGGAAAGCTGATTGGAAGAGACCATTTCATCATGAGCGGCGTTCAGGACGATGGACCGACACGGATCATGGCAGATTTCGTCAAGCAGTACTACGACTCGGTGCCTCAAGTCCCGCCTCGCCTGCTGTTGCAATACCCCCTGGATGACGGCGACTTAATCCATGCGTGGTTGGAACAAAAGCGCGGCAAGAAGGTGGAGATTAGGGTGCCCGAACGGGGCGAGAAACGTAAGCTCGTAGAGATGGTGGCTGAGAACGCCATCCGCGGGTTCGAGCAACTCAAGGTGAAGTGGCTCGCCGATACCGATACGCTTGAGTCTGCGATGGAGGAGATACAGGAGAGGCTCAACCTGCCGAGGATGCCTAGACGAATGGAATGCTACGACATATCCAACATCCAGGGAAATACTCCCGTTGGAAGCATGGTGGTATTCGAGAACGGCGTGTCAAAGCCGTCGCATTACCGCCGTTTTAAGATAAAGACAGTGGAGGGCATCGACGACTACTCCATGATGAAAGAGATGCTACGCCGACGCTTTCAACGCCTTGGTCGTAATAATAACGCTGTTGAGCCGACAGATCATGAGAGTCCTGGTGAAGAAGGCAGAAAGCAGAACCAGACTTGGGGAATTATCCCCGACCTTGTCCTAATAGATGGCGGCAAGGGACACCTGCACGCTGTGGTTGAGGTCTTTCTGGAACTCGGCATAGATAACGTCCCACTGGCCAGTCTTGCCAAACAACAGGAGGAGATATTCGTGCGGGATACGCCGGAGTCCATCATGTTGCCCCGCAGTTCCCCTTCCCTGTTTCTGGTGCAACGACTACGGGACGAGGCCCACCGCTTTGCAATCACTTACCACCAAAAAAGCCGCACCAAGAAGGGAATGCAGTCGGCAATGGACCTTGTGCCGGGCATTGGTCCCAAACGCCGGCGTATACTGATACGAAAATTCGGGTCCGTAAAGGGCGTCAAAGAGGCGTCGCTAGAAGAACTGGCTGCTGTCCCCGGCATGACCACAACACTAGCCCAGAAGGTTAAAGAGTTTTTGTAGGATGACATTGGGTGTGGATTCAGAAAATTAAATTGGAAACTACAAGGCCCTGAAGAGCGTAGATATTGAATTATCCAGAAGACAGAACGTTCTTAGCCCCGCTCACACGAGAGTTTAGCTGCAGCAAGTACCTTTAACAAATTATGATTAAACACGCTTTTATAGGATTCGCAATAAGCCTGGTATGCCTACTGCCGCCACTGGTCCACTTCGTGACGGGGCCGCTTGGGCCCGTAATCGGTGGATGGATAGCAGGAAGCAAGCATAAAGCCCAGCCCGACCAGGCGCTTGGGATAGGTGTCCTGATGGGACTCTTTATGGTGGTTCCCGTCGGAGCTGTGCTGGTACTTGATAAGCTGGCTCCATCCCTGAATTCATGGGTGGACAGCCGTATCCTGACCGTCGTCGGCATAGTAGCCCTAGTCTACACAACCATGCTGGGTTCGATGGGAGCCATGATTGGCGGCTACATGGTCGGCCGTTCGCCAAACAAAGAGGAAGCATCTACCGAAACCACCGAAAGTGAATAGTCTAGATTGCACCACAAATGACGTGGCAATCCACCATGTCAATGTGCTTCCGCTCCTGTGCCCGCGGCCCGTTGCATCTCCGCCTCCTCCAGCAGACATCCCAGCAACACGCTGGCCTCTTTTTCCGCAAGTCTAGGGTGGATATGCCAACAGCCACAACGTGCCGGATGATACTTCGACACTCACTTCTTCTCCCACCGGCGAAAGGTCTACTCCGAGTGCCTGTGCCATAAAGGCGGCTGTCCACAAACCCACACGAGCAGAGCCGCACCTAGCTACGACCCTACGTCTGTGCAATACTGTGACCCTGGTTTCCAACCTCTTCAGGGTCACTGATATGCGTGCCGAAGGCGACTCCAGCAGCCAGTCGGCGTACTCCTGTGCCTTATCTTCGGCTTACGGACATTGCATCAACGCGGAGGCTGGCAAAGCCTAACCGGACTAGTTAGCCGCTATGGACTCCATCAACACTTTGGCCACCTCAGGACGAGTGAACTCCACGGGAGGCATCTCTCCCTTTGCCAGCATCGCCCGCACCTGTGTGGCGCTGAGGCTGACCCTGTCGCCAATGCCATGAGGACAGGTCTTTTCAGTTGCCATTCCCTCGCACCGTTTGCAGAAGAAAGAGTTCTCGAAGAACAGTGGCGTTATACCAATGGATCCCGTCTCGAACTCTTTGAAGATATGTTGAGCGTCATATGGCCCGTAATAGTTCCCGACACCCGCGTGGTCGCGGCCTACGATGAAGTGAGTACAGCCGTAGTTCTTGCGTACAAGGGCGTGGAAAATGGCCTCTCTAGGACCGGCGTAGCGCATGAACGCTGGCAACACAGAGAGCAACACACGACCCGGAGCGTAGTAGTTCTCCAATAGTGCCTCATAGCAGCGCATTCGCACGGATGCAGGGATGTCATCGCCCTTGGTTTTCCATACCAGTGGATGAAGCATAAGGCCGTCCACCGCCTCTAGGGCGCACTTCTGGATGTATTCGTGGGAGCGGTGCACAGGGTTGAGAGTCTGAAAACCCACCACGGTGCTCCACCCCAGCTTGGATATCGCTTCTCTTGTCTGTGCAGGAGTTCGGTAGTGAGCCTCGATACCGTTCTCTAAGGCAGGTCGCTCCTGAAACAGGGTTACCTTGCCGGACAGAACCACATCGCCATCCTGGTATAGGTTGGCAACGCCGGGATGCTGGGAATCGGTGGTACGATAGACCGCCTGTGCCTCTTCTTCCCTTTCACGCCGGAATTTCCCATCCAAGGAGAGAATTCCAACAATCTCCCCGTCTGCCTGGGCTAGGGCTATCTGTTTACCTTCCTTGAGATCAGAGGCTTGATGTGAGTCAACAGCCAGAGTCACAGGAAGGGGCCAGGATTGGCCGTTGGCCAGACGCATATCCTTGACTACGGATGTGTAATCCTCATGTCCCATGAAACCCGTCAGCGGGCTGAAGGCCCCTTGGACTATCATGTGGGCGTCTGAAAGCTGTCTCGAGTTAATTACCAGGTTTGGAAGAGACTTGGCCTCTTCCCTGAGAGCTTCAGCCTGCTCTCCTACGACTTGTCTGTTAACCAACGTTCCTCCGTGTGGAGGTATCAATTGCATATCATTTTTTTCTTCAATGGTCATGCGTTTCTCCCGGTACACACCATGACAGCGTTAATTCCATGTCAATTTGGGAATTCTCTAACCAGCACAGGAAGATGAGATTGACACTTGCTAATCTAGACCGTCTGCTTCCTTCTGCGGGGCCTTCAAATCGGCCTCGTACTTCTTGCACTCCCAGACGGGACGATGATGGGTCTCACACCAGTTATAATCTTTGTTGACCACATTGCAGTCAGACGTGGAGAAAATGGGAGGTGTCATGACTCCCGCTGGTCCGCTGGAATTGATAATACCCTTTTCAACTATGGAATCGCCTGTGCCCTCCGGGACTTGAGCGATGCCACTAT
>Ga0114996_10001635_pt1 | contig 30049 bp, 30 predicted proteins | sample ArcticOcean_MG_C_4_FD_87039 | JGI IMG/M metagenome (GOLD analysis project Ga0114996, IMG submission 87039) | Marine microbial communities from western Arctic Ocean - ArcticOcean_MG_CB4_134 | ecosystem: Environmental > Aquatic > Marine > Oceanic | place: Arctic Ocean: Canada Basin | collected... | reverse complement strand
TTTGTGCGGTGACACATTTGTGTTCGGGTAGTCGTAGAGCTCCTACGACCCTGACACATGCATTCACCAAGCTAGCAAAAATGGCATGGCATTTCGGACCCAGTCTTCACGAGCTTCGCCATACTTACGCATGCCTATTTTTCAACAGGGGATTCATCCCACAGTGGTGTCCGAGTGGCTTGGCCATGTCAATATTCTAATCACCATTGATACGTATTCACACCTACTTCTCCCAGGATGCAGAAAGCAAGAGCAATGAGATTCGACGTAGGCATGTAATGAAGCTCTCACTGCAACGGTGTGTTAGCAAAGCGAAGATTATAGAGTCCACAAGTATCCCACAGCGGGGCTCTATATTGTATCTAAAAACGTGGTGGCGCATACGGGAGTCGAACCCGTGATCTCCGCCTTGAGAGGGCGGCGTCCTGGGCCACTAGACGAATGCGCCGTGGGGACTAGCGAACTCACTCCAAGACATACCACATCCTAGCATAACCCTTAATTAGGGGCAAGACGAATCCCGGTTCTGTTCAGCCCGCGCATTTATATGCCAAAGTGCGTGTTATGCAGTTTGATTGCCGAGTATTTGTATTCCATAGGAACGTGTAATATTCGAAGCCGCAATTGCCGTAATTCTATTGACAACGATAATACTGCTATGATAGCCTTCCAAACAGTATTCTCTCAGGAGGAGATATGAGATTTCGTCACGTGTTTAAGTTAAGACCCATGCTCACGGTTCTTGCGACTGCCATAGCGGTGGTTGCTCTTGCGTGCGGAGGTGATGCGGCAGCGCCCACCAGCCCGCCGACTTCCACGAGTCCTGCGCCTACGGCTACGAGCCCTGCCGCTGCGCCTGAGGCCACGACTCCGCCACCATCGGATGGGTCGTCACCCGCTGCCACACGGCCACCAGTGTCTACAGCGGCGCTAACAGCGGTACCGGATGTGGAGGTGACTTCAGGGATGACTGGGTAAACTATCTGAAGGGACACCGTGGCTACAAGGCCGAATGGGGAGAACCCCAGTACGGTGGAATTATCAAGACAGCTGACCCACGTCCCGCCACTAGGTTCCAGACTACTCTGGGATACAGCGCATTCAGCCGGTGGCAGTTCGCAGCTCACAACAGCCTGTTGATGATGGATCCTTGGGGTTCCATCCGGGACGCGCCGATATGCGATCTGTGTGAAAGCTACGAAATATCTGCTGACGGTCTTACGTACACCTTCATTATCAGGGATAATGTTCAGTTCCAGTCCGATGGCTGGGGCAAGGACAAAGGTGCACCGGGATATGGCAGTGAACTGGTCTGTGAGGACATAAAGACCAGCTATGAATGGTTTGCTGATGCTCCCCCGGAGACCTATGCATCTTACATACGTCAGGGTAAGACCATTCTGGGTCACTTGGACGAAGTGACCTGCCCAGATGGACCAGAAGGCAAGACTGCGGTCTTGAACTTCACCCACTTCCGGAATGCTACTCTGGCATGGTTGGCCTCAGGAGTAGCAGTGTGGGACAAGGAGTATCGGGAGTGGGCGGACGCCAATTGGCCTGGCGTACAGTCCACCGCAGTACCCGAAGGTTACCTGATCAACATGGGCACTGGACCACAGATACCATTGTCTGCGGACTCCCAGACCGTGATGAAGGTCAGGAAGAACCCCAACTACTTCATAGAGGGTGCGCCCTTTGCGGACGGGTTTGACCACTTTGGAATTCAGGACTACAACACCAAGTTTGCTGCGTTGGTGACAGGCAAGATACACCAGGCAGGTCATGGTAGCAGTGGAATAACCAAGGCTCAGGTTTCTCAGGTACAGACGGACTATGCTGACATAATTGAGCAGCAGATCGTTCGGTACAACCACATTTCCGGTTTCAGGGCCAACCCCCTGAGACCCCCGTTCGACAAGTGGGAAGTACGCTGGGCCGTTCAGTTGTTCTTGGACAGAGGTGACTGGGACGAGTTCAGCACCGTTGGAGACATTAAGATGTCTAGTCCCGCTTATATGCTTCACATAGACAGCGGTTGGGGCAAACCCTCAGAGGAGTTCATGAAGCTCCCAGGCTGGGATCCTGCAACCAAGGATGCAGACATAGCTGAGGCCAACAGACTGTTGGACGAAGCATTCGGAGCTGGTAACCGACCTAAGACAGACCAGTATGTCATTCAGTTGCTGAGTCGTCGTGAGGTCAGCCTATGGGGTATAGACCAGTTCAAAAAGCATCTCGGATGGGAATTTGATATCAAGTACATCGACACTTACGGTAACATTGCCACAGACTGTATCTACACAATTAGAGCAGAAGCTAACGCCACCCCGATCAAGCAGGCATACTCTGCTGACCCGAGTGATGCGGCCTGGGGCTGGCATACCGAGTGGACAACCAACCCAGCTTGTGACGTTAAGGGTTGGAAGGGCGATGGAGAGGCCTCCGAGGCTGAGTCAGCAAAGGTTAACGCCTGGATAGAGGAACTGGACGTAAGCCTCGACCAGGATCGTCGGCAGGACCTGATTTGGATGCTGGAGGAATACATAGTCAATGAGCGGACAACTGCGTTCCACTTGGGCACGATGAACGTAGCATGGCCTAACCGCTGGGAACTCAAGGGAAACCGGTATTACAACCTTGGAACCTACTCGCAGCAGCGGTTGCATGACCGACTGTGGTTGGCACAGTAATCCAGGGCTGGTAAAGGGAAACGGTAGAAAGTAAGGCGCTCCCACTCGGGAGCGCCTTACTTTTATATCTGATCATATAGCATGGATTGATCTAGTAATCTACACCGCTTAAAATGACTCGCACCAGTCCGGATAGTTAGAAAATCGTAATATGATTTGGCGTTGAATTGGGTAATCATTGACACTACTATTCAATAATGGTAAGTTATGGCGACGCTTAGCTTAGGCGTAAGGCTAAGGCGGTTGTTACTGATGAAATTCCGATGGGATAGTATATAATTCAAGGCTAGGAGAGCCCATGTTACAGTACGCACTACGGCGGATTGTTCTGGGTATGTTTACGGCACTATTGGTGTCTGTGATCGTTTTCATCATTCTGCGAATTGCTCCTGGCGATGTGGTGGACGTTATTCTAGGTGGGGAAGACGCCTTCTATTCTGAGGAAACGGCCGAGTTGCTTCGTGAACAGTTGGGATTGAATAGGCCGTTGTATATTCAGTACGCCGTCTTCATGAGGGACTTCGTGACCTTCCAGTGGGGAACGTCTCTAGTCGACAGCAAGCCAATCTGGCCTCAGATTCAAAAAAAGCTCCCAATCACACTTCAGCTGGCTATAATGACCGTATCCTTTGCGGTTCTGTTTGGGATTCCCGTTGGGATAATCATGGCCTTGAAACAGGACTCGTGGATTGATTACATTTTGCGAATTGTGTCCTTGGGTGGCCTCTCGGTTCCCAACTTCTGGACGGGAACCATGATAATACTGGTAGGAACGGTGTATTTTAACTGGAGTCCTCGGTTGGAGTATGTATCGCCTTGGGCCGATCCGTGGGGGAACTTTGTAATTTTCATTTGGCCTGCATTGTCCACTGGTTGGGTTTCTCAGGCCACCAAGGCTAGGATGATGCGCTCAACCATGCTAGAGGTTCTGAGACAGGACTATATCAGGACTGCTCATGCCAAAGGTTTGAGGTACTTTGTTGTCGTGTACAGACATGCTATGAAAAACGCCCTGTTGCCAGTGGTCACCATCATAGGTATTACCGTAGCTTTGACCGTAGGCGGCTCCGTTATCATGGAGACCATATTCATGTTGCCTGGTATGGGGTCTTTCCTAATTTATAGCTTAAGTCGCTGGGATTACCCAGTGGTGCAAACCCTGGTGTTGTTCTTTGCGAGTTGGATCGTAATGACCAATTTGTTGGTGGATCTAAGCTACGGCTGGCTTGACCCACGTGTCAGATATGATTAAAAATTGTCGACTTCTGACTAGAGAGTTCTTGGTACGGAGGTAAAGATGGCATCACCAGTAGGAACACTTGATGTAATAGCGCGTAGGGCGGAACGGGCTCCGTTGGCAACGCGTATGTGGAAAGGGTCTATCAGCTTCATGCGCCGCAAGCCTTTGGGGGCTGCTGGAGCTGTGATCATTCTGGTAATGGTGATTTTGGCACTTGCTGCGCCTCTCATAGCCGGCGACCCAACGGCGTGGAGCCTGCGAGAAAACTTCCAGGGATCGTCTTGGAAGTACTGGCTTGGCACCAACGACGTGGGCCAGGATCTTTGGGCACAGATAGTGAACGGCGCCAGAATATCACTGTACGTGGGCATTCTGTCCGTCGCCTTCGGCTCTGGCAGCGGAGGGTTGATAGGACTGATGAGTGCCTACTACGGTGGGAAGGTGGACATTGCTATCCAGCGCCTGATGGACGCTGTTATGTCCATTCCTACGTTGATTCTCGCTCTGGCCATCATGGCTTCCTTGGGCGGTTCGGTGAACAACGTTGTATTGGCCATTGGAATAGTCCAGATACCTAGAGCCAACCGGATTGTGAGATCTCAGGCTATGGCTGTGAAACAATCTGAGTTTGCGCTAGCGGCTCGCTCCATTGGTGCAGGGGACGTGCGCATCATGTTGCAACACATTATGCCCCAGTGCGTTGCTCCCTGGCTCATCATAGCCAGCGCAGGACTGGGCACCGCGATTATCTCGGAAGCGTCATTGAGCTTCCTTGGCATGGGGGTGCCTCCCACTACCCCAACATGGGGCGGTATGCTTTCCCAAAGGGGAAGAGAGTACTTTGTGCTGGCACCTCAGATGGCTATATACCCTGGGATTGCCATATCTCTGGCGGTTTACGGGTTCAACCTCTTTGGAGATGCATTGAGGGACGTGCTTGACCCACGATTGCGTGGGACTTAGAACACAGAGCATCCGTATCATCTGATAGAAGATATACAACGGGAGAGCGTGGAGTATTCCACACTCTCCCGTTGTTGGTTATCGGCCCATGTAGACTGATCTGCGACGAGAGCGCCTCATAGGATCTATCAAGTAATGCGGTTCTGAATGGCTTGAGGATGTACCCGGCGGCTCAACAATCCGGTATCTATCTTTTGGGCCAATGAGGTGACGGAAAGCACTTTGGTGTGAGTGATATATTATGATTCTGCTTGAGCGCCTAGCACACACAGTACCCGTCTTTGTTGGGCATTAGAACGTCCAGAAGAACAAAATCTGGTTTATTCTGTTTGGCGGCATTTACGGCCTCCTCATCGTTCCTGTCCAGTGTAAACTTGTACCCGTTGTTGTTTCCCTAGGTCGCGGAGAGGAACTGCAGGAGTGCTTTTTCGTCGTCCACCAGCACGATTCTCTTCCTCATATCCACCCTTGTTGTAGTCCAAGGCTATGCATGAGGATCATCACTCCGAGAAACAGGCAGTGAGAAGAAAATATTTGTGCTAACGTTCAGCTTGCTTCATTGGCGTACCCTCAGACCAGAGCAATGTAACAGCATTTGAAGCTGAGTGCCCATGCTGTGCAGCCTTTACGAGTCCAGTTCTCCCAACCACGTCGAGGTAAAATACTACTCTTCATGCCTTTAAGTGAGGAACATCTTCTTTCAGGGCATTGAGCGGGCTACAATGGAACACCTCACCTGTCGGTCAGGGCATTTCATCGTACCCTCAAGCTATCTTGCACCATAGCCGATATGGCTGGCTCTAACGATATTGGAGTGGTACAGGTTGCAGAGGTCTTCCAATACCGTACCAGAGTGTAGTTTGTAATCTATTCCGCAGCAAGTACCTGATGGGCCGCCGAGAGACTTGAGCCCGCCGCAATTTCAAGTCCCTCCCTGGCTAGCAGAGTTTCCAGGGCGTGAAGGAGTGTCAGGACGTGCCTGGCCTGAGATGACTCTCCCATGAGGCCGATCCGCCATATCTTTCCAGCCAGAGGCCCGAACCCTCCACCTATCTCTATGCCGTACTCTCCGAGGAGGCTGCGCCGCACCCGCGCTTCGTCTATTCCGTCGGGAACAAGAGCAGCGGTTAACGGATTGGCCTGGGACCCCTTAGAGGCCAAAGGCTGCATGCCGAAGGTCGCAAGCCCCGCCTTAAGGGCGTCTGCGTTTCGTTGGTGCCGTTCATATCTGGCCTCCAAGCCTTCTTCCATAGCTATGATGAGGGCTTCCCTCAGGGCGTAGATATTGGACATCGATGCTGTATGGTGATACACCCGGTCGGTCAGCCAGTATCGTTCAAGCTGCAGGAGGTCAAGGTAGAAGCTCTGGACAGGGGTCTGTCGTTGTCTCAAGACATCAACCGCCCTGGGACTGAGGGTTATGGGAGAGAGTCCTGGAGGCGAGCCAACACACTTCTGTGTGGCGCTATAGCAGATGTCCAACCCCCACTCATCCACTCGAAGGTCCACTCCCCCAAGGGATGTGACAGCATCCACGAGGAAGAGGGCATTGTGGTTGTGCGCTAGTTCTGCCAGGGAGGCTAGAGGTTGTACAACGCCTGTGGAAGTCTCTACGTGTACTACCGCCAGCAGTTTGACCTGGCCAGCGTCTTTCAGTGCCTGTTCGATAGCGGCGGGGTCAAGGGTCTGGCCCCACTCCGCTGGTACTGTGATCACATTTGCGCCGCAGCGGGAAGCGATGTCCGCCAGACGCTGTCCAAAGAGACCGTGGGTGCCGATAACAGCGGTATCGCCCGGTTCAAGCATATTCACCAGAGATGCTTCCATTCCTGACGTACCAGTTCCAGAGACAGCCAGAGTGAACTCATTGGATGTGCGGAACATCTGACGCAGCAGTGCGGTCACCTCGTCCATCACCTTAAGAAACGTTGGGTCCAAATAGCCCATGAGGGGCAGGGTCATAGCCCTTATGACTCTGGGACTGACGTTGCTGGGACCTGCCCCTAGCAGTAGGCGCTCTCTGGGTTCGGTGAATTGCTGCATCTTACATCCTCCCTGTAGTTCTGTTTGTCGTTGTATACTGGATTGGTGCTTGCAATGGTCTATACAGACCCTCGTTTTACAGCTATCCCATTCTAGCACATCCCATCAACGGTCTTGCAGCGTGAAAGACCGTTTGCGTTTCCGGAATGCCCTGAAATTAAGATGCGAGTGTTGTGTCTTGCTTTAGTAGTATAATGATGTGCGAGACTAAGGTTGAGAGGCTAATTTTGGACCTGTACTTTGAACGTGGAGCGCGAGAGGCTCCCAAAGGGCATGCCTTGGCATACTTTCGCGAGAAGTATGACCCGGAATCGGTGCTGGCGACCTACATAATCGCTTTGCCAATAAAAGTGGACGTGTCAAAATACATTCCTCCTATGTTTGCCAACCAGATGCAGGGCATGACCTCTCAGGACATGGCTGGATTTGCCTTTCCTCCTCTTCCTGAGAAAATCGATAGCCTTGACCATCTCAGGCATCTGGCGGAAACGAGGGGCGACGATCTTATCGACGGAGGCACGGGCGATTCCAACGACCCCATGGGACTGATTCAAGTGGTGAGCGATTTGCAACAGGAATACGCACGCCTGTGGGAGCAGTCCTTGGAGACATTGGTTCTGCCTCAAGCATCCACAGTGAATGAACTCATCTATGAACTGATGGGAGAACCGGACAAGTTGAGCGAACTCTCCAAGCTGGTTGGTAAACTGCGATTCGCCGCTGAGGGTTCCGACCCACGCTTGATGAAAGAAACCGAGGACGAGATATCCACTCTCGCCAGGTATCTGCCAGAACATTATTGGATACCAAGGTTAATACAGACTACTGAGATGCCTGCGGCATCTGCGGCCATGCTTGCACAGCTCTACCTGGAAAGATGCTACAAGCTTTTTGAAGAGGACTACCGTCGGTTGCAGGAAGTGGAGCAGGAGATTCAACAGATGGAGAATAACATGGAGTCTTGAAGGCAAGTGGCCACGCTGAGAGCAGGGCTTGTGCCTAAATATTCGTATGAGTGCAGGCTCTCTTTCCAAGTAGCTTACCGTTTGCTATACTTCCAGAGTTTGCCATAAGTCTATATTCCACAGAGGGTATAATATGCCTGCTTATGCCATAATCGGAGGCCAGTGGGGCGATGAGGGGAAGGGGAAAGTAGTAGACTTTCTTTCCGAGAAGGCACACATAATCGCTCGTTTCAACGGTGGCAACAATGCAGGCCATACCGTTATTACGGACGCTGGTGAGTTTAAGTTCCACCTCATCCCTGTGGGAATTCTCAGGCCTGAGAGCACCTGTATCATCGGCAACGGCGTTGTGGTAAATCCTGACTCATTTCTTGCAGAACTTTCCGGCCTTCAATCAAGATCCGTGCCGATGGGCCAGTTGTTTATCAGCGATAGGACTCACGTAATCATGCCGTATCACACATTGCTCGATACTCTTGAAGAGAGCATGCGTGCGGAGGGCGGAAAAGCCATAGGCACCACTGGCATGGGGATTGGTCCTGCCTACATGGACAAAGCCGCGAGGATCGGCCTAAGAATGGCTGACCTCTTGGATGAGAAGGAGCTTCTATCTAGGCTCAGCTTTGTGCTGGAACAGAAGAATGCCATAATAACGAAGATATACGGCGGAGAACCCATTTCCTTGGAAGATACCTACGAAAAATGCCTGAGATGGGGTATGGAACTTAAGCCATTCATCAGACCTGTGGAACCCATATTGCAGGAGGCACTGGCCGTCGGCCAGTGCATAATTCTTGAGGGGGCACAGGGCGCTATGCTGGACTTGGACCACGGTACCTATCCCTACGTTACCTCATCCTCGTCAACTGTCGGAGGGGCGTGCACTGGTCTTGGCATCAGTCCCAGACATATCAAAGAGATAGCCGGCGTGTACAAGGCTTACACCACCAGGGTCGGATCTGGCCCGCTCCCCACGGAATTGCATGATGAAATAGGGGACTTCATACGGAACCGGGCATGGGAATACGGCACCACCACGGGACGGCCTAGACGTTGCGGCTGGTTTGACGCTGTGGCCGCCAGATACTCTGTTGTAATCAACGATGTAACGTCGGGCGTACTAACACGGTTGGATGTGCTAGATGGCATTTCACCAATCAAGGTGTGTGTGGCATATCGTTTGAATGGTGAGATTATCGATGGCTTTCCCACAACCGCAGCGGTGTTGGAGGCATGTGAGCCAGTGTATGAAGAGCTACCAGGATGGGAACAACCTACGGCCAGTGTGCGCAGGTTCGTCGATCTTCCACAGGAGGCGGCAAACTACGTGAAGCGGATTGAAGAGCTTATGGGTTGCCCTATAGATATCGTTTCCACCGGCCCTGGTAGGGATGAATCCATAGTGCTCAGGTCAATGTTTTAGGCAGAGTCTCTCGAGTGTTTTGTTGCAATGATTCTGCCTTCACCGTATAACTGGTCTATAGAAACAAGGAACAGCACATGCAAAATAGTCTTATTGACCTAATCCTGTCTGTATTGTCCTTCCTCAATGGCAATGGCAATGGCACGCGGCGCGGAACTTTGGCCTACCAGGTCATTTCCCGTACCGACATGGAAACTCTTCGGCGCATCAACTTACGTTGAGACGATGAAGATATGGCCGTGGGAGCCATATACGAGTTGTCCGGGCGGATGCCACGAAGTCTGTAGGTGTGTTTCTCTTTGCCTCCGGCTTCTTCCGACCATAGAACAATTTTCTGCCGTGTCAAGCACTAACGTTTACACAGCGGTTCTGTGATTTAGTTCAACCCGATGACTCTTAGCGCCCATTCTATTCCATAGAAACAGGCATAGACGATGGTGGAGGACTTTATCAGTTTTCCCACCCACACCGACACAAGAAATTGCAACACCGGATACTTTAGTGTCCCCGCTGCTATTCCTATAAGATCAAACAGCGGATTGGGGATTGACGATGCCGCTAGCAGGGCTATCCACCCGCGTCGTTGCATCCAGCGCTCTATACGTGGATAGAATCTGTTGTTCTCCGCAAACCCTCGGCCACTGAACCCTAACAAGTAGCCCGACATCTCCCCCACGGATTCGGCTATCGACGCAAGAATTGCCACCCACAACGGGAATAGTCCAAGACTTGGACCCGCGCATACAGCGGCGATACCTGGTACCGGGACAAGGATTGAGGCACTGCTCACAAAACTGAGTACGACCACACCAATGTACCCGATAGATTGATAATGCGGGAGCTTGTCGCTGAGAAAAATCGCAACAACGATTAATGCGAGTACAAAAACTATGGAAAGGGTCTTTAGCAGGCGCTCGTTGTTCCAAGGCCCGCGGGACGACACCTTCTCCTTATACATTCTTGGACTCAAAGTGCCCGTATAAACTGTCAGGTATCATCTACTCTTCCTCCAGAAAATCAAGGGCCTAGTTGGTTGAATTCCACGCTTTTCTCTATCTGAGGCCAATGGCCGCACTGATTATAAGACGCGGAGCTTCACTTTTGGCGCGATTTTAGTAGCGCTGTGGGCATGTTGGACGGGTATTATCCTGTCCTCAGCACCTAGGCTATTAGTACGTGGATGTCCAGGTGCTGTAAATATTTTGTCATTATCCGTTTTCTGTGGATGCCGTGCAAGTCAACCTCTCCTCGGACCATCTTGAGTGTTGCTTGTTTCGTCTCGGGTAACATCTTCGTTTGGGGTGCCTCACGCAGGACGGCGTCTTGAATGAGGCTCTTGGCATAGAATATGTTCTTGAGGGATGCCCGTGTTCCTCTGGGCAAGGGGTTCTCGATTATCTCATCCACCAGTGGCAGACTTACCAATCTAACCATCTAGGTGATCTCTCTTCCCAGGCCAGCGGCATCAACCAGTATCAGCTTGTCCACTTTTGTTGTTCAGATGTTGTTTGGCTGGTAAGCTATGTCCCTGGGCCGTTTCTATTGTCATACTACTGTGAATGCTACGATTGCACCTGAGCCAGCTTTTGAGTGAGCCGTTTTATCTCCTGTTCCATCTTGGACATGCGGTCCATCATCTGCATCACCACTTGCACGCCGGCTAGGTTGAGGCCGAGGTCTTCGGTGAGCGATTTGATGCGCCGCAGCTTCTCTATATCCCGCTGAGAGTAAAGACGAATGTTGCCACTTGAACGAGCCGGTTCAAGGAGACCCTCTCTCTCGTAGTAGCGCAGGGTCTGGGAATGTACCCGCAGCATCCGTGCCACTACGCTTATCACGAAACAGGGGTCATTATCGTCCCAGGTCTGACTCTTAAACCCAACCATAATTACTCCTTATCCTCGCGAATGGAGCGAAGCTCTTGGAACAGTTCCCTTTCCCTCTCAGATACATTGGAGGGTATGCTAATCTGGGCTATGACGTATATGCTGCCTCTGGTCTGAGGCGAATCAAGGCGCGGCATGCCCTTTCCTGATAGACGAAATGAGCGTCCGTTTTGGGTCTCAGGCGGGATCTTCAGTAGTATCTTGTCCGTGAGCGTTGGTACCTCAACCTCTCCGCCAAGCACAGCGTCCGCTACGGACACATTCACCTTAGCGTACAGGTCAACTCCCTTCCTCTCGAAATGTGGATGAGGCCGTACCGACACCACAAGGTCTAGGTCATCTCCTGGGCCTGTGCCTTCGACACCCACCCTAATGCGGGAGCCGTTGTCCACACCCGCTGGTATCTTGACCTCCAAGCGTCGGCCTCCCACCTGGAGACCGTTGCCAATTTGGACCACCCTTGTTGTGCCTGAGGAAGCCTCCTCCAGTGTCACTTCAACCGGCCGCTCAAGTCTCACCGGTCGGCGCGACGTGTTGGTGGTTGGTCCGGAACCGCGCCCACCAAAGAAATTTCCAAAGACATCGTCCATGTTTGATGACCCAATTCCGGAAAACTGGTCTCCGCCGTTGCCCCATGTGAAATTGCCCGTTCTGCGTCCGCCACGGCTCTGAGTGAACTGGTCGGCGTGCCTCCAGTTTTCTCCATAGCGGTCGTACTTCTGCCGATTATCCGGGTTGGACAGCACCTCGTGGGCCTGGTTCACGTTCTTAAAGGCGGCCTCTGCGGCCTTGTCCCCAGGGTTAACGTCTGGGTGATGCTTGCGCGCCAAGCGACGGAACGCCTGGCGGATTTCCTTTTCCGAAGCGCCACGCTTTATTCCAAGCACATCGTAGTAGTTCTTAGCTGTCGTTTCAATGTCTCCCGAGGATAAGTTCTTCCGACGATAATTATAGGATGCTCAGCCATTATTGTCAATGAAACTTTTGACTAAAAATGAGGAAAGTTGACAATAGGATATCAAGGAAGCTACACTTGTAATGGAAGCAATTCGGTCGTGTGACGGCACCTGGAAATATGTCCACAAGAAATCGAAAGGGGTTCAAGAGTATGGTGATACGACGTTGGGAGCCATTTAGGGAGTTTACAGGCGTACGAGAGGCAATCGGCCACTTCGGGAACGGATTAACCCATCCATACGAGCCAAGGGCAGTTTATCGTGGCAGTGATATTCCGAGGGTGGATGCCTATCACACCCAGGACAGCCTAGTGGTGAAAGTAGCGATTCCCGGGGTCAGACCGGAGGATGTGGATGTTACCGTCACAGGTAATATCCTGACGATAAAGGGAGAGGTCAAGGGCGAGGATGAGGTTGACGAGAGGAGCTATCTCATTAGGGAGCAGAGGTATGGCACATTCAGCCGCACGCTTACGCTTCCCAAGGGATTGAAGACGGACGAGATAGAAGCCACATATGGCGAGGGAGTCTTTACTCTTACGATTCCTAAGGCTGATGAGATCAGACCCAAGGAAGTCAAGGTCACCGTGAAGCCTGCAGATGAAGGCAAGCAGGCAGCGTAACTCCCAAGCAGATTAGTCTCCGCTAAAGGGTGGATGTCCCGATTCATTTGGGACATCCACCCTTTTTGTAGGTGCCAGGGTTGTATCGGCGTTTCATCAAAGATGAGCCAGGCTCCTATAAATGACTAATCTGCCTGAGGCGGTAAATCGGGTGGTGAGAGTGTTTGGCGTTACGCCGCTATACGTGGGCCTTAGCTATGCCCCCCAGTACTTTGCCTCAGCCTTCTTTGCCTTCTCGGGAAAGAACCTACCGTATGGATAAGAAGCCATATAACAGCCGCTATTGCTATGGTAAATAGCCCAGCAAATACCACCAGAACCACTGCTACTCCAGCCACTTCAGGTACCTCCTCCCTTGACCGGACGAAACCTTATGGTTATCTGATGTCGCTGATTTGCTCCTTACCCTCATTATCTGGGAATGCACACGCTGTGCCATCACTGAAACAGGTGATTTCGTCACGCGGTGCAGGTGAGATTCTTCACCTGTTTCAGTGATGAGCGCCTACAGCTCGCATTGACACCCCTATGGCCTTAACCTAAAATCCTAGCTAGGTTCAGTCTTGAACCTTGGGTAGGCTTCTAGACAAAAAAGATGAAAACTTTGACCGGCGACGAGATAAGAGAGGCTTTTCTTCGCTTCTTTGAGAGCAAGGAACATCTGCGCATACCAAGCTCATCTCTGATACCCGCGGCCGACCCAACACTGCTCCTGACCAACGCAGGCATGGTGCAGTTCAAGCCGTACTTCACGGGGGAGATGACCCCCCCGGGCCCTCGCATGACCTCGGCGCAGAAGTGCTTGCGTGTGACCGATGTCGAATTCGTAGGCGACTCCACCCACCTCTCATTCTTCGAAATGCTGGGCAACTTCAGTGTAGGCGACTATTTCAAGAAAGAGGCGATCACCAACGCGTGGGAGTTTGTGACAGGTGAACTGGAGCTTGAAAGAGAACGACTGTGGGCGACGGTGTTCGTGGGCGACGACGAGGCACTTGGCTACTGGACTGAAACGGGGATTCCGAAAGAGCGCATACGTAGCTTTGGCGAGGCGGATAATTTCTGGGGCCCGGCTGGCAACGAAGGCCCATGCGGCCCGTGCAGCGAGATTCACTACGACTTTGGCGATGCTCTCGGTTGCCGACAAGCTGACTGCGGCCCCAACTGTGAGAACATAGTTGCGGTCACCGGCCAGAAGTGCGAACGCTTCGTGGAGCTGTGGAACCTTGTGTTCATGCAGTTCTACCAGGCTCAAGACCGCACTCGTACCCCTCTGCCTGCGCCCAATATAGATACCGGCATGGGCCTTGAACGGTGCGCCGTTATCCTACAGGGCAAACGTAACATCTACGACACGGATATCTTCCATGCTCTTGTACAAAAGGTCGCCGAACTCTGTGGAAAGCAGTACGGCAAGGACAAGGACACCGACTATGCAATGCGCGTTGTCGCTGAACACTCCCGGAGTGCAGCGTTCCTCATAAGCGATGGTGTTGTGCCAGGTAACGATGGCCGTGACTACGTATTGCGGAAAATCATCCGCCGTGCCATACGGTATGCGAAGAAGCTGGGGTTGGACGAACCCTTTATGTCCGAAGTAGTAACACTCGTTATAGAGCGTATGAAACACCAGTATCCAGACCTTGCGGAGCGCCAAGAGTTCATTCTGAATGTAATGTGGTTGGAGGAGGAGCGGTTTGGGGTAACGCTGGAGCGTGGCATTGAAAGACTTGGAGGGGCTATATACGCCCTTAAATCGGTTGTACCTGGTAAGCTAGTTTTTGAGCTACATGACACCTACGGCTTTCCTCCCGAATTGACTGAAGAAATAGCAAGAGAGAATGGTCTAGAAGGTATAGACATGGAGGGCTTCGAGGAAGAAATGGAGGCCCAGAGGGAACGGGCACGCTCTGCCAGCCACTTTGGTGGGGACTTCGATGCGGCGCGGGTTTATCAGGAGTTGGGTATCGGCTCAACCACTTTCCTTGGCTATGAGGCACTTACCGCAACGTCGGTAGTGGTCGGGTTGCTTGCTGAGGGTCAGCCTGTAAACCAGGCCACCACTGGCGAAAAAGTAGAGATAATTTTAAGAGAGACCTCATTCTACTCCGAGATGGGCGGCCAGATGGGCGACGCAGGTGAGATAGTGGGGCAGGGGGTAGCCCTGCGCGTTGAGGACACTCAGTCCCCTGTTGCAGGACTCATTGTTCATCAGTGTACGGTGATAAATGGCACCATATCCCTCGGCGATACCGTCGACTCCGTGGTGAATACCAATCGTCGGCAGGACACGGCCTGCAACCACACCGCCACCCATATGCTCCACGCCGCATTGCGTCAGGTCCTTGGCTCACACGTCCGTCAGCACGGCTCACTGGTGACACCTGACCGCCTGCGCTTCGACTTCACTCACGTCAGCCAGCCCACTGCGGATGAACTGAGGGAGGTACAGCGTCTTACCAACGAGAAGATACGGGAGAACTTGGCGGTGAACTCCCAGGAGACCACATACCGACAGGCCGTTTCTCAGGGCGCACTGGCCTTTTTCGGCGACAGGTATGGCGACCAGGTGCGTGTCGTTGAGGTCGCCAATGAGGTCGCCAATGGTGCTCCATTCAGCCTTGAGGTCTGCGGTGGTACACACGTGCACCGCACGGGGGACATCGGCTACTGTCACATCGTATCCGAGAGTAGCATCGGCTCCGGCCTGCGTCGTATTGAGGCTGTGACCGGCCGTGCCGCTGAGACTCTTTTGTCTCAGCACTCGATCTCTCTGGAGGACATTGCACAAAAATTGCAGGTTCCCACGGACGAACTGGTGTCTAGGGTTGAAGGCCTGTTGACGGACATTGAACAGACACAGAAGCGAGCAGAAACCCTTGAGCGCGAACTGCTCAAACGTCAGGTGGCTGAGCTACCCCGGAAGCAGGTTGCGGGTGTGAACGTCGTTGCAGGCGAACTGAAGGTCTCCAATGCTGATTTCCTGCGTGAGGCTGGCGATTGGCTTAAGAACGACATAAAAAGCGGTGTTGTTGTCCTCGGTACCGTCTTGGAGCAACGACCCTCCATGATGATTATGGCAACAGCGGACATAGTTGAGCAGGGATTCCATTCCGGTAACGTGGTGAAGGAAGCGGCCAAGGCTATGGGTGGGGGAGGGGGTGGTCGTCCTGAGATGGCCCAGGCCGGAGGTCGTGAGATGGGCAAGCTCAAGGAAGCTCTGAGCGCGGCCGAGGAGGAGGTGAGGCGGTGGAGGGAGAAGCCTTAAACCTAAGAAGAATACTGGGGCTGGACGTAGGCGGGAGCCGTATCGGTGTTGCCGTAGCCGACGGTACAGGTATTATCGTCAGCCCTCTGCCAGCGATTAAACGGATCACCCTTGAAGACGACCTCAAGGCCGTGGTACGTTTGACGGGAGAACACGAGGTTAGGGCTGTCGTGGTTGGGTTGCCAATATCCCTCAACGGCAGGTTGGAGCATCAGGCCCGTCTGATACGGCGGTTCATCCTGGACCTCACCAAAGAGTCGCCCGTTCCGGTGTATTCTCAGGACGAGCGGTTTTCCACCGCGGAGGCCGAGCGCCTTCTTCGAGAAGGCGGACATCAGCCTTCTCGGGAAAAGGGCTTGCGTGACTCGGCATCGGCTGCGGTGATACTACGGGCATACCTGGACTCTGAACACAACCGTCACAGTGTCTAATGTGTGCAGGACTCGCTCTGCCTGATTGCCTTGCCTGAAATGTCCCTCGACTGCTATACTCGTCTCGCATTGATAGCTATGATTTCCAGTAGGGCGTACTGCAATGACTAAGCGCATCTTTCTAATAGGCCATCCAGTTGGTCACTCCGTCTCGCCCGCTTTTCAACAGGCTGCCCTAGACCATTATGCTTTGGATGTGCGGTATGAGGCGATGGACGTGGATGTTTCGTCGTTGTCCAGTGTCGTGTCAGGACTGCGTGCCTCCGATGTTATGGGCGCTAACGTCACAGTGCCGCACAAACAGGCCGTGATGGCTTTCATCGACGAATTGGACGAGGAGGCGCGTCTCATTGGGGCAGTTAACACCATTGAGAACCGCGAAGGTACACTTGTCGGCCATAACACCGATGCCAAGGGTTTCTTGAAAGCACTTAAAGAGGAATCTGGCTTCGATCCGAAAGGTAATAACGTCTTAGTTTTTGGGGCAGGAGGGGCTGCCAGGGCCGTTGTTGTAGCATTGGTCGGAGCCGAGGCAAAATCCCTGGTCGTCGCCAATCGCACCTTGGAGCGGGCAGCATCCTTGGTGGAAAGCCTGCAATTCACCCTGACACTCGCCGAGACGATTGAATTGAAATCCGATTCATTGGGTTCGGTGGCCGCGGGTAGCCAGCTCATAGTCAACTGCACATCAATTGGCATGAGCGGAGGAGAAGGGCAGGGTGAGACTCCCCTTATGTCTGATATGATACCTTCTGGTGCTTTGGTCTGCGACCTAGTATACAATCCAAGGGAAACTCCGCTCATGCGTGAGGCGGCGAAAGCCGAGGCGCAGGTGCTGAGTGGTCTGCCAATGCTGGTGTACCAGGGAGCCGCGGCCTTTGAACTGTGGACTGGCAAAGAGGCCCCTGTCAAAGTGATGTTCGAGACTGCCGAAAAGGCCCTTACGGCTAGATAGTTGCTTGGGAGTTGATGGAGTCGGTTGTTCGCTAGTACCTGGTTGGCAGAAACTATGAACAATCCTAAAAAGCACAAGAATTTGCGAGGAGTTAATTGATGTTACGATTTCTTACAGCGGGAGAGTCCCACGGCAAAAACCTCACCGTTATTGTGGAAGGGATTCCCGCGAATCTCCCAATCACGGAAGAGTTCATAGAGCGTCACATGGCCCGTCGGCAGGTTGGCTACGGCCGTGGCGGTCGTATGCTGATTGAGAAAGACCGCGCTGAGATTCTCGCGGGAGTCAGGCACGGCGTAACAATGGGTTCGCCCATATCCATGCTCGTAGTGAACAGGGACTTCACTACAGGCAAGGGCCCGGATGGCGTGCCCTGGATAGATGAGATGAGCGTTGCTCCCTCCGATGTCCCTTTTGAGTCAATTATTAATATGAGGCCGGGCCACGCTGACACACCTGGTATTGTGAAATATATGCAGACCGATGCTCGCAACATCCTAGAACGGTCCAGTGCGAGAGAAAGCGCTGCGCGGGTGGCTGCGGGTGCGCTTGCTCAACGGTTCCTTGAAGAGTTCGGCATTGAAGTGCATGGCCATGTGCTGTGTATCGGAGGAATTCACGCAAAGACCTCTGATAGCGTTGACTGGGACGCGTTGGAAGCGACACCGTACCATCGCGAGAACACAGATGCTTCCAAAATGGCTGCGGTTCGCTGTGCCGACCCGGAAGCTGCGGAGCGTATGATCACAGAAATCGACGCTGCGCGCGAGGCTGGCGACAGCGTTGGCGGTATCATAGAAGTGGTTGCCACGGGCGCACCGATAGGTCTTGGTAGCCATATCCAGTGGGATCGCAAGCTGACCAGCAAGCTGGCGGCCGCGGTGATGAGTATCAACGCAGTCAAGGGAGTGGAGTTCGGCGCGGGTTTTGTTCAGGCGGACATGCGGGGTTCTCAGGTGCACGATGTTGTCAAGCCCTTGGAAGAGTGGGAACGTGGTTCAGATGAAAGATTGATGCGTCCCTGGCCCCGTCGTAGTAATAACTCAGGTGGCCTTGAGGGCGGTATGACCACCGGCGAGCCACTGGTTGTACGTGCTATCGTGAAGCCAATTGCAACAATAATGAACGGGTTGGAGACTGTGGAGTTGACCACCGGCGGGTTTGTTGAGCGCGCTCACTTCGAGCGCAGCGATATTACATTTGTACCAACCTGCGCTGTCATCGGCGAGGCCATGGTGGCACTGACCCTCGCAGATGCCATGCTGGAGAAGTTTGGCGGCGATCACATCGAAGAGACCAAGCGCAACTGGAGTTCCTACATGGCATCCACCGGACCGCGTGGGCTGTAGACAAGCGACCGGGGAGTTATCTGACTTTTGCTTTGGGCACCAGTTCGTAATGGATGTCTCAGTTTACGTTCTGGTTTAGTACATCAAGGAAGTGTTCCATCTCGCCTATGTACCGCCTTACGCTGTTGAAAAGGCATGGGTACAGGCAAATCTGGGCGTCGTCGTCAAAGCCTATCATGATGACATCACGCATGTCGCACCCTAAAGGTCAGTCTCGGATATATCTATGCCGGCGTTGGTGTTCTGCTCCCACATCTCATAGAACTCTGCAACACCGCTGTGCAGAGCGACGAGATACTGTTCCTTGTTCATGTTGGAACACTCCTCTTCCTGTGCAAAATGTGGCAATATTAACACATTACAATGGGACATCTGGCTTATTGAAATGTTACGTGGCTGGGGTATCCGTATGGATTTTCAACGAACTTGCAAAAATCCTTCCCGTAGGAAAAGAATCCGTAGTTCTTTACAGCGGATGCCTTTATGGGTGCAGGGCGTACCATGCTACTGATATAATCAGCCAAAAGCTGTAGAGATGGCTGAAACTGTAGAGATGGCTAGTAATACACAAGAACAAGACGGCTATCGGCGCATCGTCGTCAAGGCGGGGACCAACGTCCTCACCGGAGGCAGCGATGAACTCGATTACAATCTGATGACTTCGCTGGTCGCGCAGATAGCCGACCTGCACAGTCGCGGCATGGAGGTGCTGCTGGTGACCTCCGGTGCCATTGCGGCTGGCGGGCACCTGCTGGACACTGCCAGGGAACGTGAGGACATTCCATTTCGTCAGGTGCTGGCGGCTGTGGGGCAGAGCCGTCTCATGCACACATACGCTCAGCTTTTCGAGAAGCACAGCATAACCGTTGCCCAAGCACTTCTGTCCAGAGAGAACATTACGGATCGTGAGGGGTACCTCAACGTGAGGAACACCCTGTCGGCCCTGCTGGACTTGAGGGTCATACCAATAATTAACGAGAACGACGTGGTGGCTGTGGAGGAGATAGGGGTTGAAGTGTTTGGCGACAACGACAACCTTTCGGCGATGGTCGCCAATCTGGTGGATGCCGACCTCCTTATCATCCTCAGCGATATCGACGGGCTTCACACCGCCGATCCTCACGAGGACCCGGACGCAAAACTCATTTCTAATGTAGAGCGTGTTGACGAGGCCATAGAGTCCCTGGCCGGGGCCAACCACAGCTCAAGGAGCCGCGGTGGTATGCAGGCTAAGCTGGAGGCCATAAAACTGGCCGCGGCCTCAGGCGTAGCTGTTGCCCTGGTCAACGGCAGAGAACAGGGAGTCCTGCCACGCTTGGTATACGGAGAGTCAGTCGGCACCTTCTTTGCTCCAACTGGCAACAAGGTGGAGAGTCGCAAGCGGTGGATGCTAAGCGGCCTCTCGACGCGTGGTCGCATAGTTGTGGATGCAGGGGCCGCCGATGCGCTTCGCAGAAATCACGGCAGTCTGCTGCCCGCGGGTATAAGGGAAGTGGACGGTGACTTTAAGCGAGGCGACATCATATTGGTGGTAGGGCAGGAAGGGGAGAGGGTGGCGTGCGGCATTGCTAGCTATGGTGCCGTTGACGTGGCGGCAATCAAGGGCCTGCGTTCCGACAAGATACGGGAGGCCCTTGGCTACGAGTACGGCGAAGAAGTGCTCCACCGCAATAATATGGTATTGTTGTAGATACGATGATGAATACCAATGTGCCCCATGATTGGGTGCTTACCAAACAGAGATTGATGCCATGAGCACAGCCATATATGAGTTGACCACCAAGGGGAAATTAGCCCGCGACGCGGCCAAGAAGCTGGCGCGTCTGTCGACCAGAGTCAAGGACCAGGCGCTGTCGAACATCGCGGAAGACATCAAGAGCCGTGAAGCGGAGATACTTTCGGCCAATGCCAAGGACATCCAGGCAGGCAGGAAGAAGGGACTCAGCGAGGCCTTGCTGGACCGTCTCTTGCTGAACACATCCCGGTTGGAAGGCATGGCCACCGATGTACTGGCTGTGGCCGCTCTGCCGGACCCTATAGGGGAGACCTTCGAACAGCGCATCATGCCAAACGGCCTTCAGATAGGCCGACGTCGTGTGCCTTTGGGTGTCATCGGCGCCATATACGAGAGCCGCCCAAACATAACCGTGGATATTTCTGTCCTGTGTCTCAAGTCAGGGAACGCCGTTATCATGCGTGGGGGCAGCGAAGCCATCCACTCCAACACGGTGCTGGCCAGGGTGGTGCGGGACTCCATAGCCGGGGCGGGTGTGCCCCAGGACGCGGTGCAGTTCATTGACTCGCCGGACAGAGCGATGGTGGAGCGCATGTTGTCCCTGAAGGAATACATAGACCTGATGATACCCCGCGGCGGTGCCGACTTCATCCGTTTCGTTGGCGAAAACGCCAGGATGCCGGTTATCACCGGAGGTGTCGGCGTGTGCCATACCTATGTGGACAAAGACGCTAACGTGGAGAATGCTGTGGCCATCGCCTACAACGCCAAGGTGCAGCGGCCCACTGTCTGTAATGCGCTGGACACGCTTCTGGTGCACTCTGAGGTGGCACCAAGATATCTGCCAGCCATAGCAAAGGAATGGGCTAAGGCAGGAGTGGAGATGCACTGCGATCTACGTGCGCTTAGGATTCTCGGCCCTTCTGAGGTGTTGAACCTGAAGTCAGCCACCGAGGAGGACTGGGGTATGGAGTTTCTCTCACTCACAGCCGCGGTGAAGGTGGTGGACTCTCTGGACGAAGCACTGGAACACATTGAGCAGTACGGCTCAGGCCACTCTGAGGCGATTATCACCGAGGACTACTCTAAGGCCATGCGGTTCCTGGACGATGTGGACGCCGCCGCTGTGTTTGTAAACGCTAGCACTCGTTTCACCGATGGGAGCCAGTTTGGCTTAGGCGCGGAGGTCGCAATCAGCACAAATAAGATGCACGCCCGCGGCCCGATGGGTCTCAGGGAGTTGACGTCATACAAGTGGATCGTCCTTGGCACGGGCCAGGTGCGGAGCTAGAGCCGCAGGCGCGGCTTAGTGGTACATGCGCAAACAAGTGTGTAAACTCGGAACACTGAAGTGCTCAAATTGTTCAAGGTGTTGCCGGAACAGGAACCTAGATATGGAGAACACACATGGCTGACTATGGCTTTCAACTGGAATGTCGCACACCATACTCTGAGGTATATACTGTCCTTGACGAGAACGAGCCTATAGGTTGGCTTGACTTCACCTGTCTCTCGCCGTGATTCACGCCAACCTATGCATAGATGAGAGTTTCACCAATGAGTCAATCCAGGAACTCATAGAATACATAGACGAGGAGATAGTGGCCGTGGTTGGGGTCTCCAGAGATGAGTGCACCATGGACGTGATGTGGGTGTGTTCAGCAACCATGAGTTCGGTGGAAACGGAGACGTGGGAGGGGTGTAGCACGGTTCAGCCCGAGCGGTTCGCAAATTGACTGGTTGGCAACTCTGCCCTAAAGTCCTCTGGGCTGCTCTTCCAGCGTCACCTGATAGCTCTTGGTATCGTTACCGCGCACTATCGTTACCTCGGTCTCGTGACCAATATCGTATCCACGTATCGCCCTCTGAAGCTGTTTGACAGTGTTCACATCCGTTCCATCGAATGCGATGATTACGTCTCCTGTGCGGATGCCAGAAAGTAGAGCTGGTCCTCCGTTGTCAACGCTGTCTATCAGGACTCCGCGGCTGACCGAGATACTTTCTTGAGAGGCGATGATTGGTGTCATCTCCCTGACCCCAACACCAAGCCAGGCAAATATGACACGACCGTGCTCAAGGATGGATTCCACCACAGGTGCTACAGTGAAGGTGCTCACGGCGAACCCGATTCCTTCTCCTCGTTGAGTCCTTGCCGTGTTTATCCCAACTACCTTACCGTTCAAGTTGACCAGTGGCCCACCGCTATTGCCAGGGTTGATGGCGGCATCGGTCTGAATCATGTCGAAGAGACGTGAGTCCTCGGTGTCAACGACCCTGTCAAGGGCACCAACGATGCCAAGTGTCACGGTGGGCCCTCCGTGTAAATCAAGGGCGTTGCCTATGGCTATAACCCAGTCTCCTACCCTCAGCTTCTCCGGGTCTGCGAAATCCACAGCATTGTAGTCACCCTTTGGAATCTTGATGACCGCTAGGTCTGAGGTCGGGTCGCGACCGATTAGATCCGCCTCAAAGGTGCGTTCGTCCACCAGGAAAACGGTTATCCTAGTTGCGCCCTCTATTACGTGATTGTTGGTTACTATCAGGCCTTCAGCGTCAAAGATGACTCCGGTTCCGGCGCTGTTCTGCTCCACAGTTTCGCAACCATAGAAAAAATCGCACTGCCTAATCGGTGTCCTGACGGCAATGGATACAACCGAGGGTTTCACATCTGCCACCACATTGGATACGGACGGCAGAAAAGACCCTGCGGCGTTTGGTACAGACATCGTTGACGTAGCAGTTGCTGATGGGGTTGCGCTTGGTGTGCCGGTGGGGTCAACCCCAGTGGTACACGCCAGAGTCGTGAGTGGTAGAATGACAATCGAAATAACAAGCCACGAGATATGTTTTCCATGCAATGGCGTACTTTGGTAAAACTTTCTTAGCAGTCGTAAGATAACCAATACTGTTGAAATGGCCCACAAGGGATTGCCTTGGAACCTGCGAAAGCGGCAGGCTATCATAGTTCCTACTCCCGGCTTACAGGTCCCAGGTTGGCCTTAGCTATTTCCACAATGTCTTCCAGTTGCCTCTCTTTGGCAGAGTTGAAGGTGGTATAGCGATAGGTTATGAGTGAACCGAAGAGAAGGATTATTGCCGATACGTACACCCACGTGAGCAAAGCGACTATGCTGCCAACTGAGCCGTATACGTTGGAGTACACCGAATAGCTGCTCACATACCACACAAACGCGTTTTTGATAAACTCAAATGTGAGCGTAGCGGCAACAGATCCCGGCAAGACATTCCTTAGCTTGACCTTCGTGTTGGGAAGGAACCAGTAGATACTTGTGAAGACAAGGAACGACAGGGCCGGAGGAATCAGAGAAGCCAGTCTATCCCAAATGAGATCGCCGTTGATGGCGGTTTCTCTGGTTATGAACTCCAGTATTTCTCTCAGGTAGGCAAGGATTGCCGTGGATGAAATGGACACTATCATCAGGATGGCGGCTCCCAGCATGAGGGAGATATCTATGAGGCGTTCCTGAAGAAACGGCCTTGGCCTTGTTATTCCCCAAGTGGCGTTGACACCCTTACGTATGGCACCGAAGACGGCTGTTCCTGCCCACAACAGACCCAGAATACCAGCGGACCCGGCAAGGCTTCTGCTGGTGAGTGTGCCGGTAAGAACATCGCTGACAGTCTTTTTGGAGACTGGGGCCTGCTCTGCGGCGCGCTGGGCCAAGTCTTCGATGGAATTTGGCCCCAGAAAGAAACTCAGCCCGAAGATGATCGCCAGAGCCAGCGGGAACAGGGAAAACAGGGCATAGTAGGATATAGCAGCGGCTAGCTGGGGTCCGTTCTTCCCCAAGAAGTCGTTAACAGCCCGGATACAAATACCTAAAAAATAGAAAAGTCCAGTTAGCACATTCCAGTTCCCATGGCTTATTTTAGCCAGTCAGCATCCTATGTAATCCTCTCGGAAATGTCAAGTTGAATCACAGGGCATTCGTGTGTGAAGCACTATATATAGCCCAATTATGACGAGACCCTAGATGGAAATACTACGGTGGAAATGGACTGTCTGATCGCCGCTCAGAGGTCTTTGCAGGCCTGCATACACATGAAACGCATGCCCGTATCGCGCCTTGTTAGGAGTCCGATATGGATGTTCCATAAGAAAGTGGGCATGTCGGAGATCCACGCATCTTGATTTGGCCTTCTACCACTCGTATAATCAAGCCAGTTGCGATTGTTTTATTACTCTCTACAAATGGAAAACACTTCACATATCACTGAGTTCAAGGTGGGATACGAGTTCGGTCCCGTACGGTTCCAGCTTAATTCCGAGGAAGTGGCTCTATATCTCCAGGCTGCTGGGGAGTCGAATGATCTCTTTAACAAGCAGAATCTTGTTCCTCTCACAGCCCTTGCGGCTTTTGGTCTGAGGGGCATCCTGATAGAGATACAACTTCCTCCTGGGGCCATTCACTCTGCCCAGGCAACAACTGTCTTTAGATCAATCACGTCCGACGAAGTCATCGTCTTCCGAGCAATACTTGCACAGAACGCTGTCTGGAAGGGCTGGCGATTTGTAACGGTGGACTACAAGGGCATCGACGGAGATGAGCGTCAGGTACTCCAGGGAAGGAGCACCGTGGTCATACCAGAAGATTCGGTAGGAGATACCGGTCAATGAGACTCGGCGATGTTCTTCCCTCCATAAGCAAGATAGTGATTCAGGAAGATATCAAGATGTATGCAGACGCCAGTGGCGACCAAAACCCACTCCATCAAGACCCTGCGTTTGCTGCCTCCACTCACTTTGGGCGTGTTGTGGCACACGGTATGTTGGTACTCGCCTATGTATCTGAGATGATGGACCAGAGCTTTGGACGTTACTGGCTGGAGACCGGAGGCCTCAAGACACGTTTTCGCGCTCCGGTATATCCCGGAGACCGTGTGGCTACCTTCGGAGAAGTCACGAATCTGGTTGAAGAGGACGGCAATCTTCATCTAACATGCCTCATAGGGTGCCGTAATGAGCGCGGCGAAGAGGTGATAAACGGAGAGGCATGGGTTACTGTGCCAAATCAAAACAGTGAAGATATAACACAGTGACCAACGCGAAAGAAAAACCCAGATATCGCATAGCAGTGGACGCCATGGGCGGCGACCACGCCCCTGCCGAGATAGTCCGCGGGGCTGTGGATGCAGCAGCCAGGGGCGATGTGAAAGTGTTGCTGGTGGGAGACCATGAAGCAATAGGAATGAATTTACCCTCGCCCGTCCCTGACACTCTTCAGATCATTCCGTCCCAGGGAGTGATAACGGAGGACGAGCATCCGCTGGAGGCTCTCCGCTCCAAACCAAAGGCCTCCATCATTGTGGCAGCTGGACTGGTTAAGGCTGGTAAAGCCGATGCCTACGTTACAATGGGCTCCACCGGGGCAGCTATGGCAGCTGGTGTTGTTGCCCTTGGAAACTTGGAAGGGATTGATAGGCCTGCTTTGGGGGGGCCATTTCTAGGCCTGGCTCCTAGGACTATACTTGTAGATTTGGGAGCCAGCATAGATAGTCGTCCTGCACAGCTGGTTAACTATGGTGTCCTTGGTTCCGTGTTTGCCAAGGTCTTTCTTGGCATTGATAATCCGAGTGTTGCCCTGCTGAGCGTGGGTTCGGAAGAAGGAAAGGGTAACCGACAGGTCAGAGAGGCATCACAGCTTTTGCGCCGGAGCGGACTGAACTTCATAGGAAACGTGGAAGGTGTAGATATTCCACTGGGGAAGGCCGACGTTGTGGTCTGCGATGGCTTTGTGGGCAATATACTTATGAAATTCGCCGAGGGACTGGGAATGGCCGTGGTGGACTACCTCAAGGCGAGGACACCGAAGGGTGCGGAGAAAATGGCGGGGGAACTACTTGGAGAGTTGTCCAACCTCACCAACTACGTGGAGTATAGAGGTGGTGGCCCTCTTCTTGGCTTGAATGGCGTTGGCATAGTGGGTCATGGCAGGTCCAAAGCCGCCTCCGTCACAGCCGCTATCTACAGCGCTTATATAGCTCTCGAGGGCGGCCTAGTGGACTTGATGCGCAGTGAGCTAGCACGTGTGCGCCTGAATGTGCCTAATGTGAAGAATGAGCAGGAGAAATAGCTTGACCATAGATGGGAAAGTAGCCCTCATAACCGGCGGTTCAAGGGGAATAGGCAGAGCTGTTGCACTCAGACTCGCTAGGGACGGCGCAAAGATAGCCGTCAACTACAAGTCGAACGAAGAGGCTGCCAAGTGGGTGGTGGACGCGGTTGCCGAGATGGGCGGAGAGGCTATGGCCGTGGCCGCCGATGTGGCCCAGAGAGCCGAGGTAGAGGATATGGTCAAACGGATTGTGGACTCATGGGGCGGCGTCGACATCCTTGTGAATAACGCAGGCGTCATCCACGACGGTCTGCTGATGCGGATGACGGAAGAGGTGTGGGATGAGGTTATCAGTACCAACCTCAAGGGTACGTACAACTGCACCAAAGAAGTCCTCAGATTCATGGTGCGCAAACGATGGGGCCGTGTGATCAGCGTTGTATCTGTGGTTGGCCTGGAAGGCAATCCCGGCCAATCCAACTATGCCGCTTCCAAGGCTGGCGTGATAGCCTTTTCAAGGAGTATTGCCAAAGAGGTGGCTTCCCGTAACATCACCGTTAATTCAGTAGCTCCGGGTTATATTGCCACTGAGATAGTGGCCGATCTATCCCCGGAATTCAAAGAGTTGATATTTTCACGAATCCCTCAGAATCGGTTTGGTACAGTGGATGACGTGGCCAACATGGTCGGCTATCTTGCCAGCGAAGAAGCCAACTACATAACCGGCGAAGTTATACGGGTGGATGGTGGCATAGAGCTTTGAGGATTTTCCGGCAATCTGTGAGTCTGTTATGTCCCTCAACGGAAAAATAGCCCTCGTCACAGGCGGTTCCAGAGGAATAGGTCGTACCATATCGCTGGAATTGGCTAAGCAGGGTGCTAGTGTCATCGTTAACTATGCCCGCAATGCTAAGGAAGCCAACGCAACCGCCGCCGACATCCGCGTACTTGGAGTATCCGCACTTCCATTGAGGGCACACCTTGGGGAGCCGGACAGGATACATGAGATGTTCCAGCGCGTCGAAAAAGAGTTCGGGCGGCTGGACATACTGGTGAATAATGCTGCCTCAGGCGTGCAGAGAACAGCGCTTGAACTGGAGACCAAACACTGGGATTGGACCCTGGACATAAACACCAGGGCTCCGTGGCTATGTGCCAAGGAGGCGGCAGCCATTATGCCCAGTGGAGGCCGCATCATAAATATAACCAGCCTTGGCTCGCACCTTGTTCTTCCCAACTATCTGGCCGTTGGCGTATCCAAGGCTGGACTTGAGGCCCTGACTCGCTATCTTGCGGTGGAGTTTGCGTCTCTTGGCATCGCGGTCAACGCGGTCGCAGGCGGTGTTGTGGATACCGACGCTTTGAAACACTTTAAGAACCGCGAAGAGATGATCGGTGATTCTCTCGAACGCACCCCGGCGGGACGCCTGGTCACGTCTGAAGACATGGCGCGTGTGGTGGCTTTCCTGTGTAGCGATGGGGCGGAAATGATACGAGGACAGGTGCTTGTTGTAGACGGAGGAATCTCGTTGCAGGGGCTGTTGTGAATAAGCCCTGAGGGAACCAGTTAGGCCTTTTTCACAGGCAACTCAAGTACCTTGCCCTTGGTCAGCCTGTCACCGATTCTCACGTCAACTTCCCTGCCCGGCTCCGCGTAGCTGGTACGTATATATCCCAGTGCCAGAGCGTATCCGAGTATGGGAGAATCCACAACCGAGGTGAGAATTCCAGCGTCCTTGCCTTCGATTTCCATGTGCGTTGCAATCGCCGGGCTGTCCTCTTCAAAGGCAATGGCCATAAGATGCTTCTGCACCTTGTCATAAGTGTTCAGCCGAAGGACCACCTCCTGGCCTATGTAGCAGCCTTTAACGTAACTGATGGAGGAGTTAAGGCCTGCTTCAAGAGGATTGAACTCCTCTCCCATCTCACGTCCATAGCGTGGCACTCCCTGCTCAACACGAACCGTCTCAAGGGCTTCTTCCCCCACAGCAACTGCCCCTGCCTGCGCGAGAGCGGCCCATACTTTTTCCGCCTGTGGCCTGGTGGTCAGCAGATCATAGCTGGCAATACCAAGGACATCGGTCCTTATGACAGGGAGTTGAATGTCTCCAATGGTCACTTCTGCTACGCCATAGAGTGGCAATGCTTCTGCGGCTGCTGTTCCAAGGATTTTGCCAGCCTTCGGTCCCATCAGAGATATCAGCGCAGTCTCTTCGGTTACGTCTTCAACGGTTACATCCTCACCGAAGGTGTAGAGGTCAAGCCACTCTACTACCTTTGAAGGGGTCTGCGGGCTGGTGATGACGAGCAGGTCTTCTCCCATGTTCATCACTAGCAACAGGTCTATAATGCGGCCCTTGTTTGTGGTGAGGACTGTCGAGACTCCCTCTCCACTGGGCATGTCTATGACCTTGTTGCTTGAGAGGCGGTTGAGGAGGTCTAGGGCGTCATTTCCACCTATCCTAAGACGCCCGTAGTAAGACCGGTCGACTAGGGCTGCTCCCTCACGTATGGCACGGTACTCTTCCAATGTGGTGCTGAAGCTCTGAGGCAGTGTCCAGCCATCTTTGTCGGCGAAGACAGCGTTGGCTCTCTTCTGCGCTTCGTTGAGGGGAGTGATTCTATTCAGAACAATCTCTTGCATAATCTTGCTGAAACAGACAACCCGTCCGAAAACATGATCTTCCCAGACGGCCAGCGTCGTGTAAATGTGGTACTTGGGTGGCGATCCTCTATACGGAGAAGGAGGTGCCGCAGCCGCAGGTGGTTTTGGCGTTGGGGTTGTTGAAAGCGAAGCCCCTGCCATTCAGGTCGTCGCCGTACTCCAAGACCGTGCCTGCTAGGAAAACGTAACTCTTTTTGTCGATGAAGAGCTTGATGCCGTTTTCCTCAATAACCTTATCATTTGGCTGAGGTTCATGGTCTATGGAAAGGGTATATGTAAGACCAGAACAACCGCCGCCCTTTACTCCCACCCGAAGCCCGAAGTCCCCAAGGTTGTCCTTATTTGCGAACTCTTTGGCTTTCTTGGCCGCTTTGTCCGATATACTGATGGTCAGTGGCATATGGTTCCAACCTTCTTAGGACATCTAATGCCCAAGTATTTATATTTCTATTCTAACCATTGCAGACCAACAGGTCAATGCAACCCACTTGGCATTCGGTCAATCACGGTATGCTTCTTTCCAGAACTTCCTTGACACCCTTCTTACCCCAAAAGTATCATACTACGTGGTGCGTTTCACAGGGGATTAGTTTATCCTCGTAGCGCGCGTCGTTTGTTTAGTGGGGCCAGTAGCTCAGTTGGTTAGAGCGCAGTCCTGATAAGACTGAGGTCCCTGGTTCGAATCCAGGCTGGCCCACCAATCATAATTTTCCCACACCAGAAGATTGAGACTTTCGTTGAGATATCTATTGCTCGCTCTTATTTTCTTGGAAGGAGTGA
>Ga0114996_10001633_pt1 | contig 30078 bp, 29 predicted proteins | sample ArcticOcean_MG_C_4_FD_87039 | JGI IMG/M metagenome (GOLD analysis project Ga0114996, IMG submission 87039) | Marine microbial communities from western Arctic Ocean - ArcticOcean_MG_CB4_134 | ecosystem: Environmental > Aquatic > Marine > Oceanic | place: Arctic Ocean: Canada Basin | collected... | reverse complement strand
TTGGAGTTGAAATTATTACTATTGACGACGCCGAAATTGAGTCATGGTATCAAAGCGTAGAAGATGCTATGTCTTCTCTGAGCAATAGACAAGATATAGATCAAATAAGCCTTGAGAATATTCTTCAATTTTTAGGCCGTCAACGTAACCTTTAAGCTTCATGCTTGAATCTTTTATTAAAGGTATAAATCAGCTTGAGGCCAAGATGCGCTACTTTGAGTTAGTTGTTACAATTTTTCTCATCATTTTTGTGGTACTACTAGTATTATCCCAGGTACTAGCTAGAAATTTATTCTTTTTTACATTCGAGCATTTTGATTCGATATCTAGACTTCTAGCCTTTGATGCAGCAATGTTGGGCGCTATTTTTGCCACACGAAATAGCAAGCATCTAAATATCGATAATTTAATTAACTTTTTTAAAAGCCCTAAAAAAATATATATACGTCTAATAATTTTGCTTTGGTGTTTGTTTATGACAGGAGCTCTTTTTTTGTTATCAGTTGAGCTTGTCTTATCAGCCTATAATTTCAATGATCGTTACTTAGGCACTTATCCATTATGGCTTATTCAGCTCATACTTCCTTATGTTTTTCTTTCTATGTTTGTTAGTAACTTAGCGCTATTAATTAATGATATTGCGATGAAAATGAGAACATGATTATTCTAATTCTCATCCTCCTGCTTATTTTCGGTGCACCTCTCTACACCATATTGTTAGGAAGTACTCTTTATTCATATCAATCTGCCGATTTGCCATTGTTAATTATTCCTTATGAATTATTTGGGATGTCATCAATACCGATGCTCATGGCGTTACCTTTATTTACATATGCTGGCTATATCTTAGCGGCAACAGAAGCACCCAAAAGATTAGTGTATTTGAGTTCTAATGCTCTTAGATATATTCCTAGCAATCTGACCTTATTATCATTACTTTTGGCAGCATTTTTTGCTGCTATTACTGGCTCATCTGGAATCACAATTATTGCCTTTGGAGGCTTACTTTTTGCGATGCTTAATGAGAAATATAGTGAAGATTTTTCTCTGGGCTTTATTACCACCTCTGGCGGAATAGGACTTCTATTTGCACCTTCGGTACCGATGATTCTTTATGCAATTATTGCTGGCGTGCCAGTATATGAGTTTTTCTACTCAGGCATACTCCCAGGGTTATTTATTATGCTGCTCTTCTATGGGTACTCGATACTTTGTGCTAAAAAATTACCCGTTGCAGAAAAAATTAATTACGATATTGATAAAGATAAATCAATTGCTACGTATCTTGAAGCCATCTTACCCTTACTAATTTTATTAGCGATATATACAGGTAGTCTTGCTATTCCTGAAGTTGCTGCCATGACTTTGCTTTATGTTGTTGTGGTCGAGTATTTTTTCTCACGAGAAATTAATGTAAAACAAATGCTTGCTTGCCTTGAAGAATCGATGGCATTAGTAGGATCTATTTTCATTATTCTTGGTGTATCACTTGCATCTACTAATTTTATTATTGACACAGGAGTGCCTGAAAAAATATTTGATCTACTAGCCTTTTTTATTACGAGTAAGGCTTCCTTCTTGTTATTTGTGATATTTTTCCTTTTAATTATTGGTGCTTTTTTAGATATATATGCAGCTATTATTGTAGTTTTGCCTATTTTAGTTCCAATAGCTCAGTCATTTGAGGTTCCTTTGATTCATCTAGGTATTATTTTTATTGCCGTGATGGAGATTGGTTTTATTACGCCACCAATTGGCATCAATCTCTTTATTGCATCTAATCGATTTGATAAGTCAATTTTTGAAATCTACAAGACCACGCTACCATTTTTCTTATTAATGCTGTTTGCTGCATTAGTTATTGCTTTTTTTCCTGATCTATTCTTAATAAGAGGTTAAAAAACAATAACCTCATGCGCACCAATAATTGATGATCCGTCTATTTCTATCGCTTTGAGTGATGATGTAGCAATACAGATCCATCCTGATGAATTAATCACCACATTTTTTCCGGTAAATGATGTGGCAATTTTAGATAACATTGGATTATGTCCAATCACACCAATATGAGAGTAGTTCATTGACTCCATATGAATTTTTTTTATTAATAAATCAACCTCACCATCATAAATAGCATCCATGTATTCATATCCAGAAGGCGAGTTAATCTTTAAAGATAAAGCATCAAACGTCTCTTTTGTCCTTGTTGCTGGACTGATTATAAAAAAGTCAATGACTTCGTTTGTTTCTATAATTACATCACCAAGCGAATCGATTTGCTTTAACCCCTGAATTGATAATGATCTTGTTTTATCTTCCTTAAATATTTTAGCCGGGTCAGCATGCGCATGCCTTATAAGGCTCAGTTTATATTCAGCCATTATAGTAGCCCTGATTGTAGTTGTGCCTCTTCAGACATCATGCTTTGATCCCATGGAGGGTCAAAAACAAGCTCCACATGGCAATGGTCTATGGGTGCTATAAGTTCTATTTTCTCTTTCACATCCTCAATGAGGATTGGTCCCATACCACAGCCAGGCGCTGTGAGTGTCATGATTATTTTAACTTCAAACGTTTGTTTTGATTTATCTAGGTCATTTACCAGTATGTTACAAGAGTAAATTAGACCTAGGTCAACAATATTTACTGGTATCTCAGGATCAAAGCATGTTTTTAGCTGAGACCAGACTATATCTTTTATCTCATCTGCATCAGTAGCATCGCTAATTTCTGGAATAGTTGTAGGTAGCTTTCCTATAGCGTCGGCATCATTTCCAGATAATCTAAAAAGATTACCTTCAATAAAAATTGTGAAGGACCCACCTAGGTCTTGAGTGATGTAGCCAAAGGCGCCCTCGGGAAGTGTAACCGCATCACCTGAAGGGATCATAGTGACATTGCACTCTCTTTGAAAAGTTACAGGTTCATTGGATGGATGCATTTATTCAGTTGATACAGAGTTGTTATTAGATGTTAGCGCTTCATTTAGCGCATGCCAAGATAGAGTTGCGCATTTAATTCGACTTGGGTATTCCTTGACGCCAGATAGAGCCATAAGCTTTCCAAGATCTTGTTCAGCATCTTGATTATTGTTATCTATACCCGTCAACATGCGATGAACTGCATGATATAAATTTAATGACTCATCTATACTTTTCCCTAGAGCAAAGTCAGTTAGCATGGATGCGCTTGCTACAGAGATGGCACATCCAGTCCCAATAAACTTGATATCACTTATTAAATTATTTTCGATTTTTAAAAAGAGTTTAATTTTGTCGCCACAAAGAGGATTAAAACCCTCAATCATCTTCGAAGGGTCTGGCATTTGCCCAAAGTTTCTTGGGTTTTTATTATGATCAAGAATTAACTCTTTATAAAGATCAGTTAGATTGCTCATGAAAATATTCTTTTTGCTTGTTCGATGGCATTACAGAGTTGGTCAATATCGTTCTTGTTGTTATAGAAGCTAATAGAGGCTCTAGCGGTTGCAGGTAGGCCTAATATCTCCATAAGTGGCATTGCGCAGTGATGGCCAGCCCTAATAGCCACACCATACTCATCTAGGATTGTAGCTAGGTCATGTGGGTGAATCTCATCCATGACAAATGATACGATCGCAGAGCGATACTCTGGGTTACCAATAATTCGTAAGCCAGAAATACTTTGAAGACAATTAACAAGGTAAGTTGTTAAGGCCTTTTCATAGCTGTATCTTTCTTCTTGTGTTGACGTAGCGAGGTAGTCGATAGCTGCACCCATACCAATGACTCCCTGAATATTAGGTGTGCCAGCTTCAAATTTATAAGGTGGTGCATTAAATGTAGTTTCACTAAAAGAGACGGTTTTAATCATGTCCCCACCTGTTTGATACGGTGATAGTTCATTAAGTAATGCAATTTTTCCATAAAGAACACCTGTCCCAGTCGGTCCATGTAATTTATGAGATGAGAACGCCAAAAAATCACAGTTAAGCTTTTGAACATCAACATTCATATGTGCTATGGATTGGGCGGCATCTACAAACGTATAGGCTCCAACATGGTGAGCCCTTTTTAGAATTTTTTGAATAGGATTAATTGTTCCTAGAACATTTGAGATATGTGTGATAGCAACCATTTTGGTTTGGCTAGATATGAGCTTATCAAGTTCAATTAAATTGAGTTCCCCATTTTCTGTGATTGGACAAACTAATAATTTTGCTCCAGTTTTCTGGCAGAGTATTTGCCAAGGCACAATGTTGGCATGATGCTCCATACTTGAAATGATAATTTCATTATTTTTTTGTATTAAGGGTGCCAGACTCGAAGCAACTAAGTTGATGCTCTCGGTGGTCCCCTTTGTGAAAATAATTTCATTTCTAGAAAGACTATTGATAAGTTGAGCCACTTTACAACGGACATCTTCATAGGCATCTGAGGCTAGGTGCGATAGTTTATGGATTCCTCTATGAACGTTTGAATGAATTTTTGTTTCGTAGTGTAAAATACTGTCAATTACCGCCTGGGGTTTTTGTGTTGATGCAGCATTGTCTAAATATGCAAGTGGATATCCATTAACCTCTTGATTAAGAATTGGAAAGTCTTTTCGATAGGGTGAGTTGTTTAGTATGTCTTTCATGAATGCTTAACCCAAGAGTCAATAATATCTCTTTCAAAGTTAAATTCTTCTTTATTAAAGAACTCACTTATCATGCCCTCAATAAGTATCTTGGCGGCTTCTTGCTCAGGAATTCCCCTTGAGCGCAGATAGAGAATATGTTCAGGATTTAACATGCCGATTGTAGCACCATGGGAGCATTGAATATCATCGGTATTTATCTCAAGTATAGGGTAGGTAGTGATACTTGCCTTCTTAGACAACAGAAGGTTTTTACTTAATTGATGGGCGTCAATGTTTTTTATGTCTTGAACCGTATGGATCGTGCTATGAAATCGACCCTTGCTTTCACCACCAGACAGTATGCGATGATTTTGATTGCTAGAGGTATTTGATGCGAGATGATTGGCCTTGACTATTTGCTCAGCAATTTCTTTATTTTTAGTGTAAATAATACCTTCAAAGTTAAATTTTGCTAAATCGCCAACCAAATTAACATTGAGCGTTTTTTGGGTAATTTGTGCGCCGGCATCGAAAGATTTAAGAAATGTTGAAGAGCTATGAAGTTGTTCTATATTTAATTCTATATAATTATCCATACCAGCAGAAAGAGTAGATATTTCTACTAGTTCGGCTACCGCATTGGGATGTACTCGAATATTGTAACGACGATTGATAATGCCCTTACTTTCTTGGTTGTAAATATCAATTTTTTTTAATATGACATGCGTACCAGGCGAGACATTGATATCAAACTCATATCCTACTAGCTGGTCAGCTAAACTGAAGTCAAACACTAACCATAAAATTATTTTTTCATTTTCTTGATCGCAATTAATGGTAATTTTATTGTTACAGGCAAGCTGATGCATTGAAGAGAAAAGGGTGTTAGATTCAGCTGGTGTAGAGAAGTTTGTATTGATAGAGACCTTAACATGTTCTTGCGTGTTATCAATTATATTTGAGTCATTAAAAAGCATAATAGAGTCATCGGTAACTGCATTAGTTAATTGGGGGCTCAAGTATGAGCTTGCATTATCATTTTGTAGTAAAGGATTAACTACAAGCTTGCTTAAATTTTTATACGTAGGAAAATTTTTTGGGTAAAGTGACTGTATAGTCGATAGTGCATTCTTGTCTAATGCATTTTGTTCGTCATTAATGTTAAACATTAGACTCCGCTAAAGTCTTAACCCAATCAAAACCTCTTTTATCTAAAGTTTCTGCAAGCGTATGGTCACCGGTCTTCACAATAGCACCATCAGAAAGCACATGAACATAATCGGGCTTAATAAGCTCTAGTAGTCTTTGGTAGTGGGTAATAATTAGAATTGAACGGCTACTAGAACGCATTTTATTGACGCCCTCAGCAACAATTTTAAGGGAGTCGACATCTAAGCCAGAGTCTGTTTCATCTAAGATACAAAAGCTAGGCTCAAGTAACATCATTTGTAGAATTTCATTTTTCTTTTTCTCGCCACCTGAAAAGCCTTGATTAACATACCGATTGATAAAATCTTCTGTAATATTCATGCGTTGCATAATTTTTTTAATTAACCTTAAGAAATCAAAAGCATCAATTTCTGGGAGTCCCATGTGTTTTCGTTTAGCATTTAAAGAAGCCCTTAAAAGATAAGTGTTGTTCACTCCTGGGATTTCAATAGGGTATTGAAATGCAAGAAAGATGCCACGAAGAGCGCGTTCCTCAATTGAAATATCAGTGATGTCTTCCTTGTTAAGCGTGATGGTGCCAGATTTCACCTGATAGTTTTGATTTCCAATTATGGCTTGAGCAAGCGTGCTTTTACCTGAGCCATTTGGCCCCATAATTGCATGGACCTCACCACTATTAATATGAAGCGAAAGATCTTTTATGATCTCTTTATCGTCACAGTTTACTTTTAGGTTATTTATGCTAATCATGTTCCATCCTATCCAATAGAGCCTTCTAAAGAGACTGTGAGTAAATTTTGAGCTTCTACAGCAAACTCCATAGGTAGTTCTTTAAAAACTTCTTTACAAAAACCATTTACAATTAAACTCACAGCATCTTCTTCGGTCAGACCTCTTTGTCGACAATAGAGAAGTTGATCTTCACTTATTTTTGAAGTTGTTGCTTCATGTTCAATCATGCCCTGTTGATTTTGATTTTCTATTTCGGGAAAAGTATGGGCCGATGCTTTCGAGCCTAATATTAATGAGTCACATTGGGTATGGTTTCGAGCATTAATTGCATTAGGAAGAAATTTTACACGTCCGCGGTAAGCATTAGAGGCGTGCCCAGCTGATATTCCCTTTGATACGATTGTGCTTTTTGTGTTCTTTCCGATATGAATCATTTTGGTGCCCGTATCGGCTTGTTGGTAATTATTTGCTACGGCAACTGAGTAAAACGCACCCACTGAATTGTCACCCCTTAAAATGCAACTTGGATATTTCCAAGTGATAGCTGAACCTGTCTCCACTTGCGTCCAAGAAATTTTTGAGTTTACACCCCTGCAGTCACCTCGCTTAGTAACAAAGTTGTATATGCCACCCTTACCGTTCTCATCGCCTGGGTACCAATTTTGAACAGTAGAATATTTGATCTCAGCATTATCAAGTGCAACAAGCTCTACAACGGCTGCATGCAGTTGGTTTTCATCGCGCATTGGAGCAGTACAGCCCTCTAAGTAGCTAACATGACTGCCTTCATCGGCAATAACAAGGGTCCGTTCAAATTGACCTGTATTTAAGGCGTTAATTCTAAAGTATGTTGAGAGCTCCATAGGACATCTTGTATTCTTAGGTATATAAACAAAAGAGCCATCACTAAACACAGCTGAATTTAAAGCTGCAAAAAAGTTATCACGCTGAGGAACAACTGTCCCAAGATATTTCTTTATGAGTTCAGGATGGTTTTTAACAGCCTCTGAAAATGAACAGAAGATCACGCCAACTTCCTTTAATTTATCCTTGAAAGTAGTTGCTACTGAGACACTATCAAAAACTGCATCCACGGCAACGCCTGCAAGCTTAGCGCGCTCATGTAGCGGTATACCAAGCTTTTCATAAGTTTCTAAAAGCTTTGGATCTACTTCATCAAGACTTTTTGGAGCATCTTTATTGTTTTTAGGCGCTGCGTAATAGGATAGGGCTTGATAGTCAATAGGGTTGTAGTTTAATTGACCCCAGTGTGGCTCTTTCATTTTTAGCCACTGTTTAAAAGCCCTTAGGCGCCATTCTGTTAAAAACTCAGGCTCTTCTTTGATAGCTGATAATCGCCTAATGACATCTTCATTTAAACCAGGCTCAAAAAGGTCTTGCTCAATATCAGTAACAAATCCATGGGCATAGCCTTCTTTAATAAATTGATCTGCATTATTTTTCATATTTTATGACCGAAGCGTTAGAGATTTAAAATGTATTGGTTTTTCTTGAAGTTCTTTTAGTGTCATAGTGCTAAGCGCATCTTGAATAAGATGATTTATTTTCTTCCAACCATGACCCATCGAGCACGTTTGCTCAACTTTGCAGTTTGTGGCATCAGTAAGGCATTCAGTAATCGCGATCGGTCCCTCAAGAGCCGTGAGAATATGGGCAGCAGTAATTTTTTCGGGTTGGGAGTTTAGTGCATACCCACCATTAGCTCCACGTTCTGATTTTACTAACTGACTTTTATTCATTAACTTAAGTATCTTGCTAACATTTGAAGGGCTAAGGTTAATCTTTTGCGCAACATTTGATGCACTAATATAGCCATGATCTTTATGGGGCAGCTGACTTAGGACAAGCGTGCCATGATCAACTAATTTACTAATTTTCAACATATAGTACCATTTTAGTACTAATTAATTGTTATGACAATCAATTGACCATCTTCTTACATGATATTTTTCTTATAAAATACTCGGTTCTTCAGCACCTGCAGAGCAGCTTTATAACAAATTAAACTTCACTCTAATTAAGTTATTTGAGGTGTTTAAAGAAAAATGTATAATATGACAACATTGTCACTAGTTAGAATAGATAAATTAAAAAGGAAGTAATTATGAATCAAGAAAAATTAGCGTCAGTTGCAAATGCCATGGTTGCTGAGGGGAAGGGGCTATTAGCAGCGGATGAAAGCAACCCTACTATCAAGAAACGATTTGATGCTGTAGGCATCATTAGTACTGAAGAAAATCGCCGCGCTTATAGGGCTTTATTATTTAGTACCGACACCATGGAAAACCATATATCGGGCGTCATTCTTTTTGATGAGACCATACGTCAGTGTACAGATAAGGGCGTGTTATTTTCAGAGTATTTGGTATCAAAGGGTGTTATTCCCGGCATTAAAGTTGATAAGGGCGCTAAACCATTAGCGCTTTACGAAGGGGAGACTATCACGGAAGGCCTCGATGGCTTGAGAGATCGATTAATTGAGTATTATGAAATGGGTGCTAGATTTGCTAAATGGAGGGCAGTTATTAACATAGATGATGATCTTCCATCAAAATTTGCAATTATAGCTAACGCTCATGCCTTAGCAAGATATGCTGCCATTTGTCAGGAAGTTGGGATTGTTCCTATTGTAGAGCCTGAGGTGCTCATGGACGGTAATCATACTATCGAGCGCTGTGAAGTAGTTACCGATGTGGTCCTTGAGGAGGTATTTAAGGCTCTAAATGATCATAAAGTTTACTTAGAGGGAATTGTTTTAAAGCCTAATATGGTTATACCTGGTAAGTTATGCCCAGCTCAAGCAACACCCGATGAAGTTGCAACAGCTACTGTTCGCTGTCTACTTAGGCATGTGCCTAGCTCAGTTCCTGGTATTGCCTTTCTATCTGGCGGTCAATCACCACAAGAGGCTTCTGCTAATCTAAACGCCATGAATCAGATAGGTGAACATCCTTGGAAATTAACATTTTCTTATGGCCGAGCCTTACAAGCGACCACCATATCTGCTTGGAAAGGGAAAGAAAATAATATCAGTCTAGCGAAGGAAACTTTTTTGTTGCGAGCCAAATGTAATGGTGCTGCCTATAGCGGTCAATATGATGTCAAAATGGAAGCTTAGCCAGCTTCTAAAGGCTTATCTTTCTGCTGGAGCTAGAGCCTCTTGTACTTGTTCAAGTCGGGCTTGGTATTTGTCTCGATTGGTTGGCTCAAGAGAGGTATCCGACAAGGCAATATTTAGCTGAACTTCTGCATCCCTAAGATTTCTTAGTGAAATATAATATTCAGCTAAGTAATAATGAGATAAGGGTTCATCCCCCATACTTTGTGCATAAGTTGCCAAACTCATAATTTGATAAGGTCTTGCAGGCATATTATTGAGTAAATCTAGCATTAGTTCATGTGCCTTATTTGGATTTTCCTCCGCCATATAAATGCTTGCTAAGGAATTAACAAGCGTTGGGTTGCGCGGGGTGACTCTCAGGTTATTTGTCAGTAACGTTACTGCTTGATCAGATTTATTTTGAGCTACAAGTAACTTTACCTCAAGATCTGTAACTGCAATGAGATTTGAATTAATTGATTTAATTTTATTAAGATAAGAATTTGCTTCACTTAAAGCATCAACTTCTATACAAGCTAGGATAGCTCCATAAAGACTACCAATGGTTTCTCCTTGGCTTAATAAATTAGATTCAAAAAATAACTTTGCTTCTCCGGGTGTCCTGAAGTCGTTATAGGTAATTATTGCTTTAACAATTTCATAGCTTTCCGTATTTGTTTTGTAGATTCCATTTAGGGAGTTTGCGCGTGAACGTGTTTCTGAAATTCGAGTCGCAGTCACGGGGTGGGTCTGAAGGAATTCCGGTATTGCACGTTGAGTATTGGTGAAAAGTCTTGATATTTTTTCGAACATTGATGGCATGCCCAGTGGGTCATAACCAGAATCATGAAGTGTCTGAACACCAACTCGGTCCGCATCAATTTCCATAGCCCTAGTAAAATTAATCTGACCTTGCTGCATGGCAGACTGACCTGCCATTAATGCACCAGTAGCAGCGTCACTAGAGTTAGACATTCCAGATAGAATAGCACCAGCAATCATAGTCGCTAATGCAATCATCGATCCTTTTTGTTGTTCTAAGTACGAGCGAGAGATGTGACGTTGTGTTACATGCGCAATTTCATGTGCTAGCACGCCTGCAAGCTCACTTTCAAGTGTGGTTTGTTCGATCAGGCCAGTATGGATACCTATAAAACCCCCTGGTAATGCAAAGGCATTTACCTCAGGATCATTAATAATAAAAAAGTTAAAACTAAAATCTCCATCTTGTGCATAGACAGCAATATTACTTCCAAGACTCTGTATATATTCATCAAGAATTGGATGTTCAAAAATAGTGTTCGAAGCAAGAATCTGGCTATAGATACTGCGACCTAGTTGGCGCTCCTCCGATATAGTCATTATGGCGTCTGCAGGAGAGCCAAAATCAGGGAGATCATAGAGTTGAGCATACGCACAAGAGCCAAACAATATGCCCAATAAAAAGAGTGTTGATTTTCTATCGTGTCGCATCAGTCGATAGCTTGTGTAACCTCATCAACGTGGCCATTGACTTTTACCTTTCGCCACTCCTTAGTTAGGCAGCCTTGTTTGTTAAACACAAAGGTGCTCCGCTCGATACCCATGTATTTTTTTCCGTACATATTTTTTTCTTTAATTACATCAAAAAGGATGCATAGCTTTTCATAAGGGTCGCTAATTAAATCAAACGGGAGGTCATGTTTTTCTATAAATTTCAAATGACTTGAGACTGAATCCCTCGAAATACCTAGAACAATGGCACCTTTATTTGTTATTAGGTCAATTGCGTCTCTAAACTCCTTGCTCTCCTGGGTGCAACCTGGTGTTAGGTCTTTGGGGTAGAAGTAAAGAATTAAGGTTTGACCTTTATAATTTTGAAGGTTAACTGTTTCGTTATTGCTTAGCAATACATTGATATTTGGAAGTGAATCACCTAATTGTATTTTTTTCATTCGACTCCTTTAGTTAATGCTTAATCGGCTCTAGGAGCCCATCAATATTCTCTTGATCACAATATTGAACAAATTCATCTCTTAATTTAGAAATAGATATGCTCCCAGGAACATAAATTTGAATAACCGCTTGAAACATAACTGCTCCCGTATGCGGCGAATGAAATTGTTTGCTCTTAATTTCGCCAATAGTAATGCCTTTTTCTGAAAAGAACCCTGATATATTATGAATGATTCCTGGGTGATCAACAGTGACTAAGTCGGCCTCATAAGGTAAAAAGTTATTTAAATTTTCCGATTTAGAGGATTTTCTAACAACAATTTGCATGTCATTAGCTTGCCCATGCTTTTTGAGTTCGTGTTCAATTTTTGTGGTGGCATGCCAATTTGCATCAACAAGCATGATGACAGCAAACTCGGTTCCAAGCATAATCATGCGACTTTCAATGATGTTGCCATTATTTTCGTTAATCGTGCGCGTTAAATCATGGACAAACCCAGCTTTATCTGAACCGATTACAGTGATTACGATTGAGTTATGCATAGGTTAAATGAGGTATTATTTTTGTCATAAAAGTATAATATGTATTTATTCTATAGAATTCTTTATACTTCAATTTCATCATACTTTGAATTACTGGAAATCTTTATGATTGGTTATGGTAGCACAGTAGCGTTGGTTACACCGATGACAAGTAAGGGCCATTTAGATTGGTCGGCATTAAGTCGCCTGATTGAATTTCATATAGAATCAGGGACTCAAAACCTAGTGATTGCAGGCACAACAGGTGAGTCATCCACTCTTTCCCAAAGTGAACATATTGAAGTAATTAAAAGAGCTTGTGAGCAAGCCAATGGGAGGATACCGATTATCGCTGGTACAGGGTCTAATTCCACTGCTCAGACAATCGAGCTATCAAGAGCTGTTTCTGATCTTCCTATTGAGGGATTTCTTGTGGTCGTACCTTATTATAATAAGCCAACTCAAGCAGGTTTGATGGCTCATTTTTCCTCTATCGCCGATGCGGTTTCTAAGCCTGTTATTTTATATAATGTACCAGGTAGGACGGCAGTGGATATGCATAATGACACAATTGTTATGCTTTCTAACCATCCAAATATAGTTGCCGTAAAAGAGGCATCTGGAGATTTGTCACGACTGGCAAGCTTAAAAACGATGGTGTCTGATGGTTTTTTATTGCTTAGCGGTGACGATGAGACAGCTTGTGACTTTATGCTTCAGGGAGGGCATGGGTGTATATCTGTGACTGCAAATGTGGTGCCTAAGGAGATGAGACTGTTGTGCAATTATGCGATAGGTAGAGAACATTCTGAGGCCAAAGGTCTGGATCAAAAACTACAACCGTTACATCAATCTTTATTTCTTGAGTCGAATCCTATTCCAGTAAAGTATGCCCTTAAGGCTATGGGGTTAATCGACAACGGCATACGTTTACCATTAACCTGGCTAACTAAATCTAACCAAAATCCAATTGATCAGTACTTAGATAAATTAAAATATATTCAATGAAAACAATTACTTATATATTTTTATTAATCCTATTTATAACTGGCTGTTCTTTATTTTCTCGTAATGAGGGGAATGATGAATCAACCGAGTGTATTGATAATACTGTTTATATTCGCGAAGGGACTTCAGAGCCACTGAATGTTCCAGATGATTTAGACCCTTATGATTACAGTGATGCTCTACAAATTCCTGAAGCAGCAGAAAGTAATCAAGACGTTGTTCAGCCTTGTTTGGAGCTCCCGCCAGTATTTGAGTAAACCCATACTCAATTCCTATCAAATTGTATGAATTTTGGTTATTTTTAAAGTAAACTAAATCATAATTATTATCTAGGGGTTGTTATGCGAATTAAGTATATTTATGTCTTATCTTTAGTATTAACTGTTTTCGGTTGCAATCAACAACCTCTTGTTGATGGACCACCTGTATTATCAAGTAGCTTGCCTGAACTTGCTCAAACTCAAATGCTGAAAGCTTCCAACGCTAACTATAACGACCAGTTTGGTACTGGTGGTGTTTTGTATGGGGACGCTGTCGCTATTAGTATTGATGGAACAACCTTGGCAGTTGGAGCTACTTTTGAGGCAGGAGGTGCCTCAGACATTAATGGTGATCAATTAGATAATTCGCTATACGGGGCTGGAGCCGTTTATATTTATAGCAACCAAGGTGAGCAATGGGTTCAAAGTGCTTACATAAAACCATCAAACCCAGGCATTATGGATAACTTTGGTTATTCTGTTGAGATTAGTGAAAATGGCGATACCTTGGTTGTCTCTTCTGTTTTTGAGGCGAGCAGCCAAAGTGGTATTAATGCTGACCCTAATGATGATTCATTGCCTCAATCAGGGGCTGTTTATGTGTTTCAAAGAAATAATGGTCAGTGGGTAGAGGAGGCTTATATTAAGGCCCCTAATACCGGTCATATGCCAGAGGATCCTGTGGCACTAAGTGACGGGGATCAGTTTGGCTTTCATCTTTCGCTAAGTGCTGACGGCAATACGCTCGCGGTAAGTGCCATAACCGAAGATGGTGCAGTAAGTGGTTTAAACGGTGACATGGATAATAATGAAGCGATATCAGCCGGTGCTGTGTATATATATGAGAGGGATGATTCGGGTTGGAGTTTTTCGGATTACATTAAGGCAGGTAACGCGGGCGGCGGTGATTTGTTTGGTTACTCTTTATCTTTCTCTGGAGATGCTAATACGCTAGCTGTATCTGGTTATGATGAAGATGGTTCTTTAGCGTCAAATAATGAAGTTCAAGATGATGACGTTAATGGAATGGGAGCGGTTTATGTTTTTGAGCGCGATAATAGTGGCTGGAATCAGACTGCTTACCTTAAAAACTCTTACCAAGAGAGAAATGACTCTATGAGTGTTGTGGTTGACCTTAGTTACGATGGTAGAACTTTAGTAGCAGGGGTGCTCGATGAGGATAGTATGGCGACTGGGGTTAACCCTGTTCCTGAGCCAGATTGGGAACTAAACCTCTCTACGGGCGGTGTTTATGTGTTTGTTAAAGACTCAGATGACGCTTGGGTCCAAGAGGCCTACATAAAAGCCTCTAATACAGGAGTAGAGGATTGGTTTGGCTCAAGACTAGAGCTTGCACCAAGTGGTAATGTCCTTTTTGTGGCAGCACAACTTGAAGATAGTGACAGTCAGGGTATCGATGGTGATCAAGCCAATGATAATGCTCAAGAAGCTGGCGCTGTTTATTTTTATGCTCGTGAGGATGGTGAATGGTCACAAAGATATTATTTCAAGGCAAGTAATACAGAGGAGTACGATGAATTTGGAAGCTCGCTATCATCTAATTTTGATGGCTCGTTGTTTGCTATTAGCGCAAGGGGTGAGGACAGTGCCGTAGGTGAAGATGGGAACGTGAATCCCTCGGATAATTCCTTGATTGAATCTGGGGCAGTGTACCTATTTTCATTTGAATAAACTTAGGAGCAGATGATGGCATATGACTTACTAGGTAAAAATTTTACACCACCAGACGTAAGAGCAAAGGTCACCGGTCAAGCCAAGTACGCGGAAGACTATCGAGTTGAAGGTATGGTTTATTGCCGACTTCTAACTAGCCCTGTGCCGCATGCAAGAATCAGCAATATTAATGTCAGTCGAGCTTTAGCGCTTGAAGGGGTGGTGGATGTTTTACTTCCTCATGAGGTCCCAAAGTTTCAAGCACCTGAGCTTCAAATTTTAACTGATGAACCCCTATTTATTGGTGACCCAATTTTAGCGGTGGCTGCAATTGATGAGCAGACGGCTGAGAATGCAATAGCGCTTATTACATTTGACATTGAAGAGCTACCCTTCACAGTTGATCCATTACAAAGTTTATACCCAGGAGGGCCAAGCGCGCGTAGCGATGGCAATGTGTATAGTTACCTGTCAGATAATTTAACCAATTTAAATTGGACGGCTAGTGATTTTGTGGCCGCTGGTGAAGATCAGCTCCCCGAAGGTGAACCTTTGGATCAATGGAATTATGGTGATCTTGATCAGGGGTTTAGTGATGCGGCACTCGTTCTTGATGAGACGTTTGTTACTGCAGGTCAGTCACATCATAGTATGGAGACAAGAACTGCTATGGCTAATTGGCAAAATGGAAAATGCTTTCTTTATGGCTCCACTCAAAGTCAAACCGCAGTGATGGAAGGTCTTCCAAAGTATATTGGTGAACCCATTGAGAATATTATTTATGTAGCTGAATTTTGTGGTGGTGGATTTGGTTCAAAGGCGAGAGCTTATCCTATAATGGCTTTACCGGCACATTTTTCGAAGAAAATTCAACGGCCGGTGATGCTTCGAATTACCCGAGCTGAAGAGTACTTTTTAGGATCTGCAAGGCCGGGCTTTCAAGGAAGAATAAAAATCGGTTTTCGAGAAGATGGAAGGGTCACCGCGGTTGACCTTTACATTGTGCACGAAAACGGACCTTATTCAGGTTTTGATGACTTTGATGCTGGAGCTTCTGCAGTAACGCTTTTATACCAACCGTTGGCTATGCGTATGCGTGCCGTTTCAGTTCAGACTAATACGCCTCCACGAGGTGCAATGCGTGGACCTGGAGAGAATCAAATTGCTGTTGCTGTTGAGCCTATTCTTGATAAAGCTGCCAAGGCACTCAATCTTGATTTAATAGAAATAAGAAAGGTTAATGCAGCAGATAACAATGCGAAATATTATGCCAATCAAGGTCCAGTGACGAGTGCTTTTCAGCGTGAAGCCATTGATCGCGCACTTGAGCTCTCGGACTGGTCGGGAATGATGAGTAGGAACGGCTCCAGAAATGGAACTAAAGTTAGGGGCGCGGGTATTGGTCAGGCGTTTCATCCTGCAGGCAGGAATGGCTACGATGGTTTGGTGCGTATCACGCCTGATGGGAAGCTTCACATTCACAGTGGTGCAGGCAACTTAGGCACATACTCTCATACAGGCACTTCGCGTGTAGCGGCTGAAATACTCAAGATGAATTGGGAAAATTGTGTCATACAGCGAGGGGATAGCCGAAAGCATTTACCCTGGAGCCCGACACAAAGCGGTAGTAATACCTCTTTTACTATGACAAGACAGAATTATGTCGCGGCGATGGACGCGCTCGATAAACTAAAAACAATCGCATCTTCTTTATTAGGCGGTTCGCCTGAGGACTATAATATAGCCGATGAGCATGTCTTTAATGTTAATGATGCCACGCAGTCGGTATCCTATGCAGAGTGTGCACAAGAAGCGATAAGGTTATCAGGTGTATTTGATGGGTCGCAGGTATCGGATGATCTTCACGAGATCACTAAGCTTTCAGTGCAGGAGCTGGTGGGCTCAGGCCTTATAGGGGTAGCCAAAGATAATATTCCAAGACAGGGGCTAGTCGCAGGCATAGCGGTAGGTGTGTGTGAGGTTGAAGTAGATGTCGAAACCGGTAAGTTCGAGATACTTAGCTATACAGGCATTTCAGATTGTGGCACGGTGTTGCATCCGCAAAGCCTTCATACTCAAATTAAGGGTGGGGCCGTTCAAGGGTTTGGCATGGTCGGATCTGAGAAGCATATCTATGACCCGCAAAATGGCTTACCAGGGAATATTGGTTTTCTTCAGTGCAAACCACCAACATATCTGGATGTCCCGAGGGAATTTATAGCTGGTGCCGTTGAGATACCTGATCCTCAGAATCCGGTTGGCGCAAAAGGCATGGGGGAGCCACCATTAGGTTGTGCAGCAGCAGCACTAGCATGTGCAATTTCTAATGCACTAGGTGGCGTGTATTTTAATCGTGTGCCAATTACCCCTGACATGATTGTGAATCATGTTAGTGGGCAAAATCAAAGCTACAGAAAACTACAAGTTAATACTGCATAAATAAAGAGGAATGCAAATGAAATACATAAGATTACTTTTGATCCTATCAACCCCGATGACACTCTTAGCCGAAGAGATTGATCACCCTTATGCTGTTGGGGATGCAAATGTAGTCAAAGAGGCGACAGAGATAGCGCACTCCAGTGAAATAAACTCAACAGTGTTTGCAGATTTAGAGGGTTACTTACGGGATATGACAGTCGGTCCCGACGGGACAGTTTATGTTGGTATAACCGTCAGGATGGGTCGTGGCTCAGTTATGGGGATCATGGCGTTAAGAGATGAAGATAATGATGGGCATGCTGAGGTTCGCGTTCCCTTTGCAACCGACATCCCTGGGACAGATCTACTTTTTCATGACGGCTACTTGTACTTTAATTCTAAAACGGCAATATATCGTTTCAGCATCCCTGAAGGCGGGTATATACCAGACGCACCACCGGAAGTAGTAGTTGATGGGTTTCTTGAACAGCGACGCCATGATTCAAAAACTTTTGCAATAGATAATGATCATAATCTTTATGTGAATGTAGGAGCACCTTCAAATGCTTGTCAGTTCGAATTTAGAACTAGGGGTTCACAGGGTCAGATTCCATGCCCACATCTTGAGCTTCAAGCAGGTATTTGGCGCTTTAGTGCTGATGAGCTTAATCAGGATCATATCGAGGATGGTATTCAAGTTGCTACCGGCATAAGAAATGCTATAGCCATTGAGTGGGATTCTGTTTCTGATCAGGTTTACTTTCTTAATCACGGAAGGGATGCGTTAAATTTGTTATTCCCTGAATATTATACCGCTGAGTTGAGTGCTGTTCTACCTTCAGAAGAAATGCATATCCTTAGGGAAGGTGGTAATTATGGTTGGCCATACACTTATTATGACCATTTTCAATCAGAGAGAATGTTGGCACCTGAATACGGTGGAGATGGCTCCATTGTTGTGAACGCTAGATACAATTACCCCGACCCTATTCAAGTGTTTCCTGGTCACTGGGCACCAAACGATATTCATTTCTATCAAGGAAATATGTTCCCGGCTGAGTTTAATAACGGTGTCTTTGCTGTGTTTCATGGATCTTGGAATAGAGCCCCACTCCCACAAGATGGCTACAAGGTAGTCTTTGTTCCTTTCGATGATCAGCGTCTACCCACGGGTGATTGGTTTACGGTGCTTGATGGATTTAAAGGTACTGATGTGCTTCTTAATCCAGCAGATGCAGCCCATCGTCCTACAGGAATGACCGAAGGCCTTGATGGCGCGCTATATATTTCAAGCGATCATAACGTTGATGGAAGCGACGAGATAAATGGTCGAATTTGGAAAATTACAGCCGCGAACTAAGAATCTTTTATGTTACGAATAACGCTCTTCCTAGTACTTTTGAGTGGGCCAACGTCTGTCTATGCGGACATCGAGGGGGGTCAGTCTGTCTATGAACAAAATTGTCTTGCCTGTCATATGTATGATCTACGAGGTGTGCCAGGTATGGCGCCAAGCTTAGTCAGGAGCCCCTGGGTTATCGGAAGCGACGAGCTATTTGTCGGCTATCTGTTGACCGGAGGTTTTGGCCCGGACGTGCTTATGGCTAGGTTTGATTACCTGGGCAATCAAGAGCTTATTGATTTAACGGACTACCTAAGGTCCTTAGAAGGTCTTCCCGTAACGATACTTGACGAAGCTGACATCGAAGAGATTCGAGTTAGGATGAGCCAGGAAGGTTTTTATGATTAAGTATGTCCATAACCCAAAGATCGCATCGGCACAGATTCTTGATAGCTCTAAGCTGTACCCAGTTCATAGGGTGTTTTGTGTCGGTAGAAATTACGCTGAACATGCCATAGAGATGGGGCATGACCACAGAGAGCCGCCTTTCTTTTTTATGAAGCCTGCTTCTGCAGTTAATCATGAAGTTCGTCACCCATACCCGTCAGCGACATCAAATTATCATTATGAGATGGAGCTTGTGATTGCTATCGGAAAAGGGGGTAGCGATATCAGTACGCAGGATGCAATGAGCCATGTATTTGGTTATGCGGTAGGGATAGATTTTACAAGACGCGACCTTCAGCAGGAGGCAAAGAATAAGGGTCGGCCATGGGAGACGGGCAAAGCACCGGATCGTTCAGCACCGATGAGCCCAATCAAGCCGTTAGATCAAGGTTTGCCCATTAAAGACCAAAAAATTACCCTGTCAGTTAATGGTGAAGTCAAGCAAGCATCTACCATTGGCCATATGATTTGGTCAGTAGAGGAAGTCATCACTCATCTTTCTAATTACTTCGAATTACAGCCAGGAGACCTCATTTTTTCTGGCACGCCTGCAGGTGTTGGGGCAGTAGTGAAAGGTGATCAAATCTTAGGTGAGGTATCAGGCATAGGAGCACTTAAGCTAGAAATCGTATAGATTTTAAACTTGGTATTTTCTGCTTATAATTTCTGAGGCAATTGAAAGGGCTATCTCAGAAGGTGCGCGTCCTCCCAAATCTAAACCTATGGGTGCTGAAATCTTCTCTATATCTACTTCAGTAAACCCTTCGTCTTTCAGGAATGAAGTACGTTTGGCATGAGTTTTTTTACTACCTAGGCAGCCTATATAAAATGCATTCGTCGTTAAAAAATTTAAAATTGCTGGGTTATCAATCTTTGGATCATGAGTCAAAGTGACTAAGCCAACTTGATGATTAATCGTTATATTTGGGAGTATATCTTGTGGCCATTCATGGACAACATCAATATCAGGGAAGCGGGCACGATTAGCAAATGCAGTTCTGGGATCAATTAAGGTTACCTTAAAGTTAAGATTAATGAGCATTGGTATTAGATGTTGCGCTATATGAACAGCGCCAACTATGATGATGTGGTGGTCTGTGATCAAAGGTTGTAAAAATATAGATCCGGAATCAAGGTTAACTAGTTTTGCCTGGTTTTTTTTGAAAGCTTCTTTTACGGTACCGTCAGGTAACCCAAGCATTGGTGTGTTTAATAGCTCAACATCAGCATCAATAATTATTTCTGGTAACGCGCCATTAAGGGGACGTAGTAAAAGCAAACCAGAAGTATTAATTTTATCAAACCATGGTGCAAGTAATTTATTAAGCTTATCAAAAGGCTCTAAGTAAATTTCAATTTGACCCCCACAGGTTAAACCTACTGACCACGCTGTATCGTCAGACACGCCAAATTCAATGAGCTTTTCTTTTTGAGTCTTCATAATCTCGAGCGCCTCATGAATGACCGCACCTTCTATGCATCCCCCAGAGACTGAACCCTCAAATTCTCCTAGCTCATTGATGATGATGACGCTACCCACGGGTCGAGGTGATGAGCCCCATGTATTAATAACTGTTCCTATGACCACTTGATGTTCTTGAGTGCCCCATTGAGATGCAAGCTGTAATAGTTCGAGATTATTCATTTTCCTTAAATCGCCTATTTTTTATATATTTTGACAAACTTGATTGACCATAGCGAGTAATACCTATACTCTTCACTTACATTCTTACACTGCGACGTTCGTACTACCCTATGTCATTTAATGATCTTGGCCTTTCAAAGCCCATTCTAAAAGCTATTGCTGAGCTTAAACATACTGTTCCTTCAGAAATACAAAGGCTGGCTATACCTGAAATTCTTAAAGGGAAAGACTTAATGGCAGCTGCTCAAACTGGTACCGGCAAGACAGCGGGTTTTGTTTTACCTATTATTGAGCTATTATCACAAACTTATCGCCCCAACCCTAAAAGGGTGCACGCCTTGATTCTTACGCCCACTAGAGAGTTAGCAGCTCAGGTTAATGAGAATGCTCATAACTATGGAAAGTATACCAGGGTAAAATCTGCTGCAGTTTTTGGTGGCGCACCAGTATTTAAACAAAAAGTGAGATTAAAAGGAGGTGTTAGTATATTGACTGCAACTCCAGGCCGTTTATTAGATTTAGTTCAGCAGAATGCAGTTACCCTTAAGGATGTAAAGATTTTTGTACTCGATGAAGCCGATCGTATGCTTGATATGGGATTTATTCATGACATAAAAAGGATTAATGCCATGACGCCCGAAAACAAGCAATCATTATTATTTTCTGCAACGCTTAACGACGAGGTCACTAAATTATCAAAAGCCATAAGCAAGAAATTTGAAAGAATTGCTGTTAAGCCTGAGATAAGAACGCTTGATGCCATTAAGCAAACTGTAATTACAGTAGATAAAGAGAAAAGAGCCTCACTTTTAATTCATTTAATAAAAGAAGAGCAGTGGTTTCAAGCTTTAGTATTTACAAAAACAAAGCACGGTGCCGATAAATTAACAAAAGTTTTAATGGATGCCAAAATTAAAGCAACAGCCATTCATGGCAATAAATCTCAGCCGGCTCGAATGCGAGCGCTCAAGGCTTTTAAGGACAATCAGTTTCAAATTCTAGTTGCGACCGATGTCGCAGCAAGAGGTATCGATGTGAAGTTGCTACCATATGTCGTTAATTATGATCTTCCTATGGCGCCCAATGATTATATTCATCGAATTGGTCGTACGGGTCGAGCAGGAGAGAAGGGAGTGGCTATTTCCCTTGTAGGAGCTGATGATTTTGCGATGCTTAGAGAAATAGAAAAACATACAAACCAAAAAATCGATGCCGTTGCCATTGATGGATTTGAGCCGACCAAGAAGCCATCTAGGGGAAAACCTTCGTCTTCACCTGGCAAGAAAAAAAGGAATCGATCAAATCGCTTTAGCAGGAATAAGGACTTTGCGGAGCGTCGTATTATGGGTCGCGAGCAGAAAGAAAAGCCTAAAAGTCGTAACCGATCAAGAAATTCGCGATCAGCAAAATAAAAATAGCTCTTTTTGTCAAAGATCTTAATAACTTTAGGTTATTAAGTCATCAAGATTCATTCTATACCTTCCTTATATTTCACCTATATTATCGCTATACAATCATATAGGGATTATCCGCTTAATTAATAGGGAAGTTGAGCGCCGAAAATGGCTTTTATGTCATATTTACCAATATTTTTAAAATCTGATTTTAGCTCACCTGTATTAATAGTTGGTGGCGGCTTAATTGCAACGGCTAAGACTGAGGCCTTGGTGAGTGCCGATGTCCATGTTGAGGTTGTCGCAAATGAGATATGCCAAGAGTTAATCCAGTTATGCGAACAACAAGGCTTTTCTTACCATCAAGTTTCCTACGACTCATCTTTGCTGTCAGGCCGCCATATAGTCATTGCTGCAACGGACGAAGACGAGATTAATCAATTAATTGCAGCCGATTGTCGAGCACAGGGCATTCTGGTTAATGTCGTTGACAATCCCTTGCTATGCGACTTTATCTTTCCTGCTCTTATTAAACGTGGTCCACTTCAAATAGCTATTTCTTCATCAGGAATTTCACCGGTTCTTGCACGCTTGATTAAGCAGGCAATTGAGTTACTTATTCCGGCCCGTTATGAGTCACTCATTAATTTTTTGCAAGATAAAAAGTCAGCCATTAGGCAGCGCTTAACCCGCTTGCAACCTCGACGTTTATTTTATGAATACGTTCTTCGAAGTTCTATAGCTGAAGATGTATTGGAAGGTAATATTAATCGAGCTAATCAAACTTTTGATAATGCATTGCAGGGTGCGAGTAACATGCGCAATGCGTCGCTCTATTTAGTTGGGACTGGTCCAGGTAATCCTGATCTGCTGACTCTTAAGGCTGTTCGTCTATTAGGACAAGCAGACGTAATTTTGTATGATCGTCTTATTCCGCAGGGTGTTTTGGAGCAATACGGAAGGAAGGATGCAAAGAAGATCGCCGTAGGAAAGACGCGGCATCACCATCACAAGAAGCAACATGAAATTGATGGCATTATCGAGCACCACTTAACGAGAAACCGCATAGTACTAAGATTAAAGGGTGGTGATCCTGGCATCTATGCTCACGGCGCTGAGGAAATTGCAGTTGCAAAAAAACTTAATGTTCCTTATCAGATTGTTCCTGGTGTTACGGCTGCTAATGCGTGTGCCGCTTATGCAGGTATTCCTCTTACCGAACGAGGGGGCGCTGAATCCGTTCGATTAATGACAATTTATAAAGATCAAATTAATGATGATCGCTTCTGGGAAAAATTTCGTCATTCGCAAACAGAGACATTGGTACTTTATATGAGTAGCAATAATTACAGTACATTATGCCGTAAATTGATAGAGCTAGGGTTTTCACCTAAAACACCACTATTAGTGGTCGAACAAGGGACGACTACTCATCAGAAGGATTATCCAGCTACGCTTGACTCATTTGATGTCATGTGTTCTGACTATCAATTTGCTTCACCATGCTTAATGATTGTGGGTGATGTTGTGAAGTGGCACGCAATGCATGCATGGAAACAATCTTCGTTGATAGAAGGCAATTACTTCTCGAATTTACCTGTAAAGGAAATTGAGCATGCTTGACGACGAGAAAAAAAAATTATTGATGACTTATTATACGGTTTAACTAAGGATCAAAGCTTGTGGTTGTCGGGTTATATCTTTGGAGTGGCTGGTGGCCAACTTGAGGGTATGGGTACGTTAGGGATGCCATCATCACGACCAGCGCGAGCTAATGTACACGTGTATTTTGCGACTGAGACAGGCAATTCCAAAGCTTTATCACTCACTGTTATGAAGGCACTAAAGTTAGCTGGATTTAAGACTAAAGCAACGGCAGTAAATCGTTTAAAGCCGGAAGACCTAAAGAAGGATGATTTCGCAATATTTTTAATTAGTACTCATGGTGAAGGTGATCCACCAGAGAGCGCAATGAAGTTTTTTAAACAAATCAAAGATGCGCCTGATCAATTGTTGGCGGGTCTGTCTTACGGGGTATTAGGGCTTGGTGATAGTAGCTATGAGATATATTGTGGGGCTGCGGCGGATTTCGATAAGGAATTAAAACGACTAGGTGCCGAAAGGTTCGTTAGTCCTGCCTTGCTTGATGTAGATTATTCTGCCGATGCCACTGCTTGGATTGATAAGGCCGTTGCGGAGCTTGATGCGCTTAATAAACATAGTGATGTAACTGATGTGATTGCATCAAGTGATATAACTCCAGCTGTCAAAATAGGACGAGGTTACACTCGGCTTGACCCAGTAACAGGAACTGTAAAGGATATAGTTAATTTGAATGATAGGGGCTCTTTAAAAGAAACTTATCATATTGAGATAGCTTATGATGATGCCGAGGTGAGTTATACGCCAGGAGATGCTGCGGGTATTATATTGTCAGACCCTAAGGGAGCTAAAGAGACACCAAGGTTGTACTCCATAGCCTCATCCCCATCCTTTCATTCAGGTGAAATTCATTTAACTGTAGCTCTAGCCACTTACGCGAAGGAAGATGGAAGTAAGGGCTTTGGTTTAGCCTCTGGATACCTTTCTAACAAGAAGGAGGGTGACACAATTACTTTTTATATTGGTCAGAACCTTGTATTTAATTTACCCAATGATAGTCAGGATGTAATTATGATTGGGCCGGGGACAGGCATTGCTCCATTTAGATCATTTATATATGAGCGTGCAGACAGAGGTGCTTCTGGTCGTAATTGGTTGTTCTTTGGTGATCACCATGCGCATTGTGATTTTCTTTATCAGAGTGAGTGGCAAGAGCATCTTGCTATGGGGAATCTAGATCGACTAGATTTAGCATTTTCACGCGACCAAGAAAACAAAATATATGTTCAGGATCGCATGATTGAGCAGGCTAAAGAGTTGATGGTGTGGATAGAGACGGGAGCCATAGTTTACCTCTGTGGCTGTAAGGACCCTATGAGTCATGATGTAGAAAAAACCTTAATTCAAATTATTGCAGAACAAAAGGCGATTGCCCTTGAGGATGCAGAGGACTACTTAGCTGAACTCGAGGAGAAGGGTCGCTACTTGAAAGATGTATATTAAAAGAATTGGTTATAAGGATTAGATAGATGACAAAAAAACTTTCTGCTAATGAGGGAATGAAGACTAAGAGCCGCGGCCTTAGGGGATCGCTCTTGCAAGGCATGGCCAATCAAATCACGGGTGCAATTACTGATGAAGAGCAACAGCTCATTAAATTTCATGGTTCTTATCAGCAAGATGATCGCGATCGACGCGCCGAGCGCGAACGGAAGAAGTTAGAATGGGCGTATTCGTACATGATTCGTTTGCGTATTCCTGGAGGAGACATTACTGCGGATCAATGGTTAAGACTTCAAGAAAGTTGTGATCGTCATGCTTCGGGAATAATTAAAATTACTACGCGTCAAACTATTCAGTTCCACGGGGTGGTTAAAGTAAAAACAAAGCCAGCAATGAAAGATTTTGAAGCGATGGGCTTAGACAGCATTGCCGCATGCGGGGATGTCAATCGTAATGTCATGTGTGGTGCCAATCCAGCGCTAGCGAATTATCATTCAGAAGTCTTTCAATTTGCCGAGGATCTTAGTCTTCACTTGCTCCCAAAGACAGGGGCATTTCGAGAGATTTGGCTCGATGGTGAAAAGTTATCTGACGGGTCATCTACAGAAGAGGATTTGTTATACCAAGATCATTACTTGCCTCGAAAATTTAAGATTGGAATAGCGATACCGCCTCATAATGAAAGTGATGTCTTTGCTAATGATGTTGGATTAATCGCTATTGGCGAAGGAGATAATTTCATAGGTTTTAATGTTTCTATTGGAGGGGGTCTTGGAGCCACTCATGGAAATAATGCGACCTACCCAAGACGAGGAACCATTATTGGTTTCGTTCCTAAGGAAAAGACTCTAGAGGCAGTATGGCAAATTGTAGCTATTCAGCGTGATCATGGCAACCGTGAAGATAGAAAGCTAGCCCGCCTTAAATATACCCTCGATCGTTTAGGTGTGGACTGGTTTAAAGAGGAGTTAGCTTCACGTTGTGGGTTTGACTTAGAGGATTCTAGACCATATGAATTTAAGTTTCGTGGTGACACTTTGGGCTGGGTTAAAGATGTTCATGGAAATTGGTGCTATGGAATTTTTATTGAGAGTGGCTTGGTGAGTGACATAGCTCAGTACCATATCAAAACCGCACTAATTGAATTAGCACAAACCAAGAAATGTGCCTTTCGTTTTACCGGCAATCAAAATATTATGCTTACTCATGTAAAATCGAAAGACAAGCTATCGCTTGAAGCTATTCTAACTCGACATGGCATTATTCATGAGCAGTATTCACCGTCACGTAAGGAGGCTATTGCTTGCGTTGCACTTCCAACTTGTCCGCTTGCATTAGCTGAGGGTCAGCGCTACCTCCCAAGTCTCATCTCTGAGATTGAGCAACTACAAGAGAAGCATGGCATTAAGCATATACCTATTTCTATCAGGATGACGGGCTGTCCAAACGGATGCGGGCGACCGTATTTAGCTGAGATAGGCTTTATAGGTAAATCCGCTGGAAAGTATGTACTTAGGTTAGGTGGAGACTATCAAGGTGAGCGCTTAAATCAGGTCTACAAGGAAGAGGTTGATGAAAAAGAAATTTTATCTACTCTTGATGAGCTGTTTGGTAAATTTGTAAACAAGCGTCTTGAGGATGAACGTTTTGGTGATTATGTCCATCGCATACATTTTAAGGGGGATGTATTTCAGGGGGTCAATAACGTTTAGTTAAGCAGAGAAAAATATAGCAACAGGGAAGTATTAGCAATCAATTTTAATTGATTTTCTTATAGAGATATAATGATCGTTATAATCAATTTATTTAATGAGGTTGTCATAATGAATAACAGAATACTAGTTTGGTTGGCTTTGATAATAGCTCCTACTGCTTTAGTTTTTTCGGCCATAGATCAAGATGGATTTATAAGACTTCAACCAGATGAGATGGAGTGGCACGAGCAGGCAGATTCGCCCGCAAGCTACGTCTACCTTGCTGGTGATTCTAATGAGGAGGGTTTTTATATGATAAGAGCTAAGTTTCCGCCAGGGGTAATGTCTAGACCTCATTATCATACAACTGACCGACACGTCACTGTCATATCTGGAACTTGGTATACAGGAACAGGATCTGAATTTGACACAGATAACATGATAGCCATTGAACCAGGTGGTTATATGATGCACCCAGCTGGGGAGATGCATTACGACGGATCCAAAGGAGCTGAAGACGTCATTGTTGAGATAAAAGGGGTAGGTCCCAACACAACGGTCCGGTTTTAGGTGCGATTGTAGATATAGCGTTATGGGGTTATTGGCTCTAGACCAATATTCATGATTGCTCTCCGTCCTTCCGATCCCGCTAACATATTTAATAAGCTCTGGGCGACTTCAGTATTTAGAGCATTTGAAGTAATCGCTACAGTGTAAATCGTAGGTAGCTGGATTTCAGAGGGAAGGGTTCCAGCAACTTTAACACCTGGATTAGGGAGTAGCTCGCTGACAAAAGTGATTCCATATTCAGCGTCGCCATTAGCAACGGCTTGAGCAACTTCTGACCCTTGTGTCTGGTAAACAATTTTTGATTGTATGTCTTTAGTGATGCCCATGCTTTGAAGTAAGCCTTCAATGTAGGTACCAGAAGTGCCACCGGCAGCTGGGCTAACATAAGCAAGCGAATCAGCCGCCAGTATTGTATTTTTAAATGCCTCAGCTGAAGATAGGTTTGGCATATCGCCGTTAGGATGCATTCCCATACCGATTAAAGCAACTGCCAGATCAACACGAGACGAACCAATCACAAGTTGCTGCTCTTCAAGTCTATCCATTGCAGATGTAGTTACAATGATGAGGTCAGCAGGCTCACCAGAGGCTAATCGTCTCGTTAAATCACCTGTAGTATCACTCACAATGATTGATGTATTAGCTGAGACACTATCAAAGGAAGTGCTGATTTCACTCATGGGTCGAGTCATTGCACCACCCACAAAGATTATGATTTCAGACTGTGAAAAGGATGCTGATGGCAATAGAAATAAGAGGCCCAGTGATACAAGATTTATTTTGTTCATTAGTTTCATTAAAACACCTGTGTCTTACTATTATCTTAAAATTATAACTAATTAATCTTAGGTAGTTGCATTTAATGTATGGACACTATTTTACTTAGTAATTACCTATAATCTGGTTACGCAATCAGTCTAATAACGACGACCCTACAGCTCCTTTTGTAATCCAAAGCATAAAAGTCCATCAAGGCATTCTTGAAAAGAGAGTGACATTATCATCAATAACAAACGACATAAGATCTTCACCAATCACGAGCGGACCGTCATAATTTGTACGTGTTCTAATCAGTAAATTCTCTAAAGGCTCTTCTGGTATTACTTGGTTGCTTAGCATAACCAGATGACTATAAACTGCAAGCTTAGGGTTGATTTGATTGAAAACTGTACCTGCCTCTTCGGGTGTGGTGTGATGGTCGACAATACGGCGTATTTGCTCTGACGAGGCAAATAATTCGTCAGATGCCAAGACCACTTCATGTATGATCAGGTCCGCACCTTGTGACGCAGCAATTAGGTTTTCGTCATACCGTGTATCACCAGAGATAACGACTGATCTTCCGTTGTAGTCAATACGATAACCAAAGGCCGGCTTAATGAGCTCACCATGCTCCACGGCAAAGGCGGTAACAACTACACCATTATTGCTATAGATCACGCCATCTTGATTAAACTCATGGGCGAGTGTATCGATACCCTCGGGCGGAAGAAATTGATCCATAATCCTGATGTTTATATCAGCTTCGTAAGCCATCTCTAGGTGATCAAGCATGGATTGAGTACCTATAGGTCCCCACACCTCAAATGGCCCTTGGCGCCCACCAAAGTTCCAAGAAGCTGGGAGCCAGCCGGTCATCCAAAGATCAGGCAATCCATTTACATGGTCAGAATGTAAATGAGTGATAAAGACCGCATCAATTGCGCTTAATGGTGTCCCTACCTGCATCAGTCTCTGCGTAGCACCGCGACCCACATCAAATAGTAATTCCTGATCGCCCACTTCCACTAGTGTAGCGGGACCAAATCGATCAATGCGAGGTATCGGAGAGCCTGTACCAAGCAAAGTCACCCTAAAGTCACTTTGGGCTGATGCGTTAATCCAAAAGAGCATAAGTGATGCCGTTAAAATTATGGTCAGTTTATTTATGTAGCGCATTTAAAGTATCTCCTTATGTTAGTTATGATCCAAGGTAGGGATAAAAATAAAATTGAAAACGTAGTCCTCTCGTGTATCAGGATTTCTATGATGCTTTTCTGCGTCAAACATAGAAATATCGGTAACTTGTCTCTTCTTCATAAATAAAGATCTGTAGCCGTAACTCTCAACTTCTTTAATAAGCCTTTCAATTGGCTGCTTTGTGTGTCGCTCTTCAAGCTCAATCATCAATACAGGCCTGTTTTCTTTAAGTGTATTAATGGCACCTTTAAGTAAAGTAATTTCGTGACCCTCGACATCAATTTTAATAAAGCCAATATTTTTAAAAGCATACGAATCCAAGGTCCTGGCTTTCACCTGAACAGACTTGCTGACACCAGAGACCTTTACTTTGCTTAAGGTAGCGCCTGAATTTGAATAACGTTTCGTTTTTTCATTAAGGGGAATAAGAAGTTCAGCTATCTCTGACTTATCAGATAATGCCACTTGATAAGTTGTAGT
>Ga0114996_10001631_pt1 | contig 30087 bp, 32 predicted proteins | sample ArcticOcean_MG_C_4_FD_87039 | JGI IMG/M metagenome (GOLD analysis project Ga0114996, IMG submission 87039) | Marine microbial communities from western Arctic Ocean - ArcticOcean_MG_CB4_134 | ecosystem: Environmental > Aquatic > Marine > Oceanic | place: Arctic Ocean: Canada Basin | collected... | reverse complement strand
TTCCGGGGCCGGTCTGCTACGGAGCCGGGGGTCTGGAGCCGACGGTCACAGACGCCAACCTGATCCTTGGCCGCATCAATGGGGGGAACCCCATCGCTGGAGAGGCCGGTTTCAGATTGGACGCGGAGCTTGCCGCCAGGGCGATGCAGGAGAGGGTGGGGGATCCCCTAGGCCTGTCAGCCCACGAGGCAGCCAACGCGGTTATCGAAGTTGTGAACAGCAACATGGCCTCCGCCATTCGTGTCATCTCCGTTGAACGAGGCTACGACCCAAGGGATTTCGTGCTCGTAGCCTTCGGTGGCGCTGGGCCCCTGCACGCTACCGCACTAGCGCGAGAATTGGGCATCCCTAGAGTTCTGGTCCCGTATTACCCCGGCGTCACCTCGGCGCTGGGATGTGTCATGGCAGACCTGCGCCACGACTTCGTGCAGACGGTTAACGAGCCTCTTGAGGACATGGACCTGGCTTCCATGTCGGCAGTTCTAGGGCGGCAACGGTCGGAAGGCGAGGCCTTGCTGGCCTCTGAGAGAGTCGCCGTCAACGAGGTGCAGGCCATCTACGAAGCGAGCATGGGCTACGAGGGCCAGATCCACACAGTAAGGGTGCCGCTGCCCTCTCAGGCGCCGTCCCGGCAAGAGTTGGCGGAGGCCTTCGCAAGGGTTTATCAAGCCACGTATGGCTATTTGCTTGACTACCCAGTGAGGCTTTTGAACCTTAGGACAGCAGTGGTTGGGGTTCGGCAGAAACCCCAGGTCGAGCAACTGGGCGTTTCCTTGCCAAATGGGGCCTCGTCGGAGGTTCCTCTGACATTGCGCAAGGTGTATGTTGGCGGTACTGAAGTCGATTGTCCTGTCTATTCAAGAGGGGCGTTGCCCCTGGGATTTCGCTTCAATGGGCCAGCCGTTGTTGAGCAGGGTGACACCACTACCTGGGTGGAGCCAGGCTCAGCAGCGAGTGTCGATGAAGCTGGCAACCTGATCGTCGAGGTGGGTTGATGGATGCTATCACCTTGGCCGTAACGCGTGGCAAGCTGGAGCGCCTGACTGACGAGATGGACATGCTCTTGGTCCAGGGCGCATTCTCCCCTATCATTTCAGAGGCCCACGACCGCGCCAGCGGCGTCTATGACGCCGAGACTGGAGACATCGTTGTCATGGGTACCAATGGGCTTCCAAACTTCGCCGTGACCATGCAGTACGCCGCCAAGGCAGTGCTGGAAAAGGCCGAAGCCGATGGAATCCACCCCGGCGATGTATTTCTGATCAACGACCCTCACGCCACAGGCACGCACCTCAACGATATCAAGCTCATCAAGCCCGTTTTCCACGGCGACCGATTGGCCTGTCTCTTGGGTAACGTGGCCCATTGGCTGGATGTAGGCGGATCGGTTGCCGCCAGCTACAACCCTCGGGCCACGGAGATTTTCCAGGAAGGCATTGTCATCCCCCCCGTGAAGATCTACGACAAAGGGCAACTCAACGAAGTGGCCCTGGAAATCATCGTCACCAATACCCGGCTGCCGATGGAGAACCGAGGCGACTTCTTTACGATGTTTGGCTGTCTGAAGGCCGGCGAAGCGAGGATACTGGAACTTATCGACCGTTACAGCTTCGACACGTTCAACGAAGCGCTCAAGGAGTTGACGGAGCGCTCCGAGCGGCAGATGCGGTCATACATCGCCGAGATGCCTGACGGCAAATACTTAGCCAACGCTCTTATGGACAACGACGGCATAGAAGATCGCACTCTTGAGATTGCCCTAGAGGTTGAAGTCCGAGGCGATGCCCTGATTTTCGACTTCACGGGCACCTCGGCTGCTTGCCGCGGGCCCTTCAATGCCGCTCCCCCAACAACAATGGCCGCCTGCTTCATAGCCTTGAAGCACATGTATCCTGACGTGCCGCTCAACGCGGGGTGTTTCAGGCCACTGAGCTTTGTTCTGCCGGAGCGCTCCATCGTGAGTGCACCAATAGGTTCCGGACAGGGCTTTTACCTAGAAGCGTCGCTTAGCGTCGCGGCCGCCACATTGACTGCCCTGGGTCAGGCCGTGCCCGAGCGGGCCGTGGGGCAACCCTTTGCAACCCTGCCCGCCGTGCTTACGGCTGGGAAGCATCCGACGACGGGAAAGTTCACTGCAGGCTTGGTTGTATTGGAAGGTGGTGGATATGGAGGCAGCCAGGTTTCTGATGGTCTCATCAATGGGGCCATAAGCGTTGGGGCTGCCCGAATGCCATCCCTTGAAGTGATGGAGCAACGCTATCCGGTGAAGTATTTGCACTACGGAATTCGCCAGGACTCCGGCGGCCCCGGAGAACACTCAGGCGGCCCGGGCACGGAGATAGACATGGAGTTTCTGGGGGTCGACACCAAGGCAACGGTGATGCTGGACTCGCAGAAGAACGGGTCCCGTGGGGCCTTCGGGGGCGAGTCCGGTGGCACGTCCTCGGTGGAGTTCGAGATATCGGGGAAGGCCTTTGTTCCGCTGATGGGTAAAGAGGTAGGCCTCTCAGTCGGGGAAGGCGATCGAATAACTATCAAGAGCCCCGGTGGTGGTGGCCACGGGAATCCTCTAGACCGGAGCGCGGATTTGGTGGCCAGAGATGCCGTAAGGGGCTACGTCTCAATTGATGGGGCGCGGAGCCATTATGGTGTGGTGCTGCGCGAGGACCTATCCCTGGACGTGGAAGCCACTGAATTGCTACGTCTGGAACGGCGGGAAAGACAGGCGTAGCCGGGTTGGGGAACTAAGAGCGTACTCCATAAGGAAAGCCCGGAAAGAGGAAGGCTGAAGTTCGCGGAGGAAGGCCATGCTGACGGTTGAAGAAAACGACCTTATTACCAAGACCGGACCGGAAACGCCCATGGGTGGCCTGTTCCGCCGCTTCTGGCTTCCCGTCCTCCTTGCTGACGAGCTTCCGGGTCCGGACAGCCCACCTGTACGCGTCGAGGTCCTAGGCGAGCGGTTGGTGGCCTTCAAGGACACGGAGGGGCGGATAGGCTTTCTGGACCGTCGTTGTCCTCACCGGCAGGTTGACCTGTTCTGGGGCCGCAACGAAGAAGGTGGCCTACGCTGTGTCTACCACGGCTGGAAGTTTGATGTCGATGGAAGTTGTCTGGACATTCCCAACGCCCTTGAAGGCGAGACTTTCCGGGACAAGATCAAGACTTTCGCTGCCTACCCCGGGCTCGAAGCAGGCGGACTCGTTTGGGTGTACATGGGTCCCAAGGCTCTCAAGCCTGAGTTGCCAGGTATGGAGTGGCTCAGACTACCGCCGAGCCACCGCTACGTTAGCAAGATAATGCTGAGGGCCAACTACCTCCAACTCATGGAGGGCGATATGGACTCCAGCCACGTGGGGTTCCTGCATAGCAAAGCCGATGGCGGATACGGTGCCACTGAGCTTCAGTCAAGGCTTCAGCAGCAGATGTTCGTGGACAAGATGCCTCGATGGGAACTGAAGCCCACCGATTACGGAATCATGCTTGGCGCTCGCCGGGAGGGGGACAATGGCGAGGCTTCTTGGCGGGTCAACCAATGGCTCATGCCCAGCTTCACCATGATAGCCGCCAAGCCTGGAGCGCCTCCGCTGATCCAGCTCCGTATACCTGTGGACGACGAAAACAGCATGTTTATCCGGGTTGTCTGGCATCCCACGAGGCCCCTGTCGGATAAGGAGATGTACCAATACCGTGACGCAGGAATCTTCTTCCCGGAGCTGATTCCCGGCACCTTTACGCCCAAAGAAAACATGGACAACGACTACCTGATGGACCGGGCAATGCAGCGCAGCTACTCTTTCACAGGCATCAAGTCCATTCCGGCCCAGGACTTCGCTGTGCAGGAGAACCAGGGGGGCGGCCCACTGATGGACCGCAGCAATGAGCATCTCGTCAGTTCGGATACGGCTATCATCAACGTTCGGCGCAGACTGATTCAAACAGCAATCAATCTCCAAGAGGGCCAAGAGCCTCTGGAGCCCGTTGGCGTGGCTGCCGCCAACGTCAGAGCTGTGGACATTGCACTTGGCTCAGACGAAGTTGTTTGGGATGGGGCGCGCGAATATTTGGAGGCTCGTTCCTGGTAGCTGCCTAGAGACGCATACCGTGATAGCATTCGGCCCGTAACCACCAGAGGCAGGAGGTAGACAAATGGACGAACGAGAGAGCAAGAAACAACTTGAGGACATCAGTCAATATGCGGCCCGATTCTGGGCTGGTGAGGCCGAGATAGCCCGTACGTTCTTCAGCAAGCAACACACAAGCGAGGAGCACATTCGCTGGCTTCGCCTGCAGTGCTACAAGGAGCTCTACGGCTCCGGCCTGCCTGCTTCCGGCAAGGGCATCATCCGTGGCTTGGTTGATGACGTAGTTGATGGCTATGACGGCCTGGAATCAGCAGTGGACCGGCATACCCTCATGCGCAACTCCGAGCTACTCTTCGAGGAGATCAAGCATTACGTTGCTTTCGCCGATCTATTGGAAGAGCTGACCAACGATATGCCAGACCCGGAGGAGTTGAAGCAATATCAGTACATCGAAGACAAGAAGCTTGCTGAGATTCGGGCCAATCTTCGCAATGAGGCGAGGGGCCTTGGCGTTCTGGCGGCGTATTTCACCGAGGGTGGGGCTGCAGCTATCTTTCGGGAGGGCATGAACGCCAAGGGGGACGCCATCTCCGAGCGGATTGCCTATGCTTGCGGTCAGGTCTACGAGGACGAGGTTGACCACCAAGATTCCGGAGCGCATGGCCTTGAGTCAGCGGCGGAGAGTCTGGAAGACTGGATCAGGGTCCGAGAAATGGTCACCGAGATCTGTATGCAGCGCCTTCGCATGCGCAATGAGCAGTTCGGCTTTCCTCTGACGGCGGAGCGCATCGAGGAGATTGCTCAAGGGAAAATAGACCCAGTACCGGCATCCTAGCCGCAGCGGGAGTAACAGTAGCAAGGCCGGGATGAGGGCCTGACTGGCGAGTCTCTTCGTTGACAATCTTCCGGCCCTTGTGCTACTACGGGAACCACAATTTCAGAACCTGACGGGAGGCATTCATGGCTACCAACGGTATCAGCGTATTCGACGGCGACGGCCACGTCTTTGAGGATGTGGAGGCGATCAGCAAGCACATGCCCAATAATTGGCTGGACACGGCCCTGGTCAAGAACCTGGGCCTGTTCCCAGCTTTGGACCATCTTCGACACGGCCTGGCTTCACTGCCGCCGGGCACCTTCCAGAACCCCGGCCCGGACGGTTGGTCCAGGTTTTTGGATGAGTCGGGCATCGCCGGCACGGTGTTGTACCCCACGAGCGCTCTTGGAATCGGGCGCATACCGGACCCTGACTACGCCATAGGTCTGACACGGGCCTACAACGACTGGCTGGCTGAGACCTACCAAAAGGATCCGCGCATTCAGGGGGTTGGCCTGCTGCCCATGCAGGACCCTGAGGCGGCTGTTGAGGAGTTGCGTAGGCTTGTCACGCAGCTGGGGATGGCGGGCGGTATGCTGCCAACCACCGGTCTGAAGTCGGACCTGGGGTCCCGAGAATACTGGCCGGTCTACGCTGAGGCTGACCGACTTGGGTGTTCCCTGGCCGCTCATGGAGGCTCTCATATCGGCTTCGGGTTCGACCAGCTGGCTATCCCTGCGGGCGTGCACGCGATGGGCCATCCCTTCTCTATAACGATTGCTTTTGTAAGCATGTTGCTACATGGCGTTTTCGACCACTATCCCAACGCCCGGTTTGGTTTCCTGGAGGCAGGCGTGGGTTGGTTCCTGATGGCCATCGAGCGCTGCACCGGTTCCTACAGGACGTTGTCGCCGCTCAACCCTCGGAATGACTACATCAAGCTAGGGGATGGCGAGGAAATCGACGACTACATCAAACGGCAGATCGCAGAAGGACGGCTCTACATCGGCGTCGAGGGCGATGAGCCGACGTTGACATGGGCGATCAAGAACATGGGTGCGGGCGGCTTCGTCTTCTCCAGTGACTATCCGCATGAAGTGACGCTGCAGAGCATCATGGGGGAGATCAACGAGGTCCTTGAGAATGAGGAGCTGACCCAAGAAGAAAAGTCAGCGGTCTTGGGCGACAATGCCCGCCGCCTGTATGACCGACAGGCCGTACCAGCGAAGTAAGCTATCACAGATAGCATTGGACGATTCCCCCTCTTCTCAAAAGGAAGAGGGGGAATCGTTCGTTATGTGGGCACCCGCCTCAGTTTTTGAAGGGCGGCAGGATGTCCCGGCCGAAGGCCTCCATTGTTTCTTCCAACAGTTGAGGAAGCGGGGATAGGATGATGTGCCCCACGCCATGCTCCTGAAGCATCTCGATCTTTTCGCGGCACTGGTCTACCGTCCCCGCTATGCTCGTAGCCTGCAGCACGGCCTTCGTGATCAACGATCGCTGCCAATCCTTGAGTTCCGTCAGATAGCCCCGATACGTGTCCAGGTGTCTTCGGTTGGGGTCGCCCTGGTAGTCGTCGCGGGCCTTGTATGCTTCGCTCACGGCGGCCATCTGGTCCCGTAGCTGGGGAGTTACGGATTCGGACTGGTTGGCCATCCTGCTGAAGTTGCGAGTGGGCGCGAGGCTCTTGGGGCCAAGAACCTCCCTCAGATGTTCGAATGTGGGTGTCTGTTCGGTGACGTAGACAGAGGGAGTAATGACAATTTCCAGGTCAGCTGCTCGCCTGCCGACCTCTTTGGCTCCCTCGTCTAGGTACGACCGGCAGGCCTCGAGGAGCCCAGGGTCGGTGAGACCTCCAAGGATTGCGGCATCGGCGATTCGTCCTGCTTGGTGGAGCCCCTTAGGTGCTGACGACGCCACATAGACGGGCACAGGGTCTTCCAAATTGAACCAGGGCCGGCTCCGATTGAGGAACCTGACGATGGCCTCGCCGGTGGACAGGCTCACCTCTGTTTCCTCGCCCTTTAGCAACGATCGGACCTGTGCTACAAATGTCTCGAGTTCCGCCAGTGTTGCCCGACGCTGGCCCATCGCCTGCGTGGCAGAGTCGCCGACGCCGATGCCCAGGAGGACCCTCCCAGGAGCAAGGACGTTCAACGCTGCAATGCTGGAAGCGGTTACCGGCGCCGAACGAGTTAGCGGGTTAGTGACTCCAACCGCCAAAGCGATGCGCTCGGTCTGGACGGCGGCGGCGGCCATGGAGACAAACGGGTCGCCGAAGATGGCCGGGGAATCGATGAAAAAGGCTGAGTCGAAGCCAAGGGCCTCGGCCTTTTTGACTAAGGCCCGGCTATGTGAGCCGGGAGTTATCAGGATGCCGAATTTCATGGGACCTCGTGGGCTAGGAAGATTGACCGCAGAGAGCGCGGAGCATCCCTTCGGTTTCGGTCTCCGCGTCCTCTGCGGTCTCCGCGGTGCAATTCCGCTGTCCGCACAGGATGCCACGAAGGGCCGGATTAGGTAAACTGGCACCCGCGACTACCCGTGAGACATCGTGCTGGAGGACGCCTTGGCCAAAAAGCTTCAACTCAGCTTTAGCTCTGACAGGAATCCTTACCTGGACCCCATTCTCGTTGGGGGCATGCAGCCTGATGGGATGGACTTGCAATCCACCGTCATGCAGTCGTCGAGGATATTTTGGTACCAGCTCCATGAGGCAAGATTCGACATCTCTGAGATGTCTATTTCGTCCTACCTCATATCGTTGGCCCGCGGCGACGATACCTGGGTGGGCCTGCCCATCTTCCACAGCCACCATTTCTTCCACACGTGGTCCATCATCCGCACCGACGCAGGCATCGAGCGGCCCGAGGACCTTAAGGGGAAGCGGATGGGGGTCATGGAGTACCAGATGACCGCCGCCGTCTGGATGCGCGGCGCCCTACTGCACGAGTTTGGGGTGGCGCCTGAGGATATGGAATGGTGGATGGAGCGCACGGAGCAAAGCAGCCATGGGGGCGCGACCGGCTTCAAGGCTCCACCGGGGGTCAAGCTGAACCGCATCCCGGAGGACACCAACATTGGCGTGATGATGTCTGAAGGACAATTGGACGCCGCAGTGTTCTACCACAGGGACCCAGCGTCGGTGGACCGCAGCCGCATCGACCTGATGAGCCGTCCCGACATTCGCCACCTGTTTCCCGACGCTGCAACTGAATCGGAGCGGTACTACCAAAGCACGGGCCTTCATCCCGTCAACCACTGCATAGTGGTGCGGCGATCTCTTCTTGAAAAGCACCCCTGGATCGCGTTGAACGTGTTCCGCACCTTTCGGGCGGCCAAGGATGACGTCGTCGCCCAGGGAAGGCAACTGATGGAGCCCTACTTCCAGACGGGCGCTTTCCCCAGCGACCGACGCTCAGCCGTCGCTGCTGACCCGCTGCCCTACGGCGTTAAGGCCAATCAGAAATTGCTGGAAACAGTCACCCAATACGTCTATGAACAGGGCCTGACTGCTAGGAAAGTGGAAGTCGAAGAGATGTTCGCCCCCAGTACGCTGGGGCTGTAGGCCCCCAAATGGGGCACGCACAGTTGAAGACCTAAAAGAAGCGGGGCCCAGAAACTGGCCCCCGCTTCTTGGTTCTATGGTGTAATGGAGAAGCCTGTCGGAGCCGATGGGAGGACGCTAGCTATTCAACCAAGCGGAGCCCGAGGCTCGTTCCATGAACTGAGCCGCCAGGAGAGGGCTTGACGTGATAGCGTGTTCTGAGTCCAGCGTGGCGGGGTTGCCTTGGAGGTCCAAAATGACGGCGCCGGACTCTTGAGCCAGAATCAGTCCGGATGCGATGTCCCAGGGATAGAGACTCTGGTGGAAGTAGAGGTCGTAGCGCCCGGCGGCAGCCCAGGCCAAGCCCAGGGCGGCGGAGCCCATGATCCTGATGCCCTGTACCTTAGGCCACAGGCTGCGGGATAGGTCGAGAGCGTAGCCGCCAAGGTCGTCACGGTAGCCCAGATCCCCACCAACGATGCATTGCTCCAGGCTTTCCTCACTGGATGCCTTCATGGGGACGCCATTCAAGGTTGCCCCGTGCCCTTCCTCAGCCAGGAATAGCTCGTCCCGCATGGGGTCATAGGTAACGCCTAGGAACACGTGGTTGTCCTTGGCCAAGGCAATCACGACGCCAAAGTGAGGGATGGCAGAGGCATAGTTGCGTGTGCCGTCCAGGGGATCGATAACCCAGCAGTAGGGTGAGTCCGATTCGGAGCGCCCAGACTCCTCAGCCAGGACGCCGAAATCCGGGAACTCCTTACGAAGGTCGGAGAGAATCTGTTCCTCGGCCAACAGGTCCGTTTCCGTGACGATGTTGTTGCGGCCCTTATATTCGATCGTGTGGTCCGTGGAGAAACGCTCTCTAAGCGTTTGCCCTACTGCCCTAGCAGCGTCCTCAACAACGTTTCTTGCGGTGCGGCCGCTTGCGCCTAAGGGTGCTTCAATTGCCACTGATGCCTGCCTATTTAGTTTGGACCGAGGGTTTGTTGAGTTGGGTGATGGGCCCGCCGCTGACGAGGGAGGCGCCTCTATTTCGCTGGCAGCGTAGCAACGAAGTCCAGGCCTCTTTGGACCCACGAAGCGAGGTCAGCTTCAGACTCGATCCCTTCCTTCCCAATAAAGATAAAGCCAGCCATGCGTTTGCCGGTGAAGTCCATGGGACGCGTGTGGGGCTGCGCCAGCACCTCGTCATGGGCGTCTGCGCCGACCCTGAGCATCAGCTCTTCCTTGACGATGCCGCAGCACATATTGCCTTGGACCATGAAGGTCAGGCCCCCGAACATCTTCTTCTCGACAACATTAAGAGGTGTGTGCAGGATGCTGCGCACCCTCATGGCTAGTGTCTCGTCATATGCCATGAGTCTCCTAGCGGGCTTTTAACCGCAGGCCCATGCTTTCCTCGACTTCGCGGATCGTTTCCTTGGCGATAGCGCCTGCTCTGTTGGCGCCATCCAGCAGGACCTCTTCAACGTACCCGTCACGCGAAGCAAACTCTCGGCGACGCTCCCGGAACTCGGAAAAGTAAGTGTTGACACCTTCGGCCAGCAACTTCTTGTCGTCGACGCAGCCAATCCCCGCGGCGGTGCACTCTCGGTACACCTCATCGAGCTTGTCGGGGTTGAACCAGTGGTGGAGCTTGTAGACATTGCACACCCAGGGGCGCCCAGGATCCGTGCGGCGGGCCCTTTGGGGGTCTGTAACCATGGTCTTGACCTTGGCCGCCGTCTCATCTTCAGTGGCGGCCAGCTCGATATGGTTATTCATGGTTTTGGACATCTTGGCTTGGCCGTCAGTTCCCAAAATCATGGGCGATTCTGTGAGGCGGGCCTGGGGCTCCGGGAAGACGGGGCCGAACAGGTTGTTGAACCTTCTCACGATCTCTCTGGAGAGCTCCAGATGGGGTAGTTGGTCCTCTCCCACCGGCACGACCTCAGCCTTGTAAAGGATGATGTCGGCGGTCATGAGCACCGGGTATCCCACGAGGCCGTAGGGTACGCTTTCGTCGGTGGCTTCCATCTGCCGGACCTTATCCTTAAAGGTGGGCACTCGCATCAGCCAACCCATCGGCGTAACCATGCTGAGCAATGTGTGGAGGGTCATCACCTCTGGAACATGGGACTGAACAAAGATGATGCTCTTCTCGGGGTTGAGGCCAGCCGCCAGCCAGTCCAGCACCATCTCTCGGATATTCTGCTGAATCTCGCCAGTTTCCTCTTTGGAGGTCATCGTTGTGAGGGCGTGAACGTCAACGGCGCAATAGAGGCACTCGTCGAACTCTTCCTGAAGAGCCACGTAGTTGCGGATGGCCCCCATGTAGTTGCCCAAATGTTGCCGCCCTGAAGGGCGAGCGCCGGAAAAAACTCGTTTTGGTAGAGTCATAGACTAGGCGTCCTCCAAGTACGGGAGTGTAGCAGAGGGGTAGGGGGCGGGCAAGAATTACGACCTGCTGGTCAGAGGCGCGATGCAAATACGAATGTGGTGGGAGGAGAGGGAGATGTGGTCAAGACGAACTCACTGCCTGAACCTGTCCTTTCAACTTTCGTCCAAGGACAAGATCCAGGCGGTCAGCCTTCAAACGCCAAAGATGGTGGTCTCCGCTAGCCCGGCTTCCTGGCAAAGAAGGTAATGCCAACGGTGCCGAACTGGGCCGCGCTCGATTGTTGCGGCGCTCCAGCGAAGACATCAAGCTCGCTGGTGATCTCGAAGTCGACGAAGCCAGCGGCTGTGACGATGGCCTTGAGCTCTGCGTCCAGCAGAGCACCGGCGATTCAGCCCGTCCATAAGTCGATTTCCAGTTTGGCCGATTCTGGCACGGCCGTTTTAACAAGGATGTCGCCGATCTGGAGCCGGCCACCAGGCCGGAGGACTCGGTTCATTTCTCGAAACACGGCCGGTTTATCCAAGCAGAGGTTGACGACACCGTTGGAGATAACGACGTCAGCCCAGCCGTCTGGGACCGGCGCTGCCTCCGCCAGTCCTTCTTTGAACTCCACATTGGCCAAGCCGAGCTGGGCCGCGCCTGCCCGGGCCTTGGCCAACATCTCCGGTGTCATGTCGACCCCGACAACCGATCCCTCTTGGCTCACCATGCCTGCGGCGATGAGGCTGTCCATACCGGCGCCTGAGCCCACATCCATGACCCTTTCTCCCGGAGCCAGGACTCCAATGGAAAAGGGGTTGCCGGTCCCTGCAAAGGACTCGACGACGCTGGGCGGGAGCTTGTCCACCCAGGCATCTTCGTACCGCAACTTCTCAGCTAGGGGCCTGCCGGTATGAAAGTGGTGGCCTCCCTCGGGGTCCGTCGCCACCAGGCCATATTGCTCGCGAATAGCCCCGCGGAGGACGCTTTCGTCTACGTTGGGTTTGCTGTCCAACTGGGTCATGACACTCCCTGAAGGGCCAGGCCAGCTGGCTAGGTGGAAATCACGTTGGTGGCAGCCGCCGTCAGCTCAGCTGTTTGCTTTGGATTGGTGAAGGTGGCATTCTTCCCTTCAAGGTCTGCTTCAGTGACCCCACGGGCCGTAGAGCAGCCTCCTCAGACATAGATGGGAACTTGGTTCTTGATAGTGGTGGCCAGCATATCCTTCAGCGGCGGCCAGCCCACGGGCACGATGCTCTCAGCCACCGCGTCTTTCATCACGACCACGGCGTCGCCCCTCATTGACTCCTCCACCTGGCCTGGCTAGCATCAATCCATGAAGCCCGCCGTCTTCGACTATCACGCTCCAGCTATTGTCCAAGAGGCCGTGGAATTGCTCCAGCGCTATGGCGAAGATGCCACCGTTCTCGCTGGGGGCCAGAGTCTGGTGCCGCTCATGAACCTTCGGCTCAGCCGCCCTGGGCACGTGGTGGACCTCAACGGCGTTCCGGAACTCGACTACCTCACGGTTGATGGTGAGGGCATCGTGGTTGGAGCAACCACAAGGCAACGCACCCTCGAGCGGTCGGATACGGTCCGGGATTTGTGCCCCCTTCTCTGGAGGGCTATGCCACTGGTGGGGCACTTCCAAGTGCGGAACCGTGGAACGGTCGGCGGTAGCCTAGCCCACGCAGACCCTGCCTCGGAGCTTCCCGCGGTAGCCTTGGTTCTCCAGGCTGAGGTGGGAGTCGTGGGCCCCACAGGGCGGCGCGACGTCAAGGCAGAAGACTTCTTCATAGATGCCTACACCACTGCCTTGGACTCCGCTGAGATTGTGGAACACGTTCGGTTTCCCTCTCTACCGGGAGGAACCGGCACCGCCATCTTAGAGGTCGCCAGACGAGAGGGTGACTTCGCCATGGCAGGGGTTGCTGCCTCCCTTACTCTGGACCCGGAAGGCCTGTGCTCCAGCGCCCGCCTTGCGCTGTTCGGCGTTGGCCCCACTCCGGTTAGAGTCATCAAAGCAGAGCGAATACTGGAAGGCAGGGCAATCACCGAAGAGTTGGTAGGGGAGGCGGCGGCAATGGCCGTCCAGGATTTGGATCCATCTTCCGATGTCCACGCCTCGGCTGCCTATCGGAAGAGAGTAGCCGGAGTTCTTGTGCGCAGGGCTATTGCTGAAGCCTTGGCTAGAGCGACTGGGGAGCAGACATAAGATGGCGCAAGTAGCACTGCGTTTGAAGGTGAATGGCGTGGAGCACGAGGCTCTTGTGGAGCCGCGCCTCACTTTGGCTGATTTTCTTCGCACGGACCTGGGGCTGACCGGCACCCACCTTGGCTGCGAACACGGGGTTTGCGGGGCTTGTACTGTGCTGCTGGATGGTGAGGCGGTGCGCAGTTGTTTGCTTTTTGCCGTACAGACAGAAGGTCACGAGGTTATAACTATTGAAGGGATGGCTCAGGGCGAAGAACTTCACCCTATTCAAGAGGCGTTCTGGGAGCAGCACGGGCTTCAGTGCGGTTTTTGCACACCAGGATTCATTCTCTCCGCTTATAACCTTCTCCAAGAGAATGCTCAGCCTTCAGAAGAAGAGATTCAAGCTGCAATCTCAGGCAATCTGTGCCGCTGTACCGGCTATCAGAGCATCGTTGCTTCGGTGAAAGCGGCAGCGGAGAAGCTCCAACTTCAGAGGGAGTCATGAGGCCGAGGGGTCAGTCCGCCTCTATTGGCGAGCCTGTCAAAGCCTCAGCAGACTTGCGCCTAATTACCGGACGGGGTGTCTTCGTCGACGATCTGCACCTGCCTCGAATGGTCCACGCTGCATTTCTGCGAAGTCCCCACCCTCATGCTCGCATTCTGGGCATCGACGCGAAGAATGCAGCGACGTCTCCTGGCGTTGTCGCTATTCGTACAGGATCGGACCTGAACCTGCGGTCCAAGCTGATGCAAGTAGGGGAGACTACGGAGGCGAGCGCCATAGATATTGAGGTCTTGCCGTCAGGCAAGGCTCGCATGGTTGGCGACCCGTTGGCGGTCGTGGTGGCGCAAGATCGCTATCTTGCTGAGGATGCCATGGAACTCATCGACGTTACCTATGAGCCCCTGTCCCCCGTCCTTGACGCAGACGTTGCGCGGGCCTCCACCGACACACTGGTTCACGAGAACCTTGGGAGCAATGTCTTTTCCACTGCCGAAGGCGGATACGGCGACTGGGACGAAGCAGTCGCCTCTTCGGATGTCGTAGTCCGGGAGACGTTTCGTCAGGCGAGATGCTCGCCGTTTCCCTTGGAGGGCCGTGCACTTGTAGCCGACTGGGATCCCGCCGATGCCAAGCTTACCGTGTGGTCGTCCAGCCAGTGGCCCCATATGTTCAGACAGCACCTTTCCGACCTCCTGAATATCCCTCTGGACCATGTTCGCGTCGTTACCCAGGATGTAGGCGGCGCTTTCGGACTGAAGGCCAACACGTTCCGGGAAGATATAGCCATCGCCTTGCTGGCCGTCGAATTGGGGAGGCCGGTGAAGTGGGTGGAGGACCGCCGTGAGAACCTCATGGCTTCTGCCCATGCTAGAGATCACTCTATAGATCTCGAAATCGCCCTTAAGAATGACGGAGTCATCCTTGGGCTGAGGGCGCGGATCGTTGACGACATGGGCGCTTACGGGTTGTATCCGTGGTCTCCAGATAGTTGGGGAAAGCTGTTGGCCGTAAGCTTGCCCCTCCCGTACAAGGTGCCAAACTACCAGTGGGAAGTTGTCACGGTCGTCACCAATAAAGCTCCGGAGTCCGCCTACAGGGCACCGGGAAACGCCGCGGGGGCCTGGGCCCGCGAGAGCCTGCTCGATATCGCCGCTCGCCAACTCAGCCTAGACCCAATCGACCTAAGAAGAAGGAACCTCATCGCCCGTCAAGACCTGCCCTTCAGTCCTCTTGGGGGAGGCGCTCCTATAGATGCGGTTACAACTGAGGAAGCGCTTGAGCAGGCTGCAGCCCTGATTGGCTACGACGACTTCCGTCAGGAACAGCAGAAGGCGCTGGCAGAGGGCCGATACTTGGGCGTGGGCTTCGGAATCTATATCAAGGCGGCGGGCCGGCCCAAGTCCCCCGCTACGGTGGGCTTGTCGGAGACCGGTCTAGAGTCGGCCACGGTACGCATGAGCGCCACAGGGGCAGTGCAGGCCTTTGTTGGGGCTTGTTCCGGGGGCCAGGGTTACGAAACAACCTTTGCCCAGCTAGTCGCCGATGAGATGGGAGTGCCGGTTGACGCCGTGCAAATTCAGATGGGAGACACCGATTTCCCTGCGGAGAGTTCTGGGACTTGGGGGAGCCGCAGCACCGTGGTAGTCGGAGCGACCCTGGTGGGAGCGGCGCGGGATGTTAGTACCCAGATGATAGCGGTCGCAGCCAAGATGATGGAAGCTCCTCAAGAAGAAGTGGCACTTGAAGGAGGGTTCTTCATCGCTGAAAGAGCCCCATCTGAGCGCCTCTCGGTGCTGGACGTGGCAAGGGCTGCCTGGGAAGACTCCTCCCTTGCGCCGAGCACCTTAGGAACCGGACTTTCCAGCACCCGCCACTACGAGATTCCTGGTCCTACCTACTCCAACGGCTGCCATGCCGCTGTGGTGGAGGTAGATACGGAAACCGGCAAGGTCTCCGTGCTGCGCTACGTCGCCGTCGAGGACTGCGGGCCGCTGATCAATCCCATGATTGCAAACGGCCAGATTCGCGGGGCCATCGCACAGGCTTACGGAAGCGTCTTTCTGGAGGAGATAGTCTACAGCGAGGACGGCCTACCCCTGACGACAACCCTGCTCGATTATCTGATTCCCGACGCAGCCAGCATGGGCGACGTAATCATCAAGCACCTTGAGACGCCAGCTCCGGGCTCGGGGCGATTCAAGAGTTTGGGTGAGGGCCCTCTCGTTGCATCTGCGCCGGCTTTTGCCTGCGCGGTGGCCGACGCCCTGTCTCCGTTCGACGCCCGATTGACCCGACTGCCTCTGAAACCGGACAGGCTGATTGAGGCCACCGGGGGAGACTAGGGGCTTGTCTTTGAAGGATGGAAAGAAGGACAAATCAACTGTGCCATCTAAATCGCCCGCTGTTCAGGGCAACCAATGGCGTTCCTGTCGGTGAAGGTGGTACACCTGCCTGGACAATAGCAGGAACTCGGTGCACCTTCGAAGTTGAACTCCAACTCTCAGGATAGCATGGCTTCTGGGGGTAAGGTCTATGGAACCCTTGTGGACTGTTTCGGAATTCTGTCTTCACCCTGAAAGGGCGGTGTTTGTTATAGCTATCGTTCCCTTCTTTGGGAGTGGTTTTGGACTGACTAACCCAATCAGCGTAGCTGCGAACCTCCGTGCCCTGGGATTCACCACCTCGATCGACGAGAGGCCTCCAAGCGCCTTGACGGATCAGGGCGAAGGTCGCAAGATGACGGGAAGAAATCTAGCCGATGAATTTAGAGTGACCAGGATCGAGTCCAGCGGCACAGGGCTTCATCCGGATCACCTTATCGGCGCACCTCGGGTGGAAGCCGGGGAAGCCGCGGGTGAGCCTGCAGGACGTCTGCCAGGCGATCTCGCCTAGGAGAACAGGAGTGTCGTCGAGATGATATGAAATTCGGCCTCACCCATCTGAGCATCACCCTCTGGCTGGGTTCTGGATTCTTGGGTAAGAGTCATTGGTCTTTGCAGTCGCTCGACAACCCCGTGTGGGTGTCCAGTTGGCTCCTGGCTGCCGCTGGCATTGGCATTGCCGTTTTGCTGGAGTTAAGGGATGCCCGGAGGGTAACTTATCGCCCCGGAGAGCGCCTGGCATTACTGTGCATTGTGCTGGGTGTTATCGCTGCGTCGGTTATGGGACTCGGCTCTGGTAGTCAGATTCACCAGATCATGATGCCGGTTTCCATGCTTGCATCCATTTGGTATGGCCTGTGGTGGTTCCCCAACAGAGTGGCGCGGAATGGGCGGCTTGCGGAATTCCCGTTCTCAATATTTCTGGTAATGGCTCTTTCGCTCCTAGTGTTAAGTCCGGCATTCGTGGATGTCCTTATTGCTTTAGATCCAAACGTGCGTGAGAGCTGGTTGTACCTTTCAATTACAGATGCGGGATTGATTGGTGGGACAGCGTTCGCTGTCGCGTCCGGGTCATTGCTGAGAAAAAGATTATTTGGATTCCGGTTACTGGCGTTTGCTCTAGCCGTATTGCTTGTTGTGTTCCCATGGGTAAGGGCAGCATTAGCGGGTGCAGTTGTAGTCTTCGGATTTATGTTGCTGCGTGTTGCATCCTATGGGCCAAGAAAGCCAGGAACCATGTTACTACAGGCAATCATATTAGTTCCGGCGGTAGTTTTGCCGCTCACATTCCTTGGTGGACTGGGGATTTCTGGCTTGGCAGAAAAGATCCTGCCGGAGGACCGAAAGGGGGGAGTGGAATTTCGAGAAGTTGCATGGGAGCATTTCACTACTTCCCTGCAAGAAGACCCCTTTTCTCTGGACGGGCGTGGCTGGGCGTACAAATGGACCGAGGTAGGCCACTATACGGTGTGGAATGACCCACACAGTACATGGGCGGGTTTCTGGGAGGCAGGAAGGCTGATAACATTAGGATTCTTTTCGATTGGGCTACTGATCTTGCTGGGGAATGCCTTCAGGGGGAGCGCCAGTATTCCTGGGTTCCGTGCGGTTCTCGTTATTGTTGCCACACTGACGAGTAGCTTTGCTGCCTCTGCTCTTATCTCAGCTACGAGCCCAGCCGATAAACTCTTTTGGATTGCTCTTGGATTGCTCTTGATTGAATCCCGCAGAGGAAACAAACAGGTATCGGATGCCTCATCAGCGCCCACCGCTTCATCAGTGCCCGCGGATGGGCGGCGACGTTGAGGCGGGGGAACGAGGTCTGGCAAACGGAGGGAATTCTTCCCAAACAGCTCTTGTGCCTTGAGGGGCTCCCTAAATCGAGATGCTTATGTGAGGAATGTGTTGTTGCTGCCAAGAGCCTATGTGTCGTGAGTAACGGTGCCTTAGGTGGCCGTCTGAACATTTCTGGCCAAGCTTTGAGTGACAGGTCAACCTGGCCTCTTTGGAGGGGTCAAACTAGTAGAAGAGCATATGAACGCGAATCATAGGTCTTTGAACCTCGTGATGGGGTCTGGATCTCTCTATGCAGCGAGCAGCGGGCCTTATCTGGCGGTGAAGGATCTGGCCTATACGATGGGCCAGTTGGTCCACGCGGTCGCGCTGGTAGGCACCCGCGACCACTGGAGCGACCCGCAGCCCATGGGATATGGTTTGGCTCGTACCTTCGCCTTCCGGCAAGTGGGACCGTACTCACTGCACTACGCTCCCGGCCAGGGCCGGTGGCTAGATCGAGGGGAAGTTCCGGCAGATGTCGTGTCTCTATGCGGTTTGTGGCTTCACAGCAACCACCGGCTAGCTCGATGGGCCACAAAAAACCGCATGCCTTACCTCATCACTCCATCAGGAAAGATTCACCGGTACACCGAAAAGCCGGCCCGTGCAGTCCGCCTCGGCATCGAGTCCTGGCACGCTCGGTAAGCGAAAAAGCCTAGTCTCGGAAAACGGGCCCCAAATTGACGGACTGAGTCTGCAGTAGGCACGAATGGAGTACTTAATGAAGCGGCATTGGCTCCCGAGGATTCCACTCGTAGCTCTGTTCGGCCTGCTGGCAATCACGATGTGGTTCTGGTGGATCTACACCGAGGCCTTCGTCTCCGACGATTCGTACTTCTATTTGGTCACCGCTCGGCACCTGGCCCTCACGGGCGAGCAGACCTTCTCCGGGGTGTATACCACCAATGGCCTTCATCCCTTGTGGCTGTATGCTCTAACGGCGTACACCTGGGTCCTGGCTTGGTTCAGCCAGGACGCGGTGCACCATGTAGCCTTTGCTGTGCCCCTCTCGGGTCTGTTTCTCATCACCGGGGCCTTGCTTCTGTGGAGGGCGGCCCGCCGTTTGGCGCTCCCCCCCGATTTCATCGTCATCCCAGCTGTCGCCTTCGTAGCAATCTTTGGCGTCCTATATTCTGAAGCGCACTTGCTCTTTTTTGCAGCGGCCCTTTTGATCCTAATAGTAGTGGGTACGGATAGGAACCGCATTTCCGCCTACCTCCTCATCGGTGTGGCCAATGCGGTTTTGATCCTGTCGAGGCTGGACGCAGTGTTTTGGATTGGACCTCTTCTATTCTGGCTATGGCTTCTGGATCGATCCCAGCTTCGTGTGGCTTTATCGGCAGCCATGACGGCTGCTCTGGTCGCGCCGTATTTGGTGGCGAACCTGGCGTTTTTCGGTGGCCCCATGCCTGTTAGCGGCTTGTTGAAGTCTAGCTTTCCCGACATCTTCTGGGGGCGAGGTTGGGAAACCTATACGATCCCTAGTATTAGCTGGGAAGGCTACTCAGTTCCTTTCGGCTTCGTCCCTTTGACCATCTGCATAGTGGCGATCCTGGCGATTGGCCGCAAGCGACTTAAAAAAGCGACGGTGCCGGAATGGTCGCTCGTGTGGGTCTTTGCAGGCGGTACTGCTCTACATTGTCTCTACATCGTCCTGTTTACAAAGTTCCACACGACGTGGTATTGGTACTACGTGCTCCCAGTAATTGGCGGCTGCATAGCTCTGGCCGCGGTGGCTGAGGCGGTGAGGATCCCACATAGGCTGCTATCCATTGGAGTGCTTGTTGTGGTTGCGTTGGCCGTCTCGGGGCTCGTCGTCGACAAGTCTACTGAAGGCGTAACGGGACGGCCCGCATATGTTCTGGAGTACTTGAACCGTTACGAGATCACGAACCGCACCATATTGATATCGGACTACCCGGGCGCGGTAGCGTTTCATTCCGACAATCGCATCGTGGCCGCTGACATGCTGACCGGCAATATCGCGCTGACGGAGCGGCTCCGCAACTCCGACAATGCCCTGAAGGAACTCTGGGCCGTTACTGAAGAAGAGGGTTACCCCATCGACCTGGTGGTGTTCGCTGGCAATGGGTGGCTTGTGCCAGATGTATCCGGACGCTGCCTGGAATACCGAGACCCTAGGGACTTTCCAGACCTACGCCCCTTCGGCTGGCTGAGGGTACCTGAGCCAGTCTATCGATCAGGCCCATACACAATCGTGTGGAGCATGGATGACATCAACTCGTCAGTAGGGGCCGCGTGGGAAAGGTGCTGAGCATAGATCGGTTTCGGGGAGCGATTGAACTTCCTGCGGGAGACGAATCGTCGGCCAGATCCCGGAGGGTATTGCCGTCTTCCTCCCCCTGACCCCCCGCACGCTTCGTTAATCACGCGGCAAGTCTCGGACGGCACTTGGGTTCGTGAACACGGGGAGCCTGATGACGACCCGCAATTCATCGAGCTGGAGGCAGTGGGTCGAGATTTATCGGAGTCCCGCCGTCATCAGCGATAGTCAGCGCCGCTGCCCAGGAGTTGGGGGAAGACCTGGGAGTGACGTTTCAAATTCTCTATCACGACCTAGTCTTTGCGGTCGCCATCGAACGCAGGCTGTTCCAGCAAGCGCCATCGCCCCTAACGATTCCCCTGTCGCTTGTACTCCCGCCTAGCTCTTTTAGGGCTTCTGCCCCTCGAAGGGTGTTTCCAGGGGAACGGTCTTTGAGCGCGTGCTGGGCCAGTGAATTAGCGTGCACCTACGCCCAGGAGGATCACGGCGTATTACCCGGAGTTGGCAGGTCCCATTTGGAAGGAACTGCTGGTCTCCAAGGGGATGACACTCGCTGCGGCCCTCTGCAAGACAGGCCCTTACTTGGCATACCAAAGTGACACCAACGAGGGCGACCGAGGCCAGCGCTAGCTTTTAACAGGAGCGTCTGGGGAATGATCGAGGCAGCTAGAAAGGCATGGTCGAGGCAGGGGGGCCGTATTACGCCATCTGCATCCCTTGTTCCACTTGAGGAAGTCCTGCGTGAAATGGAAGTGCCGACGCCCTCTCCCCTCACAATAGCGGAATACTTGTGGCGGAATGAAAGGGCCAAGTCGGAAGCCGCTGCAGCAGAGGAATCCAGAGATAGACGACCGCCGTCACTTGTAGAGGGGCCAGGACCATGCCTTCCCACTCGGCCAGCAGGTCCGTCATGTGGGTTGATTGAGCCCGGCATACACCGTACAGGCTAAGGTCACCACTACTTCTCGAGTGTCGCTGGGAATGGCATTGGAGGGGTGGCGTCCCCGGTTTCCATGGGCCAGTGCAGCAGCGCCTTCCTCCCGATACGCTGCCAGGATTCGCCAGGCCTGGCGCTCACTGAGTCCAAGGATGGTGGCCGCTTCCCTCAGCGTGGTTTCCCAGCCCACCACGCGGTTCAACACCTGCAATCTCACTTGTTCTTGTTGCGTCAATGTCAGTCCTTTCATCGGACTGACATTTTCCGTTGACCGTTAACCCCTGTCAGAATCGCTTAACACCAACAGGGGGTCGTTGTAGGCACGTCGGGAGGCCCCGTTTTGCCACTACCATTTTGAGACGCAAAGTCGTCGACCGCCCTCCGGATCGTCTCAACTCCTGGACGCCGCCGCCGTCCTTTGATGTAGACCATCGGGTGGGCACGTTGGACCTGGCGCCAGCTCATGCCATCGGCCCGCTGCAGGATGGCCAGGGCAACGTCGACGTCGGCGATCGGACGTCCGATCGCCTTGCCTTGCCTCTTGGCCCTGTCCATTCCGTCCTTGACGTTCTCGGACAAGATGCCCCGGTAGAGACCGGCATAGGCGACGGTGATGTAGTAGAGGGCCTCCCCGAATGGCGACGTTGTGTCGATGAAGGCCTCATGGAAGCTCCGGAAGCCGACCTTCCAGGCGCGGAGCTGCTCAAGCGTTGCGGCCGCATGGGGAACGGATCTGAAAGCCCGATCGAGGCGATAGACCAACACTAGGTCGATGCGACGTTGGGCGGCAGCCGCCATGAGACCCCGCCAGCCGTTGCGACGTCGCATATCGAGGGCCGATGCCTGGTCGACCCACTCCTCGACGACGTTCCAGCCTTCGTTGCGGTCGACGAAGTCACGGAGGGCGAGGAGCTGTGTCTCTGGGTCCTGGTTCTTGTCGTCGGTCGACACCCTGACGTAGATGCCGACGTTGGTCATTGGTGCTGTCCGTTGGTCACTAGCTTGTTAGCGGCCTCGGTGACGCAAAGGGGACAGTCCTCGGCGTGAAGGATTCCAGCGACAGGGAGGGCAACCAACTCCTGGGCTGAGATCAAGGGCGTGTTCTCGTCGACATCGTCATTGCCGCCCCCTGCCACTTGCTCCCGGAAGAGGCAGACGTAATCAGCTCCGACCTCGGTCAACGTCCCCCACATGCCAGGGACCTCACCGTTGACGTCGATGACCCCACCGGGCATGACCCGGACTTCGTGCCCCATGAGGGCTTCTAGGCGCTTCTGCATGGTGGTCAATGGGTTCCTCCTTTGGGCTACTGACGAACGCAAACTCACTTCTGGCCCGCCTATCCCCGGCCAACGCATCCGAAAGTATCGCGAGGGCGAGGCGGTCCTCATCGGTCATCACCTCTCGTATTCTTTGGATCAGTTCCCTACTTATCATTTCATCTCCTCAACGTCGGCCGTTTCGTGGGAAACGGCCTCCTCGGTGTCTTCCAGCACCCCACACCACTCACAATCGTCGGTATCATGCTGAATGTTGAGGAAGGGGGCCGGGAGATAAAGGTCGTACGCGCTATCGAGATTGTCGTCATCGACGGCCAAGACAACTACTTGGAGCCGGACGTAGTCCGTTCCGACCTCTATGAGCTCCCCCTCATGCTCAATATCAGGATTGTGACTCCCCCTTATGATGAGACTATGGCCGAGAAGCGACGCTAATTTACCCGTCAGAGGGAGTGCTTCTGGCGGCCCGACTGGAGGCGTCCTACGCGGGGCGATTGCCCGTAACTGGTTGAGCCTAATAGCGCCAATATAGGTGTGGGGGTAACCCCGGAACAGGACATCGGGAGCGAAGGCAACGTCATCGAGGGTGTGTAGGTTGAGGCGCTGGCAGGCCCGAACGCAGCCTTTCAAGGTGGTAGGGACGGCGTCCGGAAAGGCCTTTCTCAAAGCAATGTAGATCGGGTGGTCGTTGGGGATGTCGTAGGCGCTCATAACGCCCCCCCGGCCGTTTCGTGGGAAACGGCCGGGGGGTAATCAGCCAAGTCGTCACATCGCACACAACCTTCATATTCATGCCTGACGTTGAAGGGGGCCGTGAGCACCAAATCCGCCCTGGGTTCGAGGTCGGGAGTGTTCGCGGGCTGGATTTCCATGATTAACAGGTAGTCCGTTCCTACATCCTTGAGCACTCCCTCATACTCCAACCCCCTCACATCGCCTGGTTGGTTCACAATGATGTCGTGCCCAAGCAGGCGGAGTAGGAACCCCGTCAGGGTGGTCGGGGCTGGCTTTAAGTAATTCGCGGGAGCAATGGCGCGTAGTTGCTTGTATCGGACCTTCCCTATGCGGCTATCATGCCCTCTCAACACCTCGTCGGGGGCATTGGCAACGTCGGCCAGGGAGTGATAGCCCAACCGCCGACAGGCGGAAGCGGCCCCTTTCAGGGCGGTTATGGGCGTGTCTGGAAAGGCCTCCCTGAGTGCAGCGTAGATGGGGTGGTTATCGGCGATGAAAGCCATTGTTTAGTTCCTCCGTTTCGTGGGAAACGCCTTGTTTCGCTGTTGAAAGGCTCGCAGCTCGTCACCGCAACGGCCGCACTCGGCCATAACATGACGGACCTCGCCATTCGCTGCTGGAACGAAATCATGGCCCACCCCGTCGTAGAGGTGGCGGTCCTCGGCGCGGGTCGCTTTGAACGTGAGGGCCCGGATCTGCCGGTTCTTGTTGCTGACCTCCAGGAAGTGGCGACGTTCAACGGCATCGAGCTCCTGGCGACGTCGCTCGTGCGCCATGCTTAGGACGTGGCGCATGTCGATCCACCACAGCGCCGCGATGGTCAGTACCCCGTGCGCCCAGGGCACGCGATTGTCTTCAAGTCACTGCTGAAGAAGCATGGCGTGCGCGTCGTCTCCATCACCGAGCCATCAGAGGACACGCCGACGGGCAAACTGATGGAGGCCATCATTGAGAGCCTGGACGAGTTCTACTCGGCCAACCTGGCCCAGGACGTCCTCAGGGGCATGCGGGAGGCGGCTTCCCGAGGGTACTACATGGGAAGTGTTCCACCCTACGGTTACCGTAGAGTAAAGATCCACGATGGTAAGAAAGAGCGTCCCCGCCTGGAGCTTGATGATGCGACGGCCCCGGTTGTCAGACGCATGTTCCAGATGGTGGCTCATGGAGCCGGCCTCAAGGATGTCACCCAGGCTCTCAATGGCGACGGAATCGCTGGGCCCAGCGGCAGGCTGTGGACCAAGACCGCTGTACACCGGATTCTCACCAACGAGGCGTATATGGGAACCCTGGTGTGGGGCCGAACCTCACAAGGTGGCCTTGCGCCGCAGCCAGTGCGGGTGGAAGGCGCTTGGGAGGCCCTGGTGGATAGGGAAACCTTCGAGAAGGTTGTGGGGCTGCTCAAGGGCCGGGCGTTTGACCGGTCCCACCCGCGCAGAACGTCCAGCCGATACCTGCTCAGCGGCTTGCTCCAATGCGGGTCCTGCGGGGGGAGCTTTGGAGGGCAGGAGGCTAAGAGCGGCCAGTTTGCCTACTACGTTTGTGGCGCTCTGCTGAAGCGAGGAAAGGGGGCTTGCGACGCTCCGTATCTCAACGCTCGCCGGGTGGAGGCCCTGGTGGTGGCCAAGATAAAGGAGCGCATTCTGACTGAAGAGAACCTCCTAGAACTGGTTCGCTTGGTCAATGAGGAACTGGATGCAACCGCCCACGAATACCGGGACCGCCTCAATGTGGTCGAGGCCGATTTAGCCGATGTGAACCGCAGGCTGGAGCGGCTTTACGACGTGCTGGAAACCGGCAAACTGAACCAGGACGACCTCTATCCGAGGCTTCAGCTGCTTCGCCACCGGCAGGATCAACTCCGGGCCGCGCGGGCAGACATCGAAGACAGTCTTCAGGGGCGGCGGGAGCAAATCGGCGATCTTTCGGAGATCGTGAAGCACGTGGATGGCATGCGTTCGTTGCTGATGGAGACGAGCCTGGCAGAGCAGCGGGCCTTCATCAAGTCGTTCGTCCAGGAGATCGTGGTGACGGGTCAGGAAGCAATCCTCAGATACACTTTACCCTTGCCGCCCGACAGGCTCGGCCAACCTAGCGGTGGGGGAGAGGGTGAACTCTATGGAGTTCCTGCTATTGTACATGGTGGTACCCCTGCCCGGACTCGAACCGGGGCAATCGGTTTAGGAAACCGATGCTCTATCCGCCTGAGCTACAGGGGCACGTAGTGAATCTGAGGGTTCAGGGGCGCGCCAGCGCCCCTTTTGCATCCCGGCTTGTTTCAATCCTTCCCGGCCGCCATTTTCCAGTTCCGTATAGTGTGAACGTCGGGTATGAGGAAGGGAGCAGTGGGTGGAACGGATAAGCCATGGCAAGGCTAGTACCTGCGTTTCACTCAACCACCGGACTAAGAACACCCAAATGTTTTTGGTGGAGATAGGGGGACTTGAACCCCCAACCTCGGCGTTGCGAACGCCGCGCTCTCCCAGTTGAGCTATATCCCCACGGGGGTGCGATTGAGTCCCTTCGGCCAAGCGTAGCAAACGCCTCAGGGGGTGTCAACGAACCCAATACAGCCAAGAGTTGGGGCAGAACAAAGGGAAGCGCTTTGGGGGAGTGGTGGGCCGAGATGGACTCGAACCATCGGCCTCTGCTTTATCAGAGCAGTGCTCTAACCAGCTGAGCTACCGGCCCGCACCTTGCTAGGGCCCCGCCAAGCGCGGAGGAACGAGCTAGAGTGTAGCCGTGGTAAGTAGGGGGTGTCAATGGAACTCACGGCTGGCAGGGCCCTCCCTTGGCTACATTTGAGCCAAGTATCAGCCGATTAGTTTGTGCTTGATGCTGGCGAATCCCGTCAACAAATCTGTGCTGCGAATGCAGCGCTGAGTGCTGAATGACTGAGGCCGGTCCTCATCAAGTTTCTTGGTGGGTCGGAGCGTCCCTGACCCTTGAGGCTGGATGATATCAGACAGAAGCGGGCAGGCTCCAGCGAACTGCAGGGGCCTGCCTGCAGAGGCCCCTGCGCTCAGGCGATGGACAGCTAGCCGGAGCGGCTATGGCACTAGAACATTCTTGCTACAGGGCTCGTCATCAGTAGACCAGAGTTGGCGTTGGCGTATACACGTCGTCAATGGGCTTTGCTAACAGAGTCATCGACGGTCGGCTTGCTCTGGACCTGCTCCGAAACAGTGCAGCAAGATGGAAGGGCCTTTGGGTTCAGAGACTTCAGTCGGCCGAAGGCTCCCTCCTTCTAGGACCGGCTATAACCCATGCTATAATTGGCGCTGAAGCGACTTGTTGGGGCTGTAGCTCAGTTGGGAGAGCACCTGCTTTGCAAGCAGGGGGTCAGGGGTTCGAGTCCCCTCAGCTCCACCACCTTGGTCGAATGTGTCAGCCAGAAGTCTTTGAACTCTGGCGTGAACTCGTAGGACTCGACTTGGCCCCGCCGCTTGTTCCATTTCCCGGACACCTTCACGCTGAAACGGCGGAGGACAAGACGGGTCAGGTCACGGAACCGTTCAGCCTCCATCTCCTTCAAAAGGCCAGGCAAGTCCTGGCTCACCAGCTTCATTGCAGCCTTTAGCTCCGCTCCCAGGGCGTTGCCGCTCTGCCCGGTGGAAAGCCGCTTGGATGCCCGCTCCTTCCGCTCCCTTAGCTCTAAGGTTTTCTGCCGGGCCGCTTCCAGGTCTAGGGCACCTACCGCCACGGCGTCAGCTAGTCGTTTGAGGCCCATGTCGGCTTCCTCTATGTCACCCTTGAGCTTGTTCGCCCTATCGTCGTCTCCAGCCATCTCTCTGGCAGCGTCCTCTAGGTAGCCCTGGAGGTTTATTTTCGCCAATACGCCGCCCATGAAGCTTTCTATAGCTGAGCGGGCAACCTCCTCAGACACGCATTCACCTGTGCACGCTACTTCTCCATGCTGGTGATGTCGGCGACACTGGTAGAAATGCCACTCAATCCGCGTTCCCCTGCGGTCCTTGTTGTGGCGCTGACCCACCGTGGCCGCTCCGCAGTGGCGGCACTTCAAAAGGCCGGAGAACAGGAAGGGGCTTCCGATGGACTTAGGCGGCATCCAGGATCGTTGCTTCGCTAACTCCTGCGCTCGGTTGAATCGCTCGAAAGTGACGATCTGCAACTCAGGAACATGGCGCTCAACAGGCTGGTAACCCTTGAGGTGTTTTGACTTCACGTGTCGGCCCCAGACCACGATGCCTGCATAGATGGGGTTATCAATCATCCGGGTGATGTCCTGGGCGCGGAGGTTGTAGGTAACCTCACCAATTAGTATGCCGATCATTTTTGGTAAGAATTTTTCGTGGATCTCAATGGATACCGTGCCCCCGCTCCTCGGATCCATGTAGGCCTGGGCGGTGTTGAAAGAGCGGCGGAACGCGGTCACCTCTCTCTTGAGACGGCTTAGATGATTCTTAGCCCGTGAGACTCGTGCGTACGCTCCATCGAGAGCTGGATTTCGTGCCTTTGCTTGCACGATGCAACCTCCTAATATGCCCTACTTGGCCCCTCTCCTTCCATACGCCCCTTCCATCCTCATCTCAGCCCCTCGCATGCGATTCCGTCCCCATCACCATCCAGCCGATGCCGGTCCGTCTCAGGCCCACCCGCCGCTTCGTAGAAGTCCTGGGCCTGACGCCAGGATGTGAAGTCCGAGCAGTCCCGGTCTGGCTCTGGGCCTGGCCCTGACTGCGGCCCTAGGAGCTTGCAGTTCCCCCAGATCCCAGCCTTTGCCTGTTGCGCCCGACCCTCTGCCTCTTGGAACGCTTTCTGATGCCGGTAGGCCGTTCTGTACGTGTACTCCTCACCATCGCCGCTTTCGATCATGGCCTCTGCCACGTTCGTGCCATCAAGCCACACGTAGCGAAGCAGCCTGCCAAACACATCCTTGTCGCCTTGAGACGGGTCCGTCTCTAGCTCTACCCTCTGCCCTTCCATCAGCTCCTTGGCCTTGGCTGAGGCTTCAGGCCCCCAGCAGTCCACGGGTTGCCCTGGGGCCACCGTCTCCGGTGTGTCTATGCCGATGAGCCGCACCCGCTGAATATTGCCGTTGAGCCGCACATCGATGGTGTCTCCGTCTATGACTCGTGTTATTTCTGCCAGGGTGAAGCCCTGCGCTATCGTTGGCCCTGAGTTGCACGCCAGGAGGGCCAGGAGGAGGAGGGGGATGGTCAGGTATCTAAGCAAAGGGCTCTCTCCTAGCTCATGCCCTGCATCAGAGCCTGGACTGTTCCCTTCCAATACTCTTGCCCCTTTCGCATCGCCTCGTCCTCATACGAGGTACCATCGAATCCGACGAGTTCAAGGGCACTCCGAGACTTCGTCCATGTCTGAAAATCGCCTAGCTCTTGAATTGTGTGATCTACCACCGAGCGGACTGCCTCCACTAGTTCCGGCGCGTCCCGGGGTGTTTGCAGAACTTGCCCTATCCCCCGCGAAAAGCCCTCCAAGATTGGCGACAGCAGCAAGTTCGGTGCCACGAGATGGGAGGGCCGATTGCGGTGCAAGTTGCGATCCGAGAGGTTTTGAACTGACTGCCACCCCTCCAACCACAGTCTTAGTGAATCCAGCACCTGAGGCCTGGTAGGTTCGGAGGCCGCCTCCATCATCGCCAGAATCGGCCCATAGACCATCCCTATTCCGCATGCCGCCACCCACGAAGCGTCCACGGCGCTCTTCATTAGCCCCCTCTGCGCACGCGCTTCCACTCGGTCTGCCCAGCCGCCAATTATTCCCATTTCTATCCGCTCCTCGGTTGGCTCCCGCCTGACCCGAATCCTCTTTCGCACTAATTCCGCAAGACCAGCCAAAGACCTGGCCCTCCGAACACTCCAAAGGCGATCCCGGCCCAGATAACGTCTCTGCCCCTGCCTTTCCCACGGACTGAGCGAGGCTGGAGAGCTAGGGTGATGTAGCCAAAAGCAGCCCAGAGGCCACCCGCTAGCAGCACCCAGCCGAGAACCTATCAAGAGCCAGTACAGAAAAGATTTCCACAGTGCAGAACCTTAAGGTATCCATTGCCACCGGAAGCGAAGTAGCTGATGAGGCCCAGCCCATCAGCCCCAATGGTTATCGATGTGTAGTGGCCCACATCCCCTTCGCTGTCCAGGGTGGTTATCGTAGCCTGCGTGCAGGCAACATTCGAGCAATGGGCTACCTTCAGGCTACCGTTGTTTTCGTCGTGGTAGCTGATGAGGCCCAGTCCGTCATCCCCGATGGTTACCGATGTGAACCCGCCCTTCGCTGTCCAGGGTTGCCGTTGTGGCCCCTGTGCAGGCAGCATCCTCGCTACTCAGTAGCTAGCCCAGTAGCCCTCCTTACTACCAGCCCCGCCTAAGCCCTAGTCTCCTCACCTTGACCCCTCAGCTATACTACCCCCAGAGGCATACTCATGCTGGATGACGGCTAGAACCTAACGGCTAGGAGTCCCATGGGGGATTAGATTCAAGGTGGGTATATATCTTTATCTCGCCCGCAATGGCATTGGGGTGAAAGAGGCTTTGGCTTGATATGAAATGTCCTACATGCGGTGACGATAATCCTGTGGGAGCTTCGCTCTGTAGACGGTGTGGCACACGCTTTAGTGCGACCCAAGTTACCGGTTCAACTCCACAGGAGATAGATGCTACGGTGCAAGAGGCACCTAGCCCAGCCACCATCCCCGAGGATGCTATTATTGTCCTGCAATCCCAGTGGGCATATATGTTGCACACGGTACCGTGGTTGGTTTTCTTTGGGGGAGGCTTCGCTTTCGATTTCCTCACCTTTGGCTTTTTGCCAGCTGTGATGGCAATTTGCGCCATTGGATATCGGTATCTGGTTTTTCGCAGGACCGCCTACATCCTCACAGAGAAACACCTCGTCATCTTCCAGGGTTCACTGATGGGCCGGAATCGTATCGACGTTCCCTTCGCCGATCTGAATAACATTCGAGTCCAACCTGGAATGTTCGGGGGAGTCCTAGGATATACAGGCATGGGATTGCAGTTGGTGGACCAGCAAGTGGCTTTGCTCCACTACGTACCCATAGCATCGCCCCTCTTGGAACACCTACGGGCACGCATGAATCCTGATTCACCTCACGAAGAAGAACCAGGCGAGAAGCTTTAAGAGGC
>Ga0114996_10001629_pt1 | contig 30096 bp, 23 predicted proteins | sample ArcticOcean_MG_C_4_FD_87039 | JGI IMG/M metagenome (GOLD analysis project Ga0114996, IMG submission 87039) | Marine microbial communities from western Arctic Ocean - ArcticOcean_MG_CB4_134 | ecosystem: Environmental > Aquatic > Marine > Oceanic | place: Arctic Ocean: Canada Basin | collected... | reverse complement strand
CAGCGGCGGCGGGTGCCTCAGCGGCGGCGGGTGCCTCAGCGGCGGCGGGTGCCTCAGCGGCGGCGGGTGCCTCAGCGGCGGGTGCCTCGATGGCTGGATCAGCGATCGGGGACGGTGCGGTGTCCGGTTGCGCGGCCGCTTCCGCCTCCGCCCGCTTCGCTTCCTTGGCCATCGACGCGGCTCTGACCTTGTCCTCGGCGACGATGACGTTCATGAAGCGCCCCTCCATCGAGACTGATTTCTCGATGCTGAGCGGGATGCCATCGTCTTCCAGGGCGGCCATGATCTCTTTGATGCGTTCGCGGCCAATTTGAGGGTGCGTGATTTCTCGGCCCCGGAATTGGACGGTGATTTTGACCTTGTCGCCTTCACGCAGAAGTTTGGCCGCGCTCCGGATCTTGAAGTCGCGGTCGTGCTTGCCGATGTTGGGGCGCACTTTGACTTCGCGCAGGCCTGCGTTTTTCTGCTTCTTGCGTCCCTCATTTTCCTTCTTGGACTGCTCGTACTTGAACTTGCCGTAGTCCAAGATGCGACAGACAGGCGGCGCAGCACTCGGGGCGACCTCGACCAGATCTAGGCCGCGATCCTGCGCGAGACGCCAGGCTTGGTCAGTGGGCAGTACGCCCATCTGTTCGCCAGCCTCGTCGATAAGACGGACTTCACGGACCCGGATTCGATCGTTGATGCGAAGTTCACGCGATGCCAGAGACGGCCTCCACTCAGTATCTGTCGCTGATGGGACAATTCAGATACCCCTCGATGCTAGCAATCCAGGATTGGGCGAGCAATCGCGGCGGTGGCGGTTGGTGCACCAGGTTGGTGGGCCGAAGATCAGGCCTGCCGCGAAGGCGCGCAGCCTGCCTCCTGCAAAGGCGTGAATCGTGGTGGATTGCTCTGCTGCTACGAGGCGACTTCGAGGACGATGAGGACGTCACCTTGTTCGACGGCGTCGGCAGCGGTGACGTTGACGGCCTGCACCACGGCGTCGACAGGAGCTTTGATCTCGTTGTTCATCTTCATGGCGACGACGACGACGAGCGGGTCGCCCTTCTGGACGGTGTCGCCCGCGGAAACGAGGACTTCGACCACGGCGCCGGTCATTGGCGAGACGATGGCGAGCTCGCCTTCGGCGACCTCAGGTCCTCCCGCGGCGCCGCTGGCCCGGTGAATGCGCACATTGTGCGAATCGGGTCCGACGAAGACATCGAGGCCAGCCTCGCCGCGGGTGACCCAGACTTCGGATGTCTCGCCATCGACGATGAGTCGGTGCAGTGCGCCGTGGCCCACGCGGCGCATACTGACTTGGTGCTCGTCCTCCCCGATTCGCATCGTGAAGGATCCGTCCTCACGCTCGACGATCTCGAGATCGTGGAGCGCGGAGCCAACGGCTAGAGATAGCTTCTTCGCCATCCGATCTCCAGTGGGGTGCGCTTGCCCCGGGCATACATGCCCCAGGCACGGCTACGACTGCCATCGCCGTTGAGGCGAGGTTCGGCGGGGGCGGATTCGCCGTCTTTGGTGAGGAAGGCGGCGGCCGCGAGGGCGGCATGGGTAGAGGTATCGGGTCGGTCGTCGCCGATTTGGAAGGATGACTCCACGTAGTCGGTGGTGATGTCGCCGGCGATGAAGTTGGCGTCGTCGAGCATGGCGAGGTGGAAGGGGATGCTGGTGGAGACGCCGAGGATCTGGAATTCGGAGAGCGCCCGCTTCATGCGCTGACGGCACTGCTCGCGGTCTTCGCCCCAGGTGACCAGTTTGGCGAGCAGGGAGTCGTAATGGATGCTGACTTCCATGCCGGCGTGGAGCATGCTCTCGACGCGGACGCCAGGGCCGGCGGGTTCGCGGTAATAGGGGATCTTGCCGGTGCTGGGCAGATAGCCGTTGAAGGGGTCCTCAGCGATGATGCGGCACTCCATGGACCAGCCATGCAGAGGGCGATCGTCGGCGGTGTAGGTGAGCGGTTCCCCGGCGGCGATGCGGAGTTGATCGCCGACGAGATCTACGCCGCGAGTCATTTCCGTGACCGGGTGTTCGACCTGGAGCCGCGTGTTCATCTCCAAGAAGGCGAACTCGTCCTCGCCGTAGACGAGGAACTCCACGGTTCCGGCGCTGTAGTAATTGACGGCGCGGGCCACGTTGGCCGCGGCTTCTTCCATCTGCGCGCGCAGCTGCGGGGAAACGGCGGTGGAGGGGGCTTCCTCGATCAGCTTCTGGCGGCGGCGCTGAATGGAGCATTCGCGCTCGCCGAGGGTGACCACGTTGCCGTGCTTGTCGGCGATGAGCTGAATCTCAATGTGGCGGGCCGGGCTGATGTACTTCTCGATGAAGACGGCGTCGTCGCCGAAGGAGGCCCGGGCTTCGTCTTGGGCGTTGGCCATGGCCCGGGCCATTTCACCTTCGCTTTCGACGATGCGGATGCCTCTGCCACCGCCACCGGCGGAGGCCTTGATGGCGACGGGGTAGCCGATTCCGTTCGCGATCTTGATCGCTTCTTCGGGATCGGCAACGGGGTCGATGGTACCGGGGACGATGGGAACGCCCGCGGCCTTCATGGTGCGCCGTGATTCGATCTTGTCGCCCATCTGGCGCATGGCGTCGCCGGACGGACCGACGAAGGTAATGCCAGCGGCTTCGCAGGCGTCGACGAAAGCGGCGTTTTCGGAGAGGAAGCCGTAGCCGGGGTGTATGGCGTCGACGCCCGTTTCTTTGGCAACTTCGAGGATGCGCTCCGTGTTGAGATAGGACTTGGCGGAGGGGGCGGGGCCAATGCAGTAGGCCTCGTCCGCGAGGCGGACGTGGGGGAGGTTGGCGTCGACATCGGAGTGGACGGCGACAGTGGCGATGCCGATGTCGCGGGCGCCGCGAATGACGCGGACGGCAATTTCTCCGCGATTGGCGATGAGGAGCTTCTTGAAGGGAGGTTGGGAACTGGAGGCAGGTGTCGCCATCCGGGGGACGCTCCTTCGGGCGGCGGTCTCCTGAAGAGGAGCCGTCAGGTTGCTGCGGAGCATCATAGGCGGGCGGTGGCGTATGGGGTTATCGACGTTGTCGATAAGTGCAGCGGGACATAACGGAAGCGGCAATCGACGAAGGTTAGCGTCGTACCGCTTGCCCTGCGGGTCTGCGATCGAGCGGAGCCGGGGCAGGTGTTGGCGCCGTCGGTCGTGCGAGACCTCTGTCGAGGCAAGGGGTTCCGGTTCGACGATCTGGGGGAGTCGACGATGAAGGGGTTCGAAGAGCCGGTGCGGCTGTTTGAGGTCGGGCGGTCGGAGGGCTAAGGGCCGCTCATTTTCCGGCGGCGGCGCGGCTTTGTTGGCGGTTGCGGGTGTGCTGATCGAGGGTGAGCTTGCGGAGGCGAACGTGGCTGGGGGTGACTTCCAGGCACTCGTCTTCGCGGATGAACTCCAGCGACTGTTCGAGGGAGAGCAGCCGGTGCGGGATCAGTTTCTCGGTCTCGTCCTTGGTGGAGGACCGGACGTTGGACTGCTTTTTGGGCTTGGTGGGATTGACGTTCATATCTTCGGTGCGGGGGTTCTCGCCAACGATCATGCCTTCGTAGACCTCAACGCCGGGGCCGACGAAGAGGACGCCGCGCTCTTGCAGGTTGAGCAGGGCATAGGAGTTGCTGGCGCCACGACGGTCGGCGACGAGACTGCCGGTGGGGCGAATGCGCAGGTCGCCGTGCCAGGGTTCGTAGCCCTCGAAGACGTGGTGGAGGATGCCGGTGCCGCGCGTCTCGGTGAGGAAGGCGGTGTGGAAGCCGATCAGGCCGCGGGCTGGGATGACGTAGTCCATGCGGACGCGTCCGCTGCCGTGGTTGACCATTTGCTCAAGGCGCCCCTTGCGCGGGGCAATGATTTGGGTGACGGCGCCCATGTATTCCTCAGGGATGTCGATGGAGAGGCGCTCGACGGGCTCGTGCCGCTTGCCTTCGACCTCGCGGATGACGACTTCGGGCTTACCGACGGTGATTTCGAAGCCTTCGCGTCGCATCGTCTCAACGAGGACGGCAAGCTGGAGTTCACCGCGCCCTTGGACGACCCAGGTGTCGGAGCGGTCGGCGTCGGCGATGCGGATCGAGACGTTGCCGACGGCTTCGGCGTCGAGGCGATTCTTGACGAGGCGGCCCGTGAGTTGCTTGCCGTCCAGGCCCGAGAGGGGTGAGGTGTTGATGCCGATCGTCATGGAGAGACTGGGCTCGTCAATGGTGATCACGGGCAGCGGACGGGGGTCGTCAATGTCGGTGAGGGTTTCGCCGATGGTGACGTCGGGGAGGCCAGCGATGCCGATGATCTCGCCGGGGCCGGCGCTGTCGGCGTCGACGCGTTCCAGGGCTTCGGTGACGTACAGCTCGGTGATGCGGACTCGCTCCTGTCCACCGTCGAGGCGGCAGCGGGTGAGCATGGCGCCCTTACTAATCGTGCCTTGGATGACGCGGCAGAGTGCGATGCGGCCGACATAGGACGAGGCATCGAGGTTGGTGACGAGCGCTTGCAGGGGGTGGCCCTCTTCGTAGGTCGGCGCGGGGATGGCCTGCAGCAGGGTGGTGAAGAGCGCTTGCAGGTCCGCGCCGGGCCGCTCCAGATCGAGGGTGGCGGTGCCGGCGCGGGCGTTGCAGTAGACGATCGGGAAGTTGATCTGGGATTCGTCGGCATCGAGGTCGAAGAAGAGCTCGTAGACCTCATCGACAACCTCTTGGATGCGGGCATCGGGGCGGTCGATCTTGTTGATGACGAGGACGATGGTGAGCTTGGCCTCCAGCGCTTTGCGGAGGACGAAACGGGTCTGAGGCAAGGGGCCTTCGCTGGAATCGACGAGCAGAAGGACGCCGTCGACCATGGTGATGCCGCGCTCGACTTCGCCGCCGAAATCGGCGTGGCCGGGGGTGTCGATGATGTTGATCTTGACGTCGTTGCCGTCGGCGTCGGGGACGTGGATGGCCGTGTTCTTGGCGAGAATGGTGATGCCCTTCTCGCGCTCCAGGTCCATGGAGTCCATGACGCGATCGTCGACGTGCTGATGCTCGGCGAAGGAGCCGGACTGACGCAGCATGGCGTCGACGAGGGTGGTTTTGCCGTGGTCGACGTGGGCGATGATCGCCACGTTCCGCAGATCGTCGCGGCTGGGCATAGTGTGGTCCTGAGGGGTGTGTGATGAGGGTCGGTCGTACGTTCTATCGTGTAGCCAGCTTATGGGGCGGGAGTGGTTCGGTCTGTGTCCTGACGACGTGTGGCCTTGCGGGCGAGCTAGAATCGGCGACATGGACGCACCATCGATCCAGTACACGCGCAGCACCGACGGGGTGAATATCGCCTATACGGAGGTGGGCGAAGGCCCGCCGCTTCTGGTGATGCCCCGCATCCCGTTCATGAACAGCGCGGAGATCTGGCTGATGCCGGGGTTCCGCGAGGAACTGCTGTTCTTCGCACGTCACCATCGAGTGATTCAATACGACAATCGTGGTTCCGGGCAGTCCGACCGCCAGATCGCGAAGATGTCCGCCGAGGACCTGCTGCTCGACGTGGACGCCGTGCTGGCGGCGACGCGCGTCGAGCGCGTCTTGGTCTACGGGCACACGGAGGCCTCGGAACTGGCGCTGCTGATGGCGTTGAGGCGGCCCGAACTCGTGGAGCGACTGTTGCTGGTCGATCCCAGGGCGAGTCATCGTTGGGACGGGCAATCGTCGGAGGACCGGGCGATGCGGCAGATCGCCGAGACCGACTGGGACCTGTATCTGCGGGTGACGGCGCGGCTACAGGCGGGCTTGCGAGAGGTCAGCGCGATGGATGCGCTGACCGAGTATCTACGGCGAACCACGGAGGCGGAAGTGGCCTTGCTGTTGCGCCAGGCGGTGCATTCGATCGAACTCGCCGATGAATTGGGCGAGATTGAGGCGCCCGCCTTGGTCTTGTGGCGCGCGGGCAGCCCCGCGAATGCATCGCGCGAGGTGGCGGCGGGGTTGCCGAATGCGACCACGGTGATCTACCGACACCAGGCGGAAGCGCGCGAGGCGATCGCGGAATATCTGTCGGAGGGGCGGACGCCAGAGGTCGACACGCGGGTGGCAGCAGCCCCTGCTGGGTCAGTGCGGACGATCCTGTTCACGGACTTGGCAGCGTCGACGGCGCTGACGCAGAGCGTGGGGGATGCGAGGGCGCAGGAGGTGCTGCGGGTTCACGACGAGGCCGTGCGGGATGCGCTGTCGGCGCATGACGGGGAAGAGGTGAAGCACACGGGGGACGGAATCATGGCGTCGTTTGGGTCGGCGGCGGCGGTGGAGGCGGCGCTGCAGATGCAAGCAGTGCTCAACGCGGCGGAAGTGCCCGTGCGGATCGGGATGAACGCGGGCGAGCCGATCGCGGAGAACGACGACTACTTCGGCAGCGCCGTGCAGTTGGCGGCCCGAGTCTGTGCGGAGGCGGAGCCCGGGCAGGTGTTGGCTTCACAGGTGGTGCGGGACTTGTGCCGGGGCAAGGCGTTCCGGTTCGTCGACCGGGGGGAGGCGTCGTTGAAGGGGTTTGCGGAGGCGATGCGGTTGTTTGTCGTGGCGGTGGGCTGACGGCTTCCTTGCTCAGAGGCTAGGCACCGGATCCCGCTCGCGCTTCGACAGGCTCGGCAGGAACGGGGTGGGCGCACCGGATCCCGCTCACGCTTCGACGGGCTCAGCACGGACGGGAGCACATTAGTCGTCCCTTCGGCGCTCCTCGATCTCCTGCGATAGCTCCGCCAGGAACGCTTCGACGTCTTGCACGCCAAGGTCTTCGCCGCCGCGCTTGCGGACGGCGACGGAGTTGGCCTCCTCCTCCGTGTCGCCAACGACGAGGAGGTAGGGGATTTTCTGGAGCTGGCCGTTGCGGATCTTGGCCTGCATGCGTTCGCCGCCGGCGTCGACGTCGACGCGGAGGCCGAGGGCCTTGGCTTGGGCCGCGACTTTGTTTGCATAATCCAGATGGCGATCAGCGATAGGGACGAGGCGGGCCTGGACCGGGGCGAGCCAGGCCGGGAAGTTGCCGGCCCAGTGCTCGATGAGGACGCCCATGAAGCGCTCGGTGGAACCGACGACGGCGCGATGGAGCACGACGGGGGTGTGCTTGTCGCCGTCTTCTCCAATGTATTCGCAGCCGATGCGCTCGGGCTGGATCAGGTCGACCTGGATGGTGGAGAGCTGCCATTCGCGGCCCAGGGCGTCGAGGGCGAAGAAGTCGGCCTTGGGGCCGTAGAAGGCGGCTTCGCCTACCTCTTCGGTGTACTCGAGGCCTGAGGCCTTCATGGCGGTACGGAGGGCTTCGACGGCGGCGTCCCACTTCTCGGGCGCGGCGACGTATTTGCCCTCTTCCTCCTCGCCTGGCAGCGACAGCGCGACGCGGAGGTCGAGGCCGAAGGTTGCCATCTCTTCTTGCACGATCTCCAGACAGAGGAGGAATTCGCTGGTGATCTGCGCTTCCATGCAGAAGATGTGACAGTCGTCCTGGGTGAGGGAGCGGACGCGGGTGAGGCCACTGAGCACACCGGAGCGCTCGTAGCGATAGAGGGTCGCGAACTCCGAGTAGCGGATCGGCAGCTCGCGATAGGAGTGCAGTTCCGCCTTGAACAGCGTCATGTGCGAGGGGCAATTCATGGGCTTGAGGAAGTACTCGTTGTCGCCGTCGACCATGGGCGGGAACATGTCGCTGTCGTAGTTGTCGATATGGCCGGACTTCTCGTAGAGCTGGCGTTTGGCGATGTGCCCGGTCCAGACGTGATCGAAGCCTTTGCGGGTTTGGACATCGCGGGTGTAGGACTCGATCTCGTGGCGGATGATCTCGCCCTTGGGCAGAAAGAGGGGGATGCCGGCGCCGATGTCTTCGGAGAAGGTGAAGAGGCCGAGTTCTCGGCCGAGACGACGATGGTCGCGGCGGGCAGCCTCTTCCAGCCGCTCCAGGTGCGCGGCGAGTTCGTCCTTCTGCGAGAAGAGTGCGCCGTAGACGCGCTGCAGCTGGGGCTTGTTCTCGTCGCCACGCCAGTAGGCACCGGCCGTACTCATGAGCTTGAAGTAGCCGAGCTGCTTGGTGTGTTGGACGTGGCCGCCGCGGCAGAGGTCGGTGAAGTCGGCGTGGGTGCAGATGCCGACGGTATCGCTCTCCTCCGTGAACTGCTCGATCAGCTCCAGCTTGAAGGGCTGGTCGGCGAATTGCTGACGGGCGGCGTCGCCTGGGACCTCTTCCCAGACAAACTTGTGACCGCGTTTGGCCTCCTTCTTCATGCGCTTCTCAAGATCCTTGAGATCCCCAGGGGTGAGGGGACGAGGGAGGAGAAAGTCGTAGTAGAAGCCGGTGTCGATGGGGGGGCCGATGGCCAGCTTGGCGTCCGGGAAGATTTGCAGCATGACCTGGGCGAGGACGTGCGCGGCGGAGTGGCGCTGGCGGCGCAGCCACTCGTCTGGTTCGACGGTGTCCCGCGCGGCGACGGCGGTTGCCGCGTCGACCTGTGGTTGTTCGTCGTTCGGTAGTTCTGCCATCGTTCGCCCCTCTCATCTGGCTGCGCCGGGAAGTCCCCGGCTTGGCAGCACCTCAAGACGCATAGACACGCTTAAACACAAGAGCCCCAATCCCTACTGGGACGGGGCATGACCCGCGGTTCCACCCAATTTCCCCGTCAGACCCAATGTTGGGCCATGGGTTGGCCAACATCGGGGCGACGAAGCGCTCGTGGCGGCCGATAACGGGGCCGGGCCGGAATTCCTACTGAGCCGATGCCTCATAACGAAGGGAGGCGGGCCGTTGGGATCATCGCTCGGAGGGGGTCCGCGTTGCGGGCCGGTACGGGCTTGCAGCAGCCGCCCGCTCTCTGGAATCCGGCAATCCGTCGGGGCTGTCCTCGTCGTAGCTTTCGTCAATCGATCGCTCGATTGTGGTGCTCGGTCTTGTTGCGCTGGGGCTGTTCCGGGGGTGTTGGCTCCGGACCAGACACAAATGGTGGGCGATACTGGACTCGAACCAGTGACCTCTACGATGTCAACGTAGCGCTCTAGCCAACTGAGCTAACCGCCCCGGCGCTCAAGTCACCATCCTATGCGATTTGCGAAGTCCGATCTGTTTAGGTCGATCCCCTCTGTATCTGGCGCTGTCTCGCGCCTGGCCTGAGTGATCAAGCCCTTCGACGCGGTGCGCAGCGTGGGGCTGGGATCGCTCGGGAGTTGGGCAGGAGCGAGAGGGGCGTTGACAGCGGTGGTTGACCGCGAGCAGGGCGCATTGAGCGGGACCAGGCCTCGTTGACCGCGAGCGAACGTCGGTGACCGCGGGCGAGCCTCATTGACCGCGAACGAGGCAGTCGGTAACGTTGCCCCTCGCGAGCGGACGTGTACGCTCTGCGTGTAATCATGCAGATGAGGTGTTGCCTAGGATCCTTTTGGTGAGGCTCCTTCGGCGCACACAATCAGATAGGTGGGGCCGCTAGCTCAATTGGCAGAGCAGCTGACTCTTAATCAGCCGGTTCGGGGTTCGAGTCCCTGGCGGCTCACCAGACATCCGCCCATCCCGGACAGATGTGGCTGATCCTTCGGGCTGAGGCCCAAGGGGTCCGTCCCTCAGGGGCCTGCATCACAAGGGGAAGTGTCGGAATTGGTAGACGAGCATGATTTAGGATCATGTGCCGCAAGGCGTAGGAGTTCGAGTCTCCTCTTCCCCACCAAGTGGGATGATGCCGGATGAAGAGATCGTGTCGAAGAGTGGTGCCCCCCCGGGTCGCCCGGAAAAGCCCGCATGGAGTGCAGGAGCACGTAGATGGCTGAGCCGCTGCTGAGAGTTGAAGACCTGAGCACCCACTTCTTCACGTCCCAAGGGGTGGTGCGGGCGGTCAACGATGTCACCTACGACATCCAACCGGGTGAGACGATGGGGCTCGTGGGCGAGAGTGGCAGCGGGAAGTCCGTGAGTGCGCTCTCCCTGATGCGCTTGATTCCGAACCCCCCCGGGAAGATCGTGGCCGGCGAGGTGTGGTTTGGTGGCGAAAACATTCTGGAAGTGAGCGATCAGCGGATCCGGGAGATCCGCGGCAACGAGATCGCGATGGTCTTCCAGGAACCCATGACCTCGCTCAACCCGGTGCTGACGATTGGCCGTCAGCTCACCGAGGCGCTGCAGTTGCACCTGAAGATGAACATAAAGCAGGCTAACGCGCGCGCGGTGGAACTGCTTCACATGGTCGGCATCCCCGCCGCGGACGAGCGCTTGTTCGACTATCCCCACCAATTCTCGGGCGGGATGCGGCAACGCGTGATGATCGCGATGGCGCTCTCGTGCGACCCGAAACTGCTCCTGGCAGATGAGCCGACGACGGCTCTGGATGTGACGATTCAGGCGCAGGTTTTGGAAGTGATGGCGCGCCTCAGCCGCGAGCTGGGAACCGCTGTGGTGGTGATTACGCATAACTTGGGCGTGGTGGCGCGATACGCGGACCGCGTCAACGTCATGTACGGCGGCCGCATCGTGGAGATGGGACCGGCGGACGAGATCTATCACGCCCCGCAGCACGCCTACACGTTGGGGCTCCTGGAGTCCGTGCCACGGCTAGATGAACGTGAGGGGCGACTCCTGCCGATTGAGGGGTCGCCGCCGGATCTGACGAACCTGCCACCGGGGTGCTCGTTCGCGCCGCGTTGCCGGTTCGCGACGGACCAGTGCCGGGAAGAGCGTCCCGACCTGATCGAAGTGACGGAAGGCCACAAGGTGGCCTGTTGGGAAAGTGAGGCGGTGCTCGCCGAAGCCCGTGCGAAGGTCCTCAGTGCAGCGGTAAGCGAGGAGTAGGCATGGTTACCGAAAACGGCGGCAGTGACGGCGATGATCAGGGCGGAGCGGCGGAGAGCGTCAGCCCAGAGGCGGCCGTTGGCTCACTGACACCAGAAGATATGCGACGGGCGGCGGCCTCGGCAGCGGATTCCGCGGCGGTGGCGACCGCGCCAAGCGGCGGGATGGGGCGGAACAAGCCGTTCGAGAACACGCTTGTCGAAGTCAAAGATCTGAAGATGTATTTCCCCGTCACCTCGGGGCTGTTCGTGCAGCGCAAGGTGGCGGACATCAAGGCTGTCGATGGCATCTCCTTCGAGGTGAAGGAAGGCGAGACGCTGGGCCTGGTGGGTGAGTCCGGCTGTGGCAAGTCGACGACGGGCCGCGCCATCCTCCAGCTCTATGAGCCGACGGGTGGCGAGGTGTGGATGCACACCCCCCAGCACGCCCAACCTGTGGGAGCGCCCGAGACGAGGCAAGCCGACAGGGCAAGGGTCAGGGACGACATAGCGGCTGCCGCCGGGGTCAAGCTTGAGGGTGACCGCGTCAACCTGACGACGTTGAAGGGGCGCACGCTGCGTCGCTACCGGCGTCAGATGCAGATGATTTTCCAGGACCCTTACGCCTCCTTGAACCCGCGTATGAGCGTCGGCTCGATCGTGGGTGAGCCCATGGCGATTCATGGGTTGCACAAGGGTCGCCGCAAGGAGCGGGTGCGCGAGATTCTGGAGACCGTTGGTCTCAATCCATTCTTCGCGAGCCGCTACCCGCACGAGTTCTCCGGCGGCCAGCGCCAGCGCATCGGCATCGCCCGGGCGCTCGCGGTGGAGCCGGCCTTCATCGTGGCCGATGAGCCGGTGTCGGCGCTGGATGTGTCGATTCAGGCGCAGATCATCAACTTGATGGAGGACTTGCAGGCCGACTTCGGTCTGACGTACCTCTTCATCGCGCATGACTTGTCCGTGGTGCGGCACATTAGCCACCGCATCGCGGTGATGTACTTGGGCAAGATCGTGGAGTTGGCGGACAGCGACGAGCTCTACGAGAACCCCCTGCATCCCTACACGCAGGCGCTGATCTCGGCGGTGCCGATTCCGGACCCGACGATTGAGCGCAAGCGGGAACGCATCGTGCTGACCGGTGACGTGCCCAGCCCGCTGGCGCCGCCGCCAGGCTGCAACTTCCACACGCGTTGCCCCATTGCGATCGATGTCTGCCGCGAGGAAGACCCGGAGTGGCGCGAAATCAGCCCCGATCACTTCTCGAAGTGCCATCGCATCTAGGTTGGTCTTGAGCCGAACGATTTCAAACACCCGCCAAGGGCGGGTGTTTGGCTTGGCGGCCCCGTGCAGCTCCGTGCGGCGAGTCGAACCGCATACGGCTAGTTGATAGGCCATCCCTGCGGCGGTGATACGATCGATCGCGATGAGCCAAGACCAGATCCGTAACTTCGCGATCATCGCCCACATCGACCATGGCAAGTCGACCTTGTCCGATCGTCTACTGGAGGCGACGAAGACCGTCGATCCACGTCAGATGTCGGCGCAGTTGCTGGACTCCATGGACTTGGAACGGGAGAAGGGGATCACGATCAAGGCGCGGGCCGTCCACATGGACTACACCGCCTCCGACGGTCGTGACTACGAGCTGAATCTGATCGACACGCCCGGCCACGTGGATTTTTCCTATGAGGTGTCGCGATCATTGGCGGCGGCTGAAGGGGCACTGCTGATCGTCGACGCGGCGGAGGGGATCCAGGCACAGACGCTGGCGAATGTGTATTTGGCGTTGGAGCAAGACCTGACGATCCTGCCGGTGATCAACAAGATCGATTTACCCGTGGCACGGCCCGAAGAGGTGGCCCGCGAACTGGCCGAGGTGATCGGGTTCGACCCCGCCGAAGTGCTGCGGGTATCGGCGAAGAGCGGCGAAGGGATCCCCGAGTTGCTCGAGGCGATCGTGGAGCGGATTCCGGCACCGAGCGGCGACCCTGAGGCGGCAGCGCGCGCGATGATCTTCGACTCCGAGTACGACTCCTATAAAGGCGTGATCGCGTACGTCCGCGTCATAGATGGGGCGTTCGAGGTAGGCAAGTCGCTGCGCCTCATGGCGGGCGAGCGGCGCCTGGAGCCGATGGAGTGCGGCGTCTTCCGCCCCCTGCCCTCGGAGCGGCCGCGGATTGAAGCGGGATCGGTGGGCTACATCGCGACGGGGCTGAAGGAGGTGGACGACGTCCGGGTGGGGGACACGATCACGACGTGGGCCAGTCCCGCGACGGAGCGGCTATCGGGCTATGAGGAGCCGAAGTCGATGGTGTTCGCGGGGCTCTATCCCACGAACTCCGCCGACTATCCGGAGTTGACCGATGCCCTGCAGAAGTTGAAGTTGAGTGATTCATCGCTGCACTATGAGCCGGAGAGTTCGGCGGCGCTGGGGTTCGGTTATCGAATGGGATTCCTGGGCTTGCTGCACATGGAGATTGTGCAAGAGCGTCTGGAGCGCGAATACGGGTTGGCGTTGATCTTCACGGCGCCATCGGTCGCGTACGAGTTGGAGATCACCGACGGCCGGGTGCAGATCATCGATAACCCGGCGGCGCTGCCCGATCCGACTCGGATCGCGGAGGTCCGCGAGCCCTGGGTCCACATCAGCGTGATCACCCCGAACCGCTACGTAGGAGCGGTGATGGAGATCGTGACGGGACGTCGGGGCCGGTTCTCGCGGCAGGAGTACCTAGAGCGGGGCAAGGTGGAGGCGGACAGCGATCGGCTGCGTGTCCTGCTGGAGTACGACGTGCCCTTGGCCGAGATCCTGACCGACTTCTACGACGAGCTGAAGTCTCGCACACAGGGCTACGCCAGCTTGGACTACCAGTTGATGGGCTATGAGGCCGCGAATCTGGCGCGCTTGGACATCCTGGTCAACGGTGAACCAGTGGATGCGCTGTCGATGATTGTGCATCGGGCCAAGGCACAGACGCAGGGGCGGCTGTTGGTGGAGCGGCTGCGGTCGTTGATTCCGCGGCAGATGTTCGATGTGCCGATTCAGGCGGCGATCGGCGGCAAGATCATTGCCCGGGAGACGGTGCGCGCGCTGCGCAAGAACGTGCTCTCCAAGTGCTACGGCGGAGACGTGAGCCGCAAGCGGAAGCTGCTGTCGAAGCAGGCGGCGGGCAAGAAGCGGATGAAGCGGGTGGGCAATGTGGAGATCCCACAAGAGGCCTTCATGGCGGTGCTCGACGTGAGCAAGGCGGCTGAGGCCGCGAAGCGCTAACTGTCCAGCGAGGAGCGCGGTTCCCAGGAGACGACGGCTATCGACGTGAAGGCGCTGTAGCTCGCCATGTCATCTGGATCACGCGAGGCTAGGATTTGGCGCAAACGATCGTCGGCGGGAGTCCCTTCCTGGACCAGGCATCGACGCCGGTACAACATCAGCGGGTCCATGCCCCCTTGTACCTGCCCCTGAGCAGATCCACCGGGGACGCGCCGGACTTCATAATGCGTGCCACGAGAGGTCAGCAGCTGCACGAGTTCGTTGAGGGCGGGTAGCTCGGCGTATGGCTCGCCGTGTACCGCGTTGAAGACGTCAGGGGGCGGAGCGGCGCCAGCACGGTCGCCGGCGACGATGATGCAGAGCCGCCGCGCGTGCGCTTCGAAGGCAGCGAGGAACGGGGCGATGTCAGGGACGTAGTAGACAACGTGGGAGCAGAAGACGACATCCGCCAGGTCGACGGGCTCAGCCGGCGGCCATGACGTGGTTGGCAGGGCGCTGAGGTTGGGGATGGAATCGGCGGCCCGGCGGAGCCCCTCGCTCATGGCCGGGGATCCATCGCAGGCGGTGACGCTGCCGACCAGCGGAGCGCTGTGCGCGGAGAAGCGAGCGGCACCCGCCCCCACGTCGAGGACGGTGTCGTCTGGCTGAAGCAGTGGAGCGACGGTTGGCAGTTCACGGGGCTCATCGCCGACGGAGAAGCGAGGCACGAGCGGCGCCCAGTAGTCGTCAGGGTTCGGGCCAGACAGACGCGTCGCTTGCGCTGTATTGGCGTCGTGCATGGCGCGCCAGGCATCCGCGACTGTCGTTGAGTCTGGAACGAGTGGCTGCGCCATCTTTCTGTCTCCAATTCAGCACATCCCGGGCCGTGGCGGCGGTTGACGGTCTGCGAGTATGCGCGCGGCCGGTACTCAGGCCTGCCCGGAATGCTCATGGTCTTGGACATCGTTTGCGTCACGCACGCCACCAGCCTCGACAATGAGGCGGGCGTGGCATCGGGCCAGACCGATCCTGGCCTTTCCCGGCTGGGGATGAGGCAGGCAGCTGAGCTGTCGGCGCGGTTCGCGGGCGAGCGCTTCGACCTGGTGGTCTGTTCGGATTTGAGGCGTTCCTGGCAGACGGCGACGATCGGATTCCGAGGCCGGCTGGATATCGTGCGAGAGGGTCGGCTGCGGGAGGTCGACTACGGGACGCTGGCGCGGCATCCGACGGCGGCGATCGATGCGGTGCGCTTGGATCATGTGGAGATTCCGTTTCCGCAGGGGGAGAGCTGGCACGCCGCCGTGACGCGGCATGGGGACCTGCTGGCTGATCTGGCGGCGGGCCAGTCACGGGTGCTGGTGATCGGGCACCGAGCGACCTATGTGGCATTGCAACATCTGTGCGCGGGGATTCCGCTGGCGGAGGCCGTCGCCGACCCACGGCCCTGGCAGCCGCGCTGGGACTATGCCTTCGACGGTGGAGCCGCGCCCTGGCGGGCGGCCGGTGGCTGCAGGGGAAACGATGCCTTGAGCCAGCGTTCCGTGGCCTGCGGCGTACGGAGGCGGATGAAGCGGAGGTTTGGTCGGGCGGAATCCGCCATCGCCTTCTCCATGTAGCGACGTCGGCGGCGGTGGGAGCGGAGGAGGAAGTGAAAGAGCGAGTCGCGGGTGAGGAAGTGATCCCGCATGCGCTCTCGGTTCGTGCCCCAGAGGAGTTCCTTGTCGCGCCAACGGCGCCAGGTGCGCCGCCAGAGCCGCCAGAAGGTGAGCGGAATCCGGTAGTCGAGCCAAACCACGAGGTCGGTGCGATCCCGGAGGATGTCCTCGACGCGGGAGTTGTAGTTGCCGGCGACGACCCAGGCCGGACCCGACGTGGCCTCCTGGACGTCGGCGCGGAACTGATCGGGATCGGGCTCTTGCCAATCGGGCTTCCAGAAAAGGGCGTCGAGTTCGACAAAGGGGACGTCTAGGCGTCGCGCGATCTCCTCGGCCAGGGTGCTCTTACCGACGCCGGTGTTGCCGGAGACGACGATGCGGCGGGGGGCCTTAGGTTCGGATGAGCGTGGTGGAGACGGCGACATCAACGGCCTCGCGTGCCCAAGTTGGAGAGGGACGGGGAGTGTAGCTAGTCGCCCGACTCCGCATCGGTGGTGGAGGGGACCGCTTCGGCGGCTTCGGTCTCGACGGATTCGTCCGCGGAGACGGGATCGCTCGCCTCGGGATCGCTCGCGGTGGGCGGGTCGGTGCCATTGTCGCTGGCGGGCTCCGCGATGTCGTCGCCGACCGCTTCGTCTCGCGCGGCAGGTTCATCGGTCGCATCGTCATCCGGCGTATCGTCCGCGTCCGACTCTTCAACCTGCAGCAGGCCGTCCGTCTCCAGGATCGTTTCGCGGATGGCCTCCAGCGTGTCGGAGTTGGCGCCTTCCAGGGCGTAGGTGACGAGCGAGAAGAGAACATCGCCCGTGATCAGGGCGTAGCCAAAGTTGTCGCAGGCATTAAGCAGCGCGTCCGTGTGAGGGGTCCGGCGCTTGTCCGGCTCTGTCATTCGTTCCCCGTTGACGACGACAATCCCCTTGCGGCGTACGCCGGAGCGAAGGAACTCCGCCTCCACGCGTCGTTGCAGCGCGAGGTAGGCGCCCTCGCCGACCGTCTGCGATGAGGCGTCGAGCTCCACCAAGGCCGTCTCGTTGCCTTCGCGGATGTCCACGGCCTGATTGAGATTGGGTGAGACGGTGAAGCCAAGTTCACGGAAGGCGCCGCGGACGAGCGGTTCGAAGCTGTAGTGCCCGGCGCTCCAGAGGAGCCCGTGATATTTCGAGGCGTCGGTGACGTGGGCCTGTGCTTCGACCAAGCGGCTCTCCGCCTCAGCAAACTCTTGTTGGCTGGAACGTAGTATCTTTTGTGCTTCCGATAGGCCTGGAAGACTAAACGACCGTAGCCAGCCGGGCGATTTCTCGTCGCCGCGGTCTTCGAGCGTGCGCTGCACGCTTTCGACGATGGCGTCCGTGAGTGGCTTGCGTGCCTTGCCGGGCATGTCACTCCCGGGCGGCGGCAGGAAGACGAGGCGCCCGGCACCGACTTTGAACTCCACGCCGACGGCGGCGCCACCGTCGCTACGGGCGAACACCGTGGCGTCCGCCTCCGTCTGCGGGATGGCATCGAGATTCCAGTAGGCGCGGTAGCGGAGCTTGCCGCGAAGGTCGTTGAGGTAGACCGACCAGGGGTGGGTCGGGTCGAGCGCTTGGATGGTTCGGCCGTCACCGGGCACCAGTTGTGGGGCGCGGTACACAACGCCGGGCGCGGCGGGCAGAATCGAATAGCGATCGGCACCGGGAAGCGTTGTGACACGGGAGTGGGGCACGTTGGGATAGGCCATGACCGCAACCGTGCCGCCCCGCCCGAGGAGGCGGACCAGTTCTTCGTGGCGCTGTTGCAGCAACTCCCCGAGTCCGTAGTGAAAGGCCCCGGTGGCGCCCGCTTGGAGGGGAACCCCGTCCGGCGATTTGAAGGCGCCTGAGCCGGAAACAATCTCTTCGATCTGCGTGGAGACGACGCGCGGATCGATGATGCAGGCGTCGTACTCGAATAACGACGGCGCGTTGGCCAGCGAGTGGTTGTCGACTTGTGGGTTTGGCAGAGGGAAGCCCAGCGAGACGAGTTGCATGGATCTACTGTAGGGCGGTGCCGCGGGCCAGCGCTAGCGATGGGTCGTCAGCGCTGGCCCCGCGTGGCGGACCAAGCAGCCGGGGCCAATGCAGGGTTTAACGCTTCGGTTATGGCCTGCACCAAGGTTAGCCCGCGTGATTGACCAGCGGGCCACGGTCTGAATAGAGTGGATTTGGTCGTGCTAGACGGGGAACTAGCGGTGCCCTGTACCCGCAATCCGCTTTAGCGGGGTCGAATCCCCGTCCGAGGGTATGCATCATGGGGACTGTTCGCGCTAAGCGGTACTGAAGCTTTGGTCCCGTGCGGCGAGCCGCTATGAACCCGGTCAGATCCGAGAGGAAGCAGCCGTAAGTAGTTGGTCTCGGGCGCCACGGGTTTGCCGGGGTTGAGCTGGCTGGTGCGGAAAAGCTCATGTGGATATTCGACGACGGGTGCACGATCACTCTTGGTTGCAGCGGATCAGTGCTTCGGCGCTGATCGCAGCCATGAGGTCAGCGTTTGGTATTCGCCACCGGTCGTGCGGTGGCGCCACGTATGCCGGGGAGTCCTCCCATCTCCTGCGTGTGTCGTCTTCGGATGGCACACGCCGGGAGGCTTGCTGTGCGTCGATCCGGTGCAGGGTTCGCACTACGCTCAGGCAGATGAGCTGAGCGGACGCAGATATTGGGTCGAACAACGAGGGTGGCAGGCTGAGCGATGGCTAAACATCGATCTTCCAGGTCACGATCTTCGAAGTCACGATCCGCCAAGTCGCGACCCTCTAAGCCCGCCCTGGGCCAACATTTCCTTCGCAATCCCGATGTGGTCAACGAGATCCTGGACGCCGTGCCAGACGACGGCTTGCCGATTCTGGAGATCGGTCCTGGGCGGGGCGTGCTGACGCGCGACCTGGCGGAGATGGGAAGGCCCGTGGTCGCGGTGGACATCGATGCCAACCTCGTGACGCTGCTGCGCCGCGAACTTGCGGACCGCCGGGACCTGATGGTGCTGAACCAGGACATCCTCGATGTCGATCCGGCGGAGGTGCTGGCGGCGGTTGGCGCTGCGCCCCCGTACGGACTCGTGGGCAATCTGCCCTACGCGATCACGGCGCTGCTGTTCCGCAAATTCCTCAGTGAGGAGCCCCATCCTCCGGCCTGGCTGCTGGTCATGGTGCAGCGCGAGGTGGCGCAGCAGGTGGTGGCAACTCCGGGCAAGCGCTCGCTGCTGAGCGTATCGGTACAGTTCTACGCGGACCCTGAGTTGCTCTTCTACGTGGACCGCGAGGCCTTCGACCCGCCGCCACGCGTGCGGTCGGCGGTGATCTTGATCAAGCGTCGGCCTCAGCCCGCCGTGGACGTGCCCAGCGAGGATCGCTTCTTTGAGGTGGTGCGGGCGGGATTCCGTGCGCCCCGAAAGCAGCTCCACAACACGCTGGCGATGGGGCTGTGGCTGGAGCCCGGCGCGGCGAAAGAGTGGCTGGAGTCGTGCGAAATCGATTCATCGCGCCGGGCGGCAACGTTGACGTTGGAGGAGTGGGCGCGGCTGGCGTGGTCGCGGGAGCGCAGCGGGGCGCCTGAAGCGCCCAGGCATGCTCGCCTGAAGGGTCGGTTGGTGGAAGATCGACTGGATGAGGATCGGATCGCCGAAGATGAGATGGCGGAAGAGGGCGTGACGGAATGAGTGGCCCGCCCCTGCCCCCGGACCATTGGTACCGCCAAGGCGCGCGACCCAGCCTGTGGACCCGCGCGCCCGCCAAAATCAATCTCAGCTTGGAGATTCTGGGACGCCGTGAGGACGGCTTCCACGATCTCGTCTCCATCGCCCAGACCGTGGATCTCTACGACGACGTTTCGATCGCGGCGGCGGACGAGCGTTCCGTGACGCTTGTCGATACTGCGGGACGCCCGGTGCCGGTGCCGTTCGGTGAGGAACTGATCGGGAAGGCCTGGGACCTGCTGGAGCGTCGCTATGGGATGGACGACGGTGGGCGGGTCGAGGTCGTGAAGCGGATCCCGATTGCGGCGGGGCTGGGTGGTGGGTCGAGCGACGCGGCCGCGTTCTTGCGGCTGGCGAGGAAGTGGTGGGGGCTGCCAGAGACGGTGCTGGCGGAGGTCGCTGCGGAAGTGGGATCGGACGTCTCGCTCTTTCTGCGCGGGGGGGCGGTGCTGATGGAGGGGCGGGGCGAGCGCGTCGAGCCTTTGACGTCCGTCTCCGCGGCGAAATCTGGCGGCAACGAATGGGCCGCTCTGCTCTACAGCCCGGAGATCCCCACGCCGGAGGCGAAGACCGCGACGATGTATGGGGCGCTGCGGCCGACCCACTTCGGCGATGGTGCCCGGGCTGCGAATCTACGCGCAACGCTGGAGAGAGGGGTGCCGCCGACGATGGACGACGTGTACAACACGTTTGATGCGGTGGCCGATGAGGTGCTGACGGGGCTGCGCCCGGCACGGCGTCGGCTGGCGGAGCTGACCCGGGTCGTGCCGGTGTTGGCGGGGGCGGGACCGAGCCTGTTCATCGTGGGTGAGGAGCAAGGTCTCGCGACGGCGGCGGCGGCGCTGAACGACGGCCACGATCCGGGAGTGCGTGGTCATGGCAACCGCGCCTGGCTGGTGCGGCCGATGGGGCGGGATCCGGCGACGCGTGTCGAGACGCTCGCTCCAGATGAGTCGATCGATCCGGACGACCTGCCAAGGGACGGCCTGTCCTAGTGGAAGCAATGCTGGCGGGCTTCGTGGCCGGATTGGCGATGGGGATTCTGGCGATGGCGCTGATGGGGGCGGAGATCGTCCGGCACCCCAAGGCGATCGAGCAGTTCCACGGCCGCTTTCCGAAGGGGACGTCGTTGCCGCAACTGATGGCGGGGATGGCGGTGTCGGTGCAGGCGGGCTGGGGGGCGGTGGGGATGGTAGTGGGCGCAGCCTATTCCGCGATCCAGTCCAACGCGCAGGACGGGCTGGGCAGCCCTGCCTGGGGTTTCACGTTGGTCTTCGTCATCGTGGCGGTGATGGGCCTGGCGAGCGTCGTCCTGATCAATCCCAGTTGGTGGCGACGCGGGCTCTTCTCGGCGGTTCTCTTCGCGTTGGCATTCGGCTGGATGTTGCCGCATTTAGCTGAGGCCTGATTCTGCAAGACGTGGCAGGAGCCGGCAGGGGCCGGGTGGGTGTCGCGGGTGGCAGGTGCCTAAGCAGGGGGCTCCGTATACTTTTTCCGGGGAGCAGTGGCTCCATCGTTGAGCAGGCTCTTTCGCGGAACCAGGGGGACCATGTGAGCGACGCTCCAGGCCGGATTCTTGACGCCCCAGGCACCGTTCTCGACGCGCACATCCACACCGTTCGCGGCGCCGCCGACAGCAGCCTTAAGCCGGAGGAACTGCTGGACGAGGCGCGTCGCATTGGGCTGACGGGCCTCAACATCAGCGAGCACGATCGGGTCTGGGAAGGCTACGACTGGAAAGAGTTCGCTGATCAGGCGGCCCCGATCTACATGTCGCGGGGGATGGAAGTCTCGACGGACATGGGGCACGTGATCGTCTTTGGCGTCGATCAGTACATGCAGGGCATGCGCTCCGCCGAGAAGCTGCGTGTGATCGCCGATGAGATCGGCGCCTTCATCACCGTGGCGCACCCCTTCCGGCACTTCTTCGACCCCGTGACGTTCCTGCGCCAGGGCAAGGAGCCCTTCGATATGGATCCGGATGAGGCGGCGGAGAAGATGCGCGTCTTCCAGGTGGTGCATGGCATTGAGGCGGGCAACGGGGGCAACACCCATCGCGAGAACGTCTTTGCCTACAAGGTGGCCCAGATTCTCAACAAGCCGATCACGGGCGGCTCCGATGCCCACTCGACCAGCGGCATCGGTACGTACACGACGGTCTTCCCCGAGAAGCTGGAGAGCCGCGAGCAGACAGTGGAGCTGCTGCACTCTGGCAAGACCGTCGTCTACGAGGGACTCAACGTGGGCGAGTTCAAGCTCTTCGCGCCCGACAACGAGGCCTAGTTCGCGCTCCAATCCCGTCCCTGTTCAGTGCATCGTCATAGACGTGGGCCATAACGTACCGCTCGACTCATGCCGCTTCGTGGTGAGCGAGGGAGGCCTGCGATACGCTGCGCGCGCTCCGCTGGTGTGTCCCCTCTACCCAACCCCGCCCGCGCCTAGAACGCCCAGCACCTAGAAGACCCCTGCACTGAAAGGAAACTCGGTGCCGCTCCGCACCTTCCTCGCCATCGACCTTGAAACGACGGGGTTGAATGCCGGCCAAGACCGCATCACCGAGATCGGCATGGTGCGGTTCACGCTGGACGGCGTTCTCGACACGTTCCAGTCGATGGTGAACCCAGGCAAACCGATCCCGATCCGCATCCAGCAGATCACGGGCATCCAAGATGAGGATGTACACGATGCGCTGCACTTCAACGCGATGCGCTTGGAGATTGAGGAGTTCATCGGCGACGCCACGATCGTGGGGCAGAATGTGGGCTTCGACCTGCGTTTCCTCAGCGAGGAGGGGGTGGAGCCGCGCGGCGCCGTGCTCGACACGCTGGACATGGCCGCGATTCTGGAGCCGCAACTGCGCGACCGCTCGCTGGGAGCGCTGGCCGCGCACTTCGAAGTGGAGATGCCCGTCGCGCATCGAGCGCTAGCCGACGCCGACGCGACGCGGTCCGTCTTTCTGGCCCTGGTGGATCGGGCGCGAGAGTTGCCGGAAGGCTTGCTCGCCGACTTGGTGGCACTCGATACACCCGAGATTCTTGGTGGATCCGAGGACAGCGCTGTTCCAGGTGACGAGGCTCCGAGCTGGGCGTTGGCAACATTGCTGCGAGATCTTGCGCGGGAGCGCGGCATCAGCCTGGCGCCGCGACGGGTGGCGGCCGCACCGCCGTCGCCGCAAGGCAGGGCGCGGCCCGCGCCTCCTTCCCCGCAACGCAGCTTGGACCAGTTCGCGGCGGAGACTGCCGCGCCGAAGACGGCGGTTGAGCCGCCGGTCCCACCCGTGCCGATGACGCCGATCAGCGATCGGCTGCGCGTCGACCGGTTGCGGCTCGATGCGCCGCGGGCGCAACCGTCGCGACCGCCGATCGTGGCGTCTCTTCGCGACAATGAAGCGGAGCTTCCCGAACAGGCCCTGGCCGCGTTGGCGGCGGGCGAGTCGCACCCGGATCTCTTTGGCGCGTTCGAGCAGCGTGCGGAGCAGATGGGGATGACCCGCGCCGTGGCGCAAATCATCGAGGCCGGTGGGCAACTTCTGGTGGAGGCGGGGACCGGCACGGGGAAGTCACTGGCCTATCTGATTCCAGCGGGGCTGTGGGCGTTGAAGACGGGCGAGCGGGTCATCGTCAGCACCAACACGATCAACCTCCAGGAGCAGTTAATCCAGAAGGATGCCCCGGCGCTGCGAGCGCTGTTGGCGGACACCATCGGTGAGGAAGCGGCCGAGAGTCTGCGCGTCGTGACGCTGAAGGGACGGCGCAACTATCTCTGTCTGCGACGCGTGGCACAGGAACGGGTTTCCGGACCGGCCTCGGACGGGGAGGCGTCGCTGTTGGCCCGACTCTTGGTCTGGCTGGGACGGACCGATTCCGGTGATCGGGGCGAGTTGATCCTGAACAGTCAGGAAGAGCAGCTCTGGGAGCGCTACAGCGCCGAGGGCGAGGACTGCCTTTCCGGCGGTCACTGCGCCTACGTGCGCGACGGCACCTGCTTTCTGCTACGCGCGAAGCGGGCAGCGGAGGCGGCACACATCGTCATCGTCAATCACGCGCTGCTGCTGAGCGATCTGGCGGCGGGCGGTTCAGTACTCCCCAGCGCCGACACGGTGATCATCGATGAAGCGCATCATCTGGAGGACTCCGCCACATCGCATCTGGGCGCCTCGGTTTCGTTCCGTTCGCTGGCGGATGTGCTCGATGGCGTCTATCGCGTCAGCGCGCGAGGCAGCGAGGCGGGGATCGTGGCTGGGACAGAGCTCCTGGCCCGCGACCCACGGATCGACGAGCGGACGCGATCGGATCTGCGCGCGCGGATGGCTGGGTTGCCAGCGCAGGTCTCACAGGTACGGTCGGAGACGGAGGCACTGTTCCGGCGATTACGGACCTTCGCCAACGATTCGGCGGACGATCGCTTCGGCAACAGCGCCCGGTTGCGCCTGACCCAGGGAGTTCGAGCCCAGCCGGAGTGGAGCCAGATCGAGATCGAGTGGGAGCGTGCCTTCGAAGCGCTGCGGGGGATTGAGTCGGCGATCGGTGAGCTGCAAGCGATGCTGGAATCAATCGCGGAGGAGCTGAGCGAAGACGAGCCGGACGGCCCAGCGGCGGGCGGCAAGCCCAATGACGACTGGGAGTCGTTGGTGGGTGAGGCGGCGTCGCTACGGGAGATGCTGACGCAGCGCGCCGAGCTTTGCGGGGACCTTCTGACGCGCCACGACCCGGCGACCATCGTCTGGTTGTCGACGATGCGCCGTTCCGATACGGCGACGATCAATTCCGCACCGTTGCGAGTCGCGACGCTGCTGGCGGAGCGCTTCTTCGAGCAGAAGCGCAGCGTCGTGCTGACCGGCGCCACGCTGACGACGGAGGGCAACTACGACTACCTGCGCGAGCGGGTAGGCCTGGAGGAGGCAGAGGAGGAGCAGTTCGGCTCACCCTTCGACTACCGCAAGGCCGTGCGCCTGATCCTGCCGCCGGACATGCCCCAGCCGAACGACAGCGAATACCCGCAAGCCTTGGCCGACGCCATCGTGGAATTGGTCCGGGCGAGCGAGGGCCGGGCGCTGATTCTGTTCACGGCGATCGGAGCGCTGCGACGCACGGCGGACCTGATCCGTGAGCCGCTCGAGGCCGATCAGATCACGGTGGTGGCGCAAGGGATGGATGGGTCGCCGCGGCGGATCATGCGGGAGCTGGCCAGCAGCCCGCGCACCGTAGCGTTGGGCGTGGCGTCGCTGTGGGAGGGCGTCGATGTACCGGGCGAGGCGATCTCATTGGTCGCGATCGCGCGGTTACCGTTCCCCGTGCCCAGCGACCCTGTCTACGCGGCGCGCTCCGAACTCTACGAAGACCCCTTCTTCTCCTACGCGGTGCCACAGGCGATCGTGAGGTTCCGGCAAGGATTCGGGCGCCTGATCCGGCGTAAGGACGACCGGGGAGTGGTGGCGGTGCTGGATGGCCGGATCACGTCGAAGGGCTACGGCAAGGCCTTCGTGCGCTCGTTGCCGCCCGTCGAGGTGATGGAGGTGCCGCTGCGCGACATCGGCGCGGCGACCGCTGACTGGCTGCAAAAGTGACCCCTGGTGGTGGCTCGGGTGGGCGTTGGCCGGCGACCCTGCGGTCGAAGCCCCTCACCCTACGCGCCGTCGCTGATCTCACTGGGCTGAAGAACTCGCCACCTGAGTGGCTGGCCGAGGCTGAGCAAGCCGTCCTCGGTAAAGCGCCCGGCTGTGCCCTGGCGTCGTTGCTTGCGACGGATTCCGAGACGAGGGCGGGGGAGCGGGTGGGTTACTGGATTCGGGTCGAGCACGAGGGTGAGGAGCAAGCGGTCGGCGCGGTTGCTGCATCGATCGAGGATGGACCGGAAGGAGCAGCGCTGGTCTGGCGCTGGCTGGCGGTGGGGGCGAGATGGCGGGCCTTTGGCTACGGCGGGGCGGCCGTGCCGGTGGTGGAGCGGGCGGCGGCGAAGCTGGGAGCGACGTCGGCGCGAGTGCGGGTGCCTGGATCAAACGGTGTGGCGTTGTACTTTTGGTTGCGGTTGGGCTACCGGCCCGTCGCTCAGGGCCCCGAGCCGGGTGAGCCTCTTCCCTCAGTCGAAGGGGCGAGCGAAGGTACCTGGATGGTCCGGGACCAACTCTAGGGAGAGCCGGAAACAGGTAAGAGAAGCGCCGGAGAGGATGCGATGGCGATCGAGATTTCCGAGGCGATGCAGGAAGCGATCAACGGGGCACTGATGAGCGGTCAGTGCATCACCATCTCAGCCGTGACGCCCGGGGGCGAACCCAACGTCAGTTTCCGCGGCAGTGTGCAGTCGGACGGATCCGATGAGCTGGTGCTGTGGACGAGGAACCCCGAGGGCAGTTTGGCGAAGTCGATCGCGTTGCAGCCGAAGGTCGTGCTGACCTACGGCGACTTCAGTACGCGGAACTTCTTCATGTGCAGTGGCCGAGCGTGGATCGAGTCAAGCGAGCCGCGCCGCAGCGCTGTCTACGACGGCATGGTGGCGGGGGAGCAGGAGCGCGACCCGGAGCGCGGCGGCACGGCGATCGTCGTGCAATTGGATTCGGTCGCGGGCGTGGGCGCGGATGGCTATCCAACTGACGCGCTAGCCAACTGACCCGTTGGCCAACTGAGGGCGAGCCAACTGAGGCGTAGCTAGCCGGCGCCCTAGTCCGCCGGTCTGGCCGAGCCCGGCGTAGTGGCGGGGACGCTGTAGCGCTGTCGCCGCTCTTCTTGATCGGCGAGTTGGTCTTGGCGGTCGCGGTGTTGGCGGATGGCCTGGATGCGACGCCGCACGATCCAGTGACGCAGCATCCTGGCCGTAGTCAGCCCCAGGCCGACGACGCCGCCCAACAGCGCCACCGCGCTGGCGGTGTCGGTGACGGAGAGCAGGCCGCCCAGCCAGAGCCCGAGCGAAAAAGCGAAGGCCACCCCGAGAGTCGGGAGCCAGCGAGAGCGACCGGCCGCAGTGGGCCCGTTTGATTTGGATGACGCAGTGGACAGGGGACGGCGACGTTCGCGGGCGGAGGCAGCGTTGGCCTGTGTCGGTGAAGCGCCGGCTTGAGCAGTGGCAGCCTGACGACGGCGGCGGCGGCGCTGACGGGGCATGGCTAGCGCCGCTTCCGTCGCACGATGTCGCGGGCGCTGATTCCTTGGTGCTTGACGCGGATTCGTTGTGGCGGTCCCGGATCGGGGGGGGCAGGTGGTGGAGCCGCAGGTGGTGGGTCTAACTGGCCGCCTTGTTCGCCACGCTGTTCGGCGAGGCAGCGGGCGCAGCCAAACTCCAGGGCGAGGAACTCCTCGTTGAGCCAGACCTCGCCGCAGTCCTTGCCTTCCGTGTTCTGGGTGAGCACGAGGTGATAGGTCTTGCCGCAGCCATTGCAAATCGCGGCGGCGCCGGCCTCCGTTTGCTCTCCACAGACAGTGCAGGGGCCGTCTTCGACATCCGGTAGCGGTTGCGTCACGGCTCAGTCTCTTTCTCTGGCTTCGCTCTGGACCCCCGTGGGGAGGGCGGTAGGCGACGACGCGATTGTATCCAACGCTCCGCTTCAGCGCTGCCATCCGGCGGCAGGTTGCCGTCCAAGACGGCGTTGCGGAGGGCGTCCAACCAGCCACCGAGCGCGGGGCCCGGCACGACCCCCAGCTCGATCAAGCGCGGCGCGGACAGCGGCGATCTGACGTATTGCCAGGTATCGACGAAGGCCTCGCTGCGATGGCCGGCCACGCCGCGCCAGAGAACGCTGGCGGCGGCCGTGGCGGCGGCAGGCTCCCGGCGCAGCGTCGCGACGATTCGCGAGAGCGGCGCGGAGCGCCGCCCGAGACCAGATTTCGCCGCGCGCAGTGCGCCTCCAGCGTCCAGTGCCCGCCGCTCTGCTTTGGTCAGAGCACATCGCTGCGGGATCTCGTCCAGCGGCGCGGCGCCGGCGGCGCTGAGACCGGTCAGTGCCCAATAGAACTGCGCGGGCTCCACATTCCAATGACGGGCGAGCGCTGGGTTCTGGTGGGCCGCCAGGATGCGAGTCACCTGCCAGCCCGGTAGCCAGGTCTGGCTGATCCGCAGACGGCGGGCCTGGACCAGCGCGCCGGAGGCCGCCGGATCGGCGATCAACAGCCGCCAGGCATCGCCGAAGCGTCCGTTCGACAACCGGCCGAGGAATTCAATGTCGCGGCGGGCGGCGCGGGACGTGGCGGGAGCGAAACGGCCCTTCAGACGCGCCGCGTAGCGGCAGGCACGGATGAGACGGGTGGGGTCGTCCTGGAAGGAGCTGTCGTGGAGGATGCGGATCAGTCCGCGCTCCAGATCGCGGACGCCGCCGAAGTGGTCGACCACGGTCCCGGCCTGAGGCTCAGTCTCGCCGTCCTCGCCAAGCTCAGTCGTCAGGCTCAGGGCCATGGCGTTGACGGTGAAGTCGCGGCGGGCAAGATCCGCGTCAATGCCCGCGGGCTCCACTTCAGGCAAAGCCCCAGCACGGAGATAGTGCTCGCGTCGCGTGCGAGCCAGATCGATGCGGTAATCGCCGAGTTCCAGGGTCGCGGTGCCAAAATTTGAATGCGTGTGAAGAGTCGCGCCGAGCCTGTCGGTGACGGCACGCGCCAGGGCGATGGCATCGCCTTCACAGGCGATGTCGATATCGATGTCGTGGTCGGCGGCGGCGTTGGAGTGCGAGTCCGACCAGTGGCCCCGGATCAGGTCCCGGACCGCGCCGCCGACCAAGTAGCAGTGCAGGCGCCGCGCATTCGCCTCGACCAAGGTGGCTTCGAATAGGGTTCGACGCGATGGGGATGCCTCGACTATTCGATGGAACATCACGAGGAGCTCAGAATTAGTCATAATGTGAGGCATAAGGCGTGGGCGAGGAGTCCATGAGATGCGGATCATAAGCGACAGGGATACAAAACCTGGCGCGACGTGAGGGGCTGACCATCCTAAACTGCGTAGGTGAATAGGCGGTTAGTCGTTTTGAATTGTTCTCGCCGCCCCCAAGCCGTCATCCGATCTCGCGCCCGGGTTGGGCGAGAAGCGCTGCTGGTGTGCGAGGCGTTCGGCGCCGCACCGCTACAGGTTAGGTGGTAGGCGTGACCGCGAGCGAAGCGCAGACAAGCAGCACGGCGGCGGCGAGAGGCAAGGGCGCCGCCAGTCGTCGCTACGACCTGCTTGCGAAACGCCTCGGACATAGCTTCAAAGATCCGGCGCTGCTGCGCTCGGCCTTGGTCCATCGCTCCTATCTCAATGAGAACCCGGACCAGCGCGTGGAGTCCAACGAGCGTCTGGAGTTCTTGGGCGATTCGATCTTGGGATCGGTGATCGCGCGGCGGCTGTACGACGAATACCCGCACGCGAACGAGGGCTGGCTGACAGAGGTGCGATCGCTGCTGGTTCGCAATGAGACGCTGGCCCACGTGGCGACGGAGTTCGATTTGGGACGCTACCTGGTCATGGGCCGGGGGGTGGAGGCGCAAAAAGGGCGTGAGCGACCGGCGATCCTGGGCCGGACCTGCGAAGCGATCATTGGGGCGATCTACCTGGACGGCGGCCAGCGCGCGGCGCAACGATTCATCTTCCGTGCGCTGGCGGCGCAGATGGAGGCGATCGGGATCGCGGGGCTCCAGCGCGACCCGAAGAGCGTCTTGCAACAGGCCTGCCAGGCGCAGTGGCGGATGGCGCCCAGTTATCGCACCGTCGACGAGCGCGGCCCGGCGCACGATCGCGAATTCACGGTGGAGGTGCGGCTGGACGGCCGAGTGCTGGCCAGCGGCGAAGGCAAGAGCAAACAGGCGGCGGAGAAGGTGGCGGCGGAGCTGGCGCTGAGCGGCTTGCCCGTGGACGCCATCTCATGACGCCCTCCTATGGCGAAGGCCATCCGCAGAACGAGGCCGATCCTCATGTCGAGGCCCAGTTCAGGAAGAGGCCATTCTCAGTAAAGAGGCTCCAGAAGAGGGAACGATGCGACTAAAGCGACTCGATATCCAAGGCTACAAGTCGTTCGCGACGAAGACCGTCTTCCAATTCGATTCTGGGGTGACCGCCATCGTGGGGCCGAACGGGTCCGGCAAATCGAACATCATGGATGCGCTGCGTTGGGTGATGGGTGAGACCGCCAACAAGCAGATGCGCGCGAAGAAGCTGGAAGACGTGATCTTCTCCGGTTCCGAGACCCGCGCTCCGGCGGGCCTGGCAGAGGTCAAGCTGACGCTCGATAACAGCAGCCATTGGCTGCCGATCGACTTCAACGAGGTGGTCGTGACGCGGCGCGTCCACCGAAGCGGCGACTCCGAGTTTTTGATCAACGACAACCGGGTGCGCCTGCGCGACATCCAAGAGCTGTTCACCAGCAGTGGCTTGGGTCAGGAGTCGTACGCGTTGATGGGGCAGGGCTTGGTGGAGGAGGTGCTGCGGCTGAAGCCGGAGGACCGTCGGGGCATGATTGAGGAGGTTGCCGACGTTCGGCGGCATCGCGTGAAAATGCTCGACGCGCGGCGCAAGCGCGAGCAGGCACACGAAAACTTGGCCCGCGCCCGGCTCCTGGTGGAGGAGATCGAGCCGCGCTTGCGCAGGTTAGAACGCCAGGCCAAGCGCGCCCTGCAGCACGCCGAACTGCAAGCGGAACTGCAGGCGGCGCTGCGCCGCTACTACCGTCGCGAATGGCGTCGCCTGCGCAACGAGCTGGCCGGGCGGCAGGCGACGCACGACCAACGCCGCGCGGAACAGGCCAACAGCCGCCGCGCCGT
>Ga0114996_10001628_pt1 | contig 30119 bp, 30 predicted proteins | sample ArcticOcean_MG_C_4_FD_87039 | JGI IMG/M metagenome (GOLD analysis project Ga0114996, IMG submission 87039) | Marine microbial communities from western Arctic Ocean - ArcticOcean_MG_CB4_134 | ecosystem: Environmental > Aquatic > Marine > Oceanic | place: Arctic Ocean: Canada Basin | collected... | reverse complement strand
TTGTCAAAGTATTAGTCATAGACTGAACTGATATTTTTGAATTTCCACCTACTTTAACTTTACCAACTTTAATTTGTTTGGTTTTTCTTCTTATAATATTTCTAAATGGTCGAATATTCATTTTTTTAGTCCAAAGCAAATTCTGTATGTAATACTTTTACTGCTTTTTGTGTTAAATCTTCATTAACTAAAACAGAAATTTTTATTTCAGACGTAGAAATAGCTAAAATATTTATTTCTGCGTCTGCTAAAGATCTAAACATTTTATACGTTACTCCAGGATTAGCTATCATGCCAGCGCCAATGATAGATACTTTTGAAACTTTATCATCATGAACTATTTTATTGTAATTCAATTTTTCTTTATTTTTTTCAATTATGCTTAATGTTTTGTTTAAATCATTTCGTTTTATAGTAAATGTTATATTAGCATTTTTGCCATCAAAAGAAGTATTTTGTATAACCATGTCAACATTAATATTATTTTTTCCAATCGGTTCAAAAATGTCTGCTGCCACTCCAGGTTTATCTACCACACCTACGATGGAAACCTTAGCATCGTTTTTTGAATAAGCGATTCCTGTTACGACTTTTTTATTATCAATTTCATTTTCAGAAATTATTTTTGTTCCAATTTTTTCTGAAAAGGCAGACCTAACGTGGATAGGAATATTGTCAACCATAGAAGCCTGGACAGCATTTGGCTGCATAACTTTTGCGCCAAGAGATGCCATTTCTAACATTTCTTCATAAGATATTTTATCAATTTTTTTTGCCATTCTATTTATAGAAGGGTCTGTAGTGAGCACACCATCAACATCAGTATAAATTTCACAAGAATCTGTTTTAAAAAATTTTGCAATTGCAACCGCAGACAAATCAGAACCACCTCTCCCCAATGTAGTGATTCTATTTTCCAAAGAAATTCCTTGAAAACCCGCAACTACCGCTACGCCTCCATCTGAAATAAATTTTAATATTTCTTCAGTTTTAATTTTAATTACTTGTGATGAAGTATAATTGTTATTTGTAATAATAGGAATTTGCCAACCCAACCATGATCTCGCTTTCAATCCTAAATCTATAATTGCGCCTGATAATAGAGAGCTAGAGATTTGCTCGCCTGAAGCAAGTAAAGAATCTAGTTCTGCGGGGTCAAATTCTTTACTAATTGAATTAGATTTTTCTTTTAGGTCGTCTGTTGTACCTGACATTGCAGAAACGATAACGATAATTTCATTATTTTCGCTATGTCTTTTTTTAATAATATTAGCAACTTTCTTAATCTTTTCTATAGTCCCAACGGATGTTCCTCCAAATTTAAGAGCTAATCTTTTCATGGTAAAATATTTTATTTACTTTATCTATTTTTTAATAATAAATACTCTTAATTATAAAAATGTACAATAGCATCTAAATTATTATTATTAATTTGACTACAGTAGATAAAATAGAGATAGAAAAATTTTCAAAAATAGCTAAAGATTGGTGGAATCCAAAAGGAAAGTTTAAACCATTGCATGTTTTTAACCCTACTAGGATAAAATTTGTTAAAGAAAAATTAATTTCTCATTTTAAACTTAATATAAATGATGAAAAACCACTTAAAAAATTAAAAATTTTAGATATTGGATGTGGTGGTGGACTTTTGTGTGAACCACTTAGTAGGTTGGGAGCAACTATGACTGGTATCGATCCTTCAGAAAATAATATTGAAGTTGCAAAATTTCATTCGAAAGAAATGAATTTAAATATTGAATATATTAACTCTTCACCAGAGAATTTGAATTTATATAGTGAGTATGATGTTATCTTGAATATGGAAGTAATTGAACATGTTTCGAATGTAAATTTATTTATAAAAAATTGTTCTAAATTAATTAAAAAAAATGGAATTATGTTTGTTGGAACAATAAATAAAAATTTAAAATCATATATGTTTGCGATACTAGGTGCAGAATATTTATTAAGATGGTTACCTATTGGTACTCATGATTGGGATAAATTTTTAACTCCTCAAGATTTAGAAAATATTGCTAGCAAGAACAATTTTGTGCCTGATGAGTTGGTTGGAATTAAGTTTAATGTATTTTCCAATAAGTGGGCAAAAAGTAACGATAGTTCTGTAAACTATATTTCAACCTTTTTAAAAAGTTAATTTTCTGATTTATCTACCCAAGGTATAGTAGCTACTTCTATTCCCTCTTCTAGCAGCTCTTTTGTTTCTTCTGGTGTAGCTTTTCCGTATATTCCCTGTGAACTTTTTTTATCATAATGAATGCTTCTTGCTTCTTTAGTAAAATTTTTACCTACATTTTTACAATTTTTTTCAATATACTTTTTAAAATCTAAAAGTTGTTTTCTCATTTTCTTTTCAAATTTATTTGATTTGCTAGATAAATTGGGCGCCATTACCGATTTTTTTACAGAAGTAGAATCGCAATAGATGCAGTTTAAAAGTTTTTTTCTGCTTAAAGAATCAAACTCTTTAGAATTTAAAAACCAACTCTCAAATGTTTGGCCACATTTACATTTTAAATTATATTTAATCATTTTATTTATATTATTTAAATTAATTTAAATAAAACAAGCTTTAATTTCTATAGTCAGCATTTATATCAATATAATCATGTGTAAAATCACACGTATATACAGTGTATGATCCGCTTCCAAGATTTAAGTTAACCTCAATAACAATTGAGTCCCATTTCATGTAATCTTTTAATTTACTTTCATTATAATCTTTTGCAACTTTGCCTTGATCAGCTACTAAAAATTCACCAATTTTTATTTGCATTTTATTTGCAACAATATTTTCACCTGCCTTACCGCAAGCCATGGCAATTCTTCCCCAATTTGGATCTTCGCCAGCTATTGCTGTTTTTACTAAAGGAGAATTTGCAACTGAAAAACCAATATTTTTTGCCATCAAAATTGATCTTGCTCCTATCACATTAATTGTAACAAATTTTTTAGCCCCTTCTCCATCTACAACAATTTGTTTTGCTAAATTTAAAGCAATGTTATGTAATGCTTTTTCAAAGTCTTGCAGTTTAGGGTCCATAACATTATAAATTTTAGAATTTTTCTTTTTGCCCGTGGCAAAAATTCCAACCATATCATTAGTAGATGTATCGCTATCAACTGTTATGGCATTAAATGTGGTTGCTGTTACTTTCTTAAGCATAGCTTTTAAAAATACAGAAGGTATATTTGCGTCAGTGAATATAAATGCCAACATTGTTGCCATGTTGGGAGCTATCATACCCGAGCCTTTAGCTACACCAGATATCTTAATTAATTTATTACCTATTTTACATTCTTCATAAGCTACTTTTGGACGCGTATCAGTTGTCATTAATGAGCTTGCTACTTTAAACCATACGAATTTATTTTGATCAACTCGCAGTTTTTTTACTAGTTCAGGAACTCTATTTTTTATTTTCAAAAATGGAAATTCTTCTCCTATGACTCCAGTTGATGCGAATAATAAATCTTTTAGTTTTACTACTTCATTAACTCCTCCTGGAGATTGTGAAGATTTTAATGTTAAAGATTTTGACAATGCTGTAGCAATTTCTTTTAATCCTTGGGCTCCCTTTACACCTGTAAAAACATTTGCATTTTTGGTATTGACCATTAGAGCTTTTACGAAGTGCCTTTTAATATTTAAATTCCAATTAATGCTAGCTGAAGTAACTTTATTTGTTGTGTATGCCGCAGCGAAATTGGCGCCTTCTTTAAAATAAAATAATGCTAAGTCGTCTCTCCCGTCACCATAAAGATCAGCAGATATCGCTGATACTTCTAATCCCTCTATAGGTTGCAATTCTTGAAATTCACCCATTTTAGACATCTTAACTTTGGGATTAAGCAAATTTTTGAGATTTAAGGTCATTACTGTTTAAAATTTATTATTATTGATTATATAAGTCTTATATTAAAACGATATATTAATTTATGCTAAATATCAGTCAATTTATTAAAAGTTTTGTAAAAAATTCCAACCAACGGAATATTGATAAATTAAAGTCTATTGTCAAACAAATTAATGCATGGGAATCTAAAATTAAAGAAATTCCAGATAAAAATTTTCCACTAAAAACTCTTGAGTTTAGATCAAAAATTAAAAATGGGAACGAATTAGAGGAAATTCTTCCAGAAGCTTATGCTTATGTAAGGGAGGCGGCAAGAAGAACTTTAAACGAAAGACATTTTGATGTTCAATTAATGAGTGGAATTATACTTCATCAAGGAAAAATCTCTGAACAAAAAACGGGAGAGGGTAAAACTTTAGCAGCAACTCTACCTGTTTACCTAAATGCCTTATTAGAAAAAGGAGTTCATGTTGTAACTGTAAATGATTTTTTAGCTAAAAGAGATTCTGCATGGATGGGTAAAGTGTATAATTTTTTAGGTTTATCTGTTGGGTGTATAACAAATGAAATGGATGATCTAGATAGAAAAAAAAATTATAATTTTGATGTTACCTACGGCACAAATAATGAATTTGGTTTTGATTATTTAAGAGATAACATGAAATATGATGCTGAAGAAATGGTGCAAAGAGATCATTTCTTTTGCATAGTAGATGAGGTAGATAGCATTCTTATTGACGAAGCAAGAACTCCACTAGTAATTTCTGGCGCTACAGAAGATAAATCAGATCAATACTTTGTTTGTAATAAATTTATAAAGCAACTTGAAAAAGAAAACTATGAATTAGATGAAAAAAATAAAAATGTGATGCTAACTGAATCGGGTATTGACAAAGTTGAAAAACTATCTGGAACTTACGGCATCCTTAAAAATAATAACTTTTACGATCCTGAAAATATTAATTTAGTTCATCATATTAATCAGGCATTAAAAGCAAATTTATTATTTTCAAAGGATGTTGATTACATAATAAGAGACAATAAAATTCAATTGATCGATGAATTCACAGGAAGAATTCTCGATGGAAGAAGATTTTCTGACGGACTGCACCAAGCCCTCGAAGCAAAAGAAAGTGTCGAGATACAGAGTGAAAATCAAACACTAGCGTCAATTACATATCAAAATTATTTTCGATTATACAAAAAACTTGCAGGAATGACAGGAACCGCAGCAACTGAAGCAGAAGAATTTTTAGATATTTATAAACTTCCAGTAATTACAGTTCCAACAAACCAAAATATGGTTAGAAAAGATTGGAACGATCAAATTTTTAGAACTAATGAAGAAAAAAATAAAGCTATTATAAACAAAATTATTGAGTGCAATAAGAAAGGTCAGCCAGTATTAGTTGGAACAACAAGTATAAATAAGTCTGAAGTATATTCAAATTTACTTAAGAGTGAGGGCATCAAACATTCGGTATTAAATGCAAAACAGCATGAAAAAGAAGCTGATATTGTTGCAGATGCAGGCAAACTTAATGCAGTAACTTGCAGTACTAATATGGCTGGAAGAGGAACGGATATAAAGCTTGGAGGAAAAAATTTAAATGGAAAAACTAATGAGGAAAAAAGCAAAGTTAAAGAGCTGGGAGGACTATTTGTTATAGGAACCGAAAGGCACGAAAGCAGAAGGATCGATAATCAATTAAGAGGTAGATCTGGACGGCAGGGCGATCAAGGAAATTCTATATTTTATATTAGTTTGGAAGATGATTTAATGAGAATATTTGGCTCTGAATCAATCGATAAAATAATGAAAAAATTTGGCTTAAAAGAAGGAGAATCGATTGATCATCCCTGGATTAATAAAGCTTTAGAAAGAGCACAGGAAAGAGTTGAAGGAAGAAATTTTGATATTAGAAAAACTTTATTAAAGTTTGATAATGTTATGAATGACCAGCGGCAAGTAATTTTTGAACAAAGAAAAAAAATTTTAGAACTGGATAATGTAGATGAAATTATAAATTCATTTATAGACGATTTAATAAAAACTTTTTTAGATGATAAAAAATTATATGAAAGAGAAAATCAGCTTGATGATTTTAAACTAAAAATAAAACCTGCTATGGGTCGTTCTCTTAACGATAAAGAGATTATAAATATTATAAAACTAAAAGATGAGCAATTTGAAATTGCTATTAAAGAAAAATTTGACACCTATAGAAATAACAGAATTAAATTACTTGGTAAATCTGCTAACTTAAAGCTTGAAAAAAGAGTATTTTTGCAAACTATTGATTTTTTGTGGAGATCTCACCTTCAATATCTTGACCATTTAAGACAAGTAGTAGGGTTAAGAGGCTATGCTGCCAAAGATCCTCTTGAAGAGTTTAAAAAAGAAGCTTTTAGTTTGTTTGAGTCTTTGCTTAATAAAATTAAAGTTGATCTACTCACTTTTCTAAATAACCTTGAAATAGTTTCTAAGGAAGAAGCGGAAACAAAAAATTCAAGTAAAGAAAAAAAACCTTTTGAAAATAACCCAAAATGCTTGTTAGTTATAAATAAAAATTCAAAAATACCTAGAAATGAAAAGTGTCCATCAACAGGAAAAAAATATAAAAACTGTTGCGGCGCTTTATAAACTAAAAAATTAAATATAAAAAAATTATAAACAATAATCCAATAGTTATAATTAATCTTTTTTTAGATTTAAAAAAAAATTCTTTTATATATGTAATAAAATTAACTTTTTTATCCCAATGCACTTTACCAGAAAAAGCTGTAAAAACTTTTTGTTTTCCAATATTTAAAAATTTTTCTTTTCTTTGTTCGTGTATTTCGCTTCTGGAGTATTTGCTAAATTCACCTAGGTATTTTATTAAAATTGCTTTGGTTGATGATATGGCGCCTTCTTTATTTCGATGCGCTCCTCCATTAGGTTCTTTTATAATTTCGTCAATAATTTTCATTTTTAACAATTCATTTGCAGTTAATTTCATTGCTTTAGCTGCTTCTAGAGATTTGCTTGGATCTCTCCATAGTATGGACGCGCAGCCTTCTGGTGAAATTACAGAATAAATTGCATTTTCAAACATTAATACTTTGTTTGCTGAAGCTAAAGCAATGGCTCCACCAGACCCACCTTCACCAATAATAATTGAAATAATTGGAACTTCTAACGACATACAACAGTCTATTGAACTTGCAATTGCTTCAGCTTGCCCTCTTTGCTCCGCCCCTATGCCTGGGTAGGCACCAGGTGTATCGATAAAAGATATTACTGGTATATTAAACTTGTTTGCTAGCTTCATAAGTCTAATACTTTTTCTATAACCTTCGGGTCTCATCATTCCAAAGTTTCTTTTCAATCTAGTGTCAAGATCTTCTCCTTTTTCTTGCCCTAAAATTAAAACTGATTTTCCCTCAAACTCCGCAAATCCTGCTAGTATAGCCTCATCTTCTGAGAAATTTCTGTCACCTGATAAATTAATAAAATTTTTAAATAAATTTTCTATAAAAAATTTAGCCTTAGGTCTTTCTTCATGCCTAGCTACTTGTGTTATTTGCCACTCATTTAGATTTGAATATGAGGCTTTTAATTTATCATCAATCTGATTTTGTATTTGTGATATTTTTTGAGTTTCAACCTCGGATAAACCTTCTTTATTAAAGGGATCTTTTAATTTTTCTATCTCATCCTCTAGAATTTTAATATCCCGTTCAAAATCTAAATAACTTTTCATTCTGTCTATATATATATAATATATAGAAATATGGCAAAAAAATATATCTCACTAGGTAAGCTATCAATAGCTTCGGAATTATTAAATTTTGTTAATAATGAGCTTTTACCAGGTACCGGTGTTTCAAAAAAAAAATTTTGGCAGGGTATGGATAAATGCCTCCATGAACTTGCCTCAAAAAATAAAAAACTCTTAGAATTTAGAGAAACCTTGCAGAAAAAAATTGATATTTGGCATAGAGATAAAAAGGGTAAAAAAATTAACACAAAAAAATATTTAAAATTTTTAAGGAGTATTGGTTATTTAAAAAAAGAAGGAAAAAACTTTAAAATTAAAACTAAAAATGTAGACAGCGAAATCTCTACAATTGCTGGACCTCAACTAGTTGTTCCAGTAATGAATGCAAGATATGCTTTGAATGCTGCTAATGCTAGGTGGGGAAGTTTGTATAATTCTATATATGGTACAGATATAATTGCAGATTCTAAGGGTGTCGAGCGTGGTAAAAAATATAATTTTATAAGAGGAAAAAAAGTAATTAAATATGCCAAAGAAATATTAGATTCTTGTGTCCCTCTAAAAAATGGTAGTTGGAAAGATATTAAAAAAATTCCTAAAATTAAAAATAATGAATTAAACCTAAAACTAAAAAATCCAAAACAGTTTGTGGGATATACCAAAAAATTAAATAATTTATCTTCTCTTTTGTTTATAAATAATAATCTTCATATAGATATTATATTTGATCCTGACAGTACTCTTGAGGTTTTTAACCCTAAAGGCAATCAAGATAAAGCTGCAATACATGATGTGTTTTTAGAATCCGCTATAACTACAATTGTAGATCATGAAGATTCTGTTGCGGCTGTAGATGCCGAGGATAAAATTCTTGGATATAGAAATTGGCTGGGATTAATGAAAGGTGATCTGCAAGCTGAGATACAAAAAGGAGAAAAAAAATTTATAAGACAGCTAAACCCTGATCGAAAATATATTACACAAAATGGGAATAAAATTAAATTGCATGGAAGAGCTTTAATGCTAAATAGAAACGTAGGTCATTTAATGACAAACCCATCAATTTTATTGAAAGATGGCTCAGAAATTCCAGAAGGTATAATGGATGCTTTTATAACGACCGTAGCATCAATGCATGATTTTAAAAGAAAAGGAAATTCAAGAACAAATTCTGTTTATATTGTAAAGCCTAAAATGCATGGACCTGATGAAGTTGCATTTACTGATTTAATTTTTGAAAAAGTTGAAAAAGTTTTACAACTAAAAAAAAACACAATTAAAATTGGTATAATGGATGAAGAAAGAAGAACAACTGTAAACCTCAAAGAATGTATAAGAGCTGTAAAAAATAGAGTTGTCTTTATTAATACTGGTTTTTTAGATCGTACTGGTGATGAAATGCACACTTCAATGGAAGCGGGGCCAATGATAAAAAAAGGCGATATGAAATCTTCAAAATGGATTTCTGCTTATGAAAATAATAATATTGATGTAGGTTTAGCTTGTGGATTTTCAGGTGTTGCTCAAATTGGAAAAGGAATGTGGGCTGCTCCCGACAAAATGGCAGATATGGTCATACAAAAAATTAATCATCCAAAATCTGGGGCTAATTGTGCCTGGGTTCCTTCACCAACTGCAGCAACACTTCATGCTTTGCATTATCACCAGGTGGACGTTTTTTCTAAACAAAAAGAATTAAAAAAAAGAAAAGTGACAAAATTAACAAATATTTTAATAATTCCAATTGCTAATAAACCTAATTGGTCTGCTAAAGAAATTGCTAAAGAGTTAGAAAATAATGCCCAAGGTATTTTAGGTTATGTAGTTAGATGGATAGATCAAGGAGTTGGATGTTCTAAAGTTCCAGATATTAATAATATAGGATTAATGGAGGATAGAGCCACCTTAAGAATTTCTTCACAACATATAGCTAATTGGCTTCACCACGGTATATGTAGCAAAGAACAGGTTTTAAAAACTATGAAAAAAATGGCAAAAATTGTAGACAAACAGAATATTCAAGATCCTGCTTTAAAAGGGTACGCCTCCTATAGAACAATGTCTGACAATTATGATAAATCTATCGCATTTAAAACTGCATGTGAATTAGTTTTTTATGGAAGATCCCAACCCTCTGGCTATACTGAGCCCATTCTTCATCTGAATAGACTGCTTAAAAAAATTTAATCATTTGCTACTGGGCTTCTATTTTTAAAAGCTGAAAATAAAGTGCCATCATCTAAAAATTCTATTTCTCCTCCTACAGGCACGCCTTTAGCTAGCCTAGTAATTTTTACTTTTAAATTTTTTAAACTATCAGATATATAATGTGAGGTAGTTTCTCCTTCAACGCTTGCGCTGGTTGCAAGAATTACTTCTTTAATAGAATTTTTTTTTACTCTATTGATTAATGATTCAATTAACAAACCATTCTCACTATTTTTAATTTCAAAAGCAGGTAAAGTACCACCTAAAATATGATAGTGACCTTTATATATTCCACTACTTTCAATGACCCACATGTCAGCGATATTTTCCACAACACATATTTGATCGTATTTTTTAGTAGAACAAATACAGTTTAAATTTGTAGATTTTAAATTTCCACAAATTTTACAATGGACTACATTTTTATAAACTTGTGCTAATGTATTTGTTAATGGTTTGATTAATTCTTCCCTTTTTGTTATCAGCTTCAGCACGATTCTTCTAGCGGATTTAGGGCCCAATCCAGGTAATTTTGAAATTATTTTAACTAAATCATCTATTTCTTTTACATTATTATCTGACATTTAGCCTCAAAAAGGAAGTTTGAATCCCGGGGGCAAACTAATACCGCCCGTAGCTTTAGAAATTTCTTCAGAAGTTTTTTTCGTTAATTTAGATTTAGCATCATTATGAGCAGCAACTATCAAGTCTTCCAGAATTTCCTTGGATTCTTTTAATAAAGCATCGTCAAATGTAATTTTTTTTAATTCTCCATCTCCATTCATAATTATTTTAACTGAACCGCCGCCAGATATTCCTTCAACTTCAATCGTTTTAAGAGCTTCTTGAGTCTTTTTCATTTTTTCTTGCATTTTTTTTGCTTCAGAAATTAAATCATTAAAATCAGCCATAATTTATTCCTCTTTTTTCACTTCTAATAGTTCAATGTCTGGAAACACTTTTTTAAATTTTTCAAAAACTTCACCTTTTTTTGCTTCGGAAATAGAATCTTGTCTTTTTATATTTTTGGTTTCTGAAAAAGTTTTTTGACCCTCTTTTTTTTCTAAAGATATTAACCATCGGTTACCTGTCCATTCATATAATTTTTCTGATAGGTTGCGAACAAAATTTTTATCTAGATTTTCATTAAAACTAATATCAATTTTTCCTTGGGAAAATTTAATTAAATTTACATTATTTTCTAAATCGTACTTTAATTGAATTTCTCTTTTCCTTGATGATAATAAAATCAAATCCTCAATGGACGATATGTTTTCTAGCAGGCTATCTTTTGGCGGTTCTTTTTTTTCTAGTGTTGATGTAATTGGTTTTACTTGTGTAGTGTTTTTAATTTGATTTTTAGAAATCGTGCTACTTCCGTTTTCATTATCTGTTAATAAAATTTTATCATTATTTAATTTAGGTGACGCATTATCATTTAGATCAATTTTATTTGAATTATTATTTTTTAATGTTTCTAAAATATTTTCGTATGAAGGTATTTCTTTTAAATAAACCAATCTAACTATTAACATTTCAAGAGATAAAATCGGGTTAGAAACAATAGACAACTCTTCTAGAGTTTTTAAAATTAGCTGCCAAAAAACTATTAAAATTGACATTTCTATATCTTTAGAAATTAAATCTATGGTTTGTTTTTCTGATTCAGATATAGATAAATCTGAATCAAAATCTCCTATATTTTTTTTTTGTTGAATAAAATATATAATTTCCAATAAATCATTTAAAAAATTTGTTGGCTCAACACCTTCATTAATCATTTCTTTTAAATTTTCTGTAGATTTTTTTAAATCACCCTTAAAAATAAAACTTAGTAAATTTAAAATTTTTGATCTATCGGCTAGACCTAGCATTTTTCTTACAAAAATTTCATCAATTTCTTTTTTTTCAATATTTTTACTAACTAACGCTCTATCCAAAAGAGATAGTGAATCTCTAACTGATCCTTCGGCAGCTTTTGCAATAAGAGTTAGTGCTCTATCAGATATTTTTCCCTTTTCAATTTTCGTAATTTTGCTAAGATTTTCTAGCAAATCCTTTATTGATATTCTGTGTAAATCAAATCTTTGACATCTTGACACAATTGTAATTGGAATTTTTTTTACTTCAGTGGTTGCAAAGATAAATTTTAAATGTGCTGGTGGTTCTTCTAAAGTTTTAAGCAAGCCGTTAAAGGCTTGTTTTGACAACATATGAACTTCATCTAAAATTATTATTTTATATTTCGCACTTGTTGGATTGTACTTTGAGGACTCTATTAATTCTCTTACATCATCTATTCCTGTTCTTGAAGCAGCGTCCATTTCTAATACATCAAGGTGTTTATCATTACCTATTTCTTCACAGCTACTGCAATCACAGTATTCGCCTGGTTCTTTAGCAATGAAATTTTTATTGCAATTAATAGCTTTAGCAATTAGTCGCGCTGTTGTTGTTTTTCCCGTTCCTCTTATACCTGTAAGCAAGTAAGCATTGGGTAACTTGTTCAGCTTTATTGAGTTAATAATAGTTTCTACCATGATGTCTTGACCAATTAGTTCTTTAAAATTTTTTGGTCTATATTTTAATGCTAAAATTTTATTTTTATTATTTTCCATAATATTTACTTAGGAGACTGAACAACAACCTGAAATATTTCGTTACAGCTGCTACGTTTCCGTTCTGACTGGGTTATTCGTAAAATCTCACCTGCTGTCAGCCCCCTCTGTTATTATATCAGTATAAAAATAAGAACTACAACATACGTTAGGTTGTTTATTTGCTTTTGTTCCTAAAATTTGATGCTTCATAAACGCCTAAAATATCCAATTGTTGAGTATGAAAACCTAATTCTTCAAGTGCTTTTTGAAGTGCTGGATCCTCAATATGACTTTCTATTTCTATATAAAATTGCATTTGATCAAACGTATTTTTGGTAGCAAAACTTTCTAGCTTGCATAAATTCACATTATTAGTAGCAAAACCACCAAGAGCTTTGTACAAGGCAGCAGGAATACTTTTAAGTTTAAATATACAACTTGTAATATAATTTTTATTTTTATATTCAGGGTGGCTGGTATTTTTTGCCATAACTAAAAATCTTGTTACGTTTCCTTGCTCATCTTCCACATTGGATTTTAGTATTTCTAAATTATAAATTCTAGCAGCTAATGAAGATGCGATCGCTGAATCAGTTTTGTTTTTTTGTTTAGAAATAAATTTTGCTGAGCCTGCGGTATCGGCAGAAACTATAGTCTCTAGATTATTTTCTATTATTATTTTTCTACATTGCCCAAGTGCTTGCGAATGACTTCTTACAGTTTTAATATCTTTTAGTTTAGAACCTTTTACACCCAATAAGTTGTGCGACACTTTATGAAAATGTTCTGCATAAATTTGTAGCTTGTATTTGGGTATAAGATAATGCATGTCAGCAACAGATCCTGTGGAAGAATTAGTTATAGGTATTACAACCTTATATTCAGAATTTTCTTTTGCCAATTTAAAAACTTCCTCAAAATTTGAACATCCCTTAACATCCGCATTAGGAAACATCTCTAAGCAAGCTAAGTGCGAATAAGCGCCCTGCTCACCTTGATAAGCTAATTTTATTTTTTCTTTCATTGTATCTTCATTTCGTTTTCAACTCTTTTTAAATCTTCTTTTGTGTCTACGCTTAGAGGAGCAGAATCGCTTAGGCCCACTTTAATTACCATATTATTTTCTAAAGCTCTCATTTGCTCTAAATTTCTTTCCATTTCTAATTTAGATCTAGGAAGTTTTACATATCTTTCTAGTGCATTTTTTGTAAATGAATAAATGCCACAATGATGGTAAAATTTTTTTTCGTTTAAATTATTTTTAACACGAAAAAAATCTTTTGCTTTTAAAAAATTATTATCTTTTAAATCCTCTTCAGTATGAACTTTTACAATATTTAAATCAGAAATTTCATTTTTATTTTTTATATTAGAGGCTAATGTACCAATATCGCAATTATTATTTCTCATAAATTTTTCTAATTTTAGAATAGATTTAGATTTTATGTTAGGCATATCACCTTGTAAATTTATTATTAAATCTACTTTATTTTCTAGCTCTTTTAAATACGCTTCATAAACTCTATCGCTACCCGATAGATGGTTTTCGTTAGTCAAAATAGCTTTACATCCATTTTCTTCGACTATTTTAAAAATTTCTTTATCTGGAGTTGCTACAAACACTTCTGCAATTTGAGTTTCTTTAGCCCGATTAACTACATGCACAATCATAGGAACATTGTTAATTTTTACCAAAGGTTTATTTGGAAATCTTTTTGCTCCAAGGCGAGCAGGTATTATTATTGCAGTATTTTTCATAAATAACAAAATTATGCGTCTAACCGCCGCAAAACAAACTTGTTAAAGTTTATTTTTTTAGTCTAAGTCATGATATATCTTAATCTAAAGTGTACAAAATTTATAAACTTTTTGAAAATGAATAAAATAATTGTTTCAGTAGTATTTGCTATAGTCCTTGTTGTGGGAATTAATAAGCTTACAGACGCTATATATCATGTTGATAAAGCAGAAAAATCTGCATATCGAATTGATAGTACAGAAACTGTTTCAAACACAACATCAGCTGAACCAAGCCCTGAGTCTGAAAATATTATGGCTTTATTTGCTTCAACTAACGCATCTGAAGGGGCAAAAGTTTTTAAAAAGTGCGCGGCATGTCATAGTATTGCACAAGGTGGAGCAAACAAAATTGGACCAGCTTTATGGGGAGTTGTAGGAAGAAAGGCTGGCAGTATTTCAGATTACAAATATTCAAAAGCAATGGTGGCGCATGGAAAGCCTTGGTCGTTTGAAGAAATGAATGGATTTTTAATAAAACCAAAAGTGTGGGTAAAAGGAACTAAAATGTCTTTTACAGGATTAAAAAATGCAAAGGAAAGAGCTGCTGTCATCTTATATATGAATGAAAATACTGATAGGCCCCTACCTCTTCAGTAAAATTTAAAAAAAATCTTAAATACACTTTGTTAAGTAAAATGCTATAATAATCATTTTGGGGTAATTTTTATTATTTAAGTTTAATTTAAAAAATATGAGAAAAATTAGATTTTTTTTTGCATCTGGTGTGTTTTTGTTTTTTATGACCTTTTGCTATTTAATACTTCACGACAATTGTAAAACATTAAATATTTATAGATCAACTTTAGATTTTGGCACTAGCCACTTACAAAGATGTTTTTCTTTATCAAATATAAAAGAAAATGTTAAAAAAAAATTAATAAAGCATCCGACATTAAATAATGCTGCTATTGATATTTATCAAAAGTATTTCTTAAGCTCAAAAAAAATTCAAGAAATAGATTATAGTTCTCAAAATAATTTAACTCTACCATTTATAAGAGGTGTCAATTTAAATAACAAAACAAAAATAAATGAATTAATTTCTAATGATAAGGAATATGAATATAACCATTGGTATAGGTCGCATGGAGGAAATTGGAATACAAAATATAACTCTAAAAAAAATATTAATAAAAAAAATATTCATAAACTTAGGCTTGTTTGGAAACATTCTTCAATCGATCCAAAAGAATTAGAAAAAAAATGGAAAACTAATATTGAAGTAAATCCAATCTTCATAAATAATAAAATTATAGTTATTACTGCTGACTGGAAAGTTTTAGCTCTAAATGCAGAAAATGGAAATTTAATATGGGAACTTGAAACAGGCTTTATGCCATCAAGACGAGGCATAATTGCTGAAAATGAAATAAGCTCTAATAAAGAAAATCTTTTTATTCCAACTGGAAATGGGGTTTATAAAATTAATGCTAAAGATGGAAGTATAATAAAGTTTTTTGGAAATAATGGTTTTGTAAAAGCTTTTACTTTAGTGGCTCCAATAATTTATGAAAATAATTTAGTTATTGTTGGCAAGCAAGAATTGTTAATATTTAACAAAAATACAGGAAGTTTTATTGAGGAAATAAAAATACACCCTAAAGAAATAAATCATTACGGAGGAATTATCTGGGGTGGCTCTGCTTTAGATAAAAACAAGGGAATAGTTTATGTAACTACAGGTAACCCTAGGCCTCAGCTAATAGGCATTTCTAGACCAGGTAATAATAAAAGATCTAATAGTATAATCGCAATAGACCTAAATAAGAAAAAAGTTATTTGGGATTTTCAAGAGACTTCTCACGATCTTTGGGATCTTGATATTGGAAGCCCTCCAATAATTCATAATTTAAAAATTAATAAAAATATTTATGAGGTTGTAATAGTAGTAACGAAAGTTGGTAATACTTTTGTGTTGGATAGAAACTCTGGTAAACCAATTTTTGACATAACATACAGAAAAGCTCCTATCTCAGAAGTTAAGGGAGAAATTACGTCTCCTTTTCAAATTGATTTAAAAAAACCGGAGAAGTTCTCAAAAATTGAATATAGCTTAGCAGGTATTGATAAACTTCCATTAAAAAAAATAAATGAAATAAAAAGTACTTTAAAAAACTCAATTTACGGTTGGTACAAACCACCTTCTTTTAAAAAAGATCTTATATCTTTTGGTTTACATGGGGGAGCTTCTTGGCCTGGAGCTGCGCTAGACCCTTTAAATAACTACCTTTTTATTCCATCTAATAGTATTCCTTGGATTCAAAGGAACCTTATTCTTTCCAAAGAAATAAACACTAGTTTTCCTAAAAAAATTAATAGCTATTATAAGACATACGTCGTTAAATGTGCTGGTTGTCATGGCAAAAAAAGAAACGGCCTAAGAATTAAACGGGGAGAAAAATTAAGTAAATATATTCCAAGTCTTGTTGGTTATTACACATCACCTAACACACAAGGTGATTTTCCTTCGCTTAACACAATTAACAATAAGCATAATGAGCTAAATCTTTCTAATAAAGAATTTATAAATTTAAAAAAACTTTTTAGTTGGTGGGATAATAAATTAGACAAAAATAAGGAAACTGAATTTTCTTCTATATGGTATCAATTTTTAACTAAAGACGGTTTACCTGCTAGCAATCCTCCTTGGGGTTATATTTCCAAATTAGACTTAGCGACTGGAAAAATTTTATATAAGTCGCCTTTAGGAAATATAAATATAAATGGTGAAGTTAAAAAAGTTGGAACAAGCAGCTATGGAGGTGTAGCACTTAATGGTGGAAAAATTCTATTTTTCACAGGAACAGAGGATTCTTTGGCTTATGCCATTGACGCTGAGACTGGCCAAGAACTTTGGTCATATAAAATGAAGGCTGCAGGAAGCGCCCCTCCTATAATTTATAATGTAAAAGGAAGGCAGTATGTAAGTTTCGTTTCAACAGGTGGCAGGTTTCATAATTTTAAAGAAAAAGATTCAACTATTTATACTTTTTCAATCTTAGATTAATTTTTTAACTAAGACACCATTTAATAATACTTTTTTGTACGTGAATTCTGTTTAACGCTTCTAACCAAACAGCTGATTGTTTTCCATCCAATACATCATTTGTAACTTCTTCTCCCCTGCTAGCTGGTAGACAGTGCATAAAAATTGAATCTTTGTTTGCTACTTTCATTATTTTTTTATTTACTTGATAAGGTTTTAATACTTTTTTTTTTTTATTTTTATTAATTTTATCTCCCATCGAAATCCATTTATCTGTCATTATACAGTCTGCAGAAGTTGCTGCTTTTATTGGATCTTTTGTAACTAAAATATTTCCTTTATTTTTTTTAGCCCACTTAAGTATATTTTTATCTGGATCATAACCTTTTGGGGAAGCGATTCTTAACTCAAAGTCAAATTGAACTGCTGCTTCGATTAATGAGTAAACAACATTATTACCATCCCCCAACCAAGCAATTTTTTTATTTTTTATTGGTCCTTTGAGTTCTTCAAATGTCATTACGTCAGACATAATTTGACATGGATGACTTAAGTTAGTTAATCCGTTAATTATTGGTATATCTAAGTATTTAGAAAATTCTTCAACATTTTTATGTGCGTGAGTTCTTAACATCAAAATATCTGCATATTGGGATAAAACTTTTGCAGTGTCGTAAAGATTTTCGTTTCCAGTTCCATAATGAATTTCATCAGGATTTAAAATTAATGATTTTCCACCTAATTGTTTTACTGCTAAATCAAAAGAAATTCTGGTTCTTGTTGATGGTTTTTCAAACAGCATAATTAAAATTTTTCCATCTAATGGTGCGTCAGCATCTATTGCATTTTTTTTAAAACTAGATCTCTTTTCTTTTCTTGATTTTGCATCATCTATAATACGTCTTAAATCTTTTTTATTTATATCTGCAATATTTATAAATTTTCTCATAATTAACTTATTTCACTACAAGCTTGTTCTATCTTGCTAATTGCTTCGTCTAACTCTTTGTTACTTACTATAAGTGGAGGAAAAAGTCTTACAACGTTCTCTCCAGCCTTAACAGTTAGCATTTTTTGATCAGTAAGTTTTTTCATAAATTCAGTATTGTCCACCAACATTTTTAGACCTATCATTAAGCCTGTCCCTCTTATTTCTCCGATAACTTTCTTATATTTGTCTTTAATTTTATTTAACCCTTGTTGAAAGTATTCACCTTTTTTTTTTACATTTTTTAAAAAATCTTTTTCAAAAAGAATATCAAGCACAGCATTTCCTACCGACATTGCTAACGGATTTCCTCCAAAAGTACTGCCGTGTGTTCCAGCTGTCATGCCAATAGAAACTTTTTTTGTTACCAAACATGCTCCAAGAGGAAAACCTCCCCCTATACCCTTGGCAATAGGTACAATATCTGGTTTTATTCCCGAGGGTTCAAAAGCAAAAAAATTTCCTGTTCTATATGCGCTTTGTACTTCATCTAAAATTAATAGTATTTCGTGTTCATTGCATAGTTCTCTTAAACCCTTTAGACAAAAATCAGGTATAATTTTAATACCTCCTTCTCCCATTATAGTTTCTACCATAATTGCTGCTGTTTTTTTATTAATAGCTTTTTTTATAGCTTCATGATCAGCGAATGGTACTTGATCAAAACCATCAACTTTAGGACCAAAGCCCTCCGTATGTTTTGGGTTATTGGCAGCAAATAATGCAGCTAAAGTTCTGCCATGAAAAGCTCCCTCAAATGTTATAATTCTATTTTTTTCTGGTTTTCCAATTTTATGGAAATATTTTCTAGCAATCTTTATACTAGCTTCTGTTGCCTCCGTTCCTGAGTTTTGAAAACAAACAAAATCAGCAAAAGTATTTTCAGTCAATCTTTTAGCCAGTTTTTCTTGCTCTGGAATTACAAAAGCATTAGAAACATGCCATAACTTTTTTGATTGTTCTTGAATTGTTTTAACTAAATGATCATGGCAATGTCCTAAAATGTTGGTTCCAATACCTTGAACAAAGTCAAGATACTTGTCTCCATTTTCAGTAAAGAGATAGCAACCTTTTCCTTTAATAAAGGAAATGTCTTTTCTAGCATATGTGCCAAGAACAGAACTCATAAATAAATTAAGATTTTATTTTATATCCTCTTTTAAATAAAAAATATGCTGTAAACCAAGTAAGAAAGCTTAGTATAACAAGATAAAAAAGGCCAAATTTTATTGAACCATCAGATTCGCCTAAAAACCCATATCTAAACCCGTCTATAATATAAAAAAATGGATTTAACTCGCTAATATTTTTTAAAAAATTTGGCAACCTTTCAATTGAATAAAAGGTGCCAGATAAAAAAGAAAGAGGAACTATTATAAAATTAGTTGCACTTGCCATATGATCAAATTTCTCAGCCCACAAACCAATAATAAAACCAATAGAACTTAAAATAAAAGAACCTAAAAAAGTAAAAATAAAGACATAAAATATATTATAAATTTGAAGATCGACAAAAAATTTGAATACTAAAATAGACACTAGTGCAATTATTATACTTCTTGTACATGCAGCCAAATTTGTTGCAATAGTAATTTCTGCTGCTGTTAAAGGGGCATATAGCAGGTCTACAATATTTCCTTGAATTTTGCCTATCATAATTGATGAAGAAGAGTGAGAAAAAGCCTGCTGAATAACTTGCATTGCTATCAAACCAGGAGCAAGAAAAGTTATAAAAGGAAATCCAAGAACATCACCTCTACCATTGCCAATTGCTAATGTTAATACTAGTAAAAACAAAAGTGAAGTTACAAGCGGTGAAATGATAGTTTGTATAACTACGACTAAAAATCTTAATACTTCTTTTTTATAAAGAGTCCAAAAACCTAGCGCATTAAAGTAGCCAAATTTTCTCTCATATATTTTATATTTATTTATAATTTCAACCATTGCTAGTTTTATATATTAAAGAAGCGATAAATAAAGAAAGGGTATTTAAGTAATGTGCTGTTAATAACATATCCACATGGTGTAGATATTTATATTGAATATACAATATATAGTAGATTTAATTCAATTATTAAAAAAATGAGTTGGACACCTGAAAAACAAGAAAAATTAAAAGAGCTTTGGAAAAAGGGACACACCGCTAGCCAAATAGCTAGTATGCTTGGTAATACAACTAGAAATGCCGTAATAGGCAAAGCACACCGACTAAATTTGGAAGCCAGAGCAGTATCTAAAAGGGTAAAAAATATTGATGTTTCTATTAATAATAAAGAAAAAAATATTTCCCCTGAAAACAAAAAACACAAAATAGGTAGAAAAGCTAAATTTAAAGCTCTTCTGTTAGATAAAAATTTTGAACAAGAAAATCCTAAAACACTAGAAGAGCTCACAGACGAAACTTGTAGATGGCCAATTGGTCATCCTTATGAAAAAAAATTTTATTTCTGTGGAAGAAAATCAATGGAAAAATTTCCTTATTGCAAATTACATGTTTTGTACGCATTTCAACCTAAAAATGCTAAGGAAGAAGATCAAATTACAGACGAAGATATTCCTAAGTTTATTGAAAAGAAAATTAAATCAGTCTAATTTTTTAAAATTTAAATATTAGCCAAAAAAACTACCCGAATTGACCGCCGGTCCTAAATCTACGCATATAGTTAGGCAATATACTTGTTATATTTTTTCCCTTTATGCCAAGATCGTATAGCGTAGGATATTCTCCTGAAATAATATTACTATATTTTAACATTGTTACTTGATCAGGAGTTACAAGTGGATTTGGCATAAGTTGAAAAAAATAAGATTGGAACTTTGCTAAACCAAAAGGTATTGATACTAATAATCTTTTTTTCTTTATTTCATTTAACAATATCTCCATAAGCTGTTTAAATGTATAATTTTCCGGTCCGCCCAATTCGTAAATTTTATTTTTTAAATTATTAAGCTCTAAAGCTTTTACAACAGCTTGGGCTACATCACCTACATATACGGGTGTAAATTTTGTTTTACCTCCACCTATTAAAGGTATAAATGGTGAAAACTGCACAAGTGATGCAAATGTATTAAAAAATTTATCCTCTGGTCCAAAAATTAATGATGGTCTTAAAATAATTGATAAATCAAAATTATTTTGTATTTTTTTTTCTCCTTCAAGCTTAGATCTCATATACTTTGATTTATGATTTTCTTTTACGCCGAGTGCACTAATATGAACTAATTTCCTAATATTATGATTTTTACATAAATTAGATAATAAGTTTGGAAAGTCTGAATGAATTTTTTCAAATTTTTGTTTTCTTGTTTCGTAAAGTATTCCAACGAGGTTAATGACATAAGAGCAGTTTTTTAAAACATGGCTGACATCTTCTGGATCGAATATATTAGTTTTAAAAAGCTCTATTTGGCCAGGATTACCCAATGGCTTCAAATACCCTTTGAGATAAGGATTTCTAGTTGCTATCTTAATTCGGTAGTCCAATTTAGTGAGTTGGCGTATTAAATGTTTACCAATAAATCCGCCTGCTCCAAATATAGCAATTATTTTCTGATTATTTTGCATTTTTATAACATTAACATTATATATTATCTTAGGTATGACTAAAATTTATAAGTTTCAAGATGATATTACTGGCGATGCTTTGGCAAAACTAGAAAAATGCACAAGCCTTGCAATTGATACAGAAGGATCTGGTCTACAAATTCCACACAGAGATAAACTTAGTTTAATACAATTAAGCACAGGAAATAATGATGCTTATATTATACAGCCAAATAGAAAAAACTATATAGCTCCTAATGTAGTAAAAATTTTAGAAAATCCTAGCATTACAAAAATTGGCCATTATTTAAGATATGATGTTTCGGGATTAGAATATTTTCTTAAATGTAATATAAAAAATATTTTTGATACAAAAATAGCGAGTAAATTATGTCGAACTTACACTCAAAATCATGGATTAAAAGATTTAGTTTTAGAATTCTGTGGTAAAAAATTAGATAAAAGATTAGGTAGCAGCGATTGGAATAAAAATTTAGATGAGTTGTCAGATGCACAACTTCAATATTGTAGCAACGATGTTATATATTTACACAAAATTAAAGATGAGTTGTATAAAATGTTAAGTAGAGAAAATAGATTAGATCTTTATGAAAATTCTATAAAGTTTTTAAAAACAAGAATAAAACTAGATCAGGCTGGTTTTACTGAAGATATATTTCAACACTAATGAATAAAGATTTAATAATAGCAAAAAAAACAATCCAAACAGAAATAGATGCATTAAAAAAACTGTCTATGAGTTTTGGAAAATCTACAAATTTTTTAAAAGCTGTAAATTTACTTTCTAAAATAAAAGGTAAATGTTTGGTAATAGGAGTAGGTAAAAGTTATATTGTTGGTCTTAAAGTTTCTTCTACTTTATCCAGTTTGGGAACACCAAGTGTTGCTTTTTCTGCTAATGATTTACAGCACGGCGGGCTTGGAGCTATACAAAAAAACCAAGATGTGCTTTTAATATTTAGTGTTTCTGGGGAATCGGCAGAACTAAATAGCATTTTAAAATACGCTAAGAGAAATAAAATTTCTGTCATTGGGGTAAGTTGTAAATCAAATTCTTTGCTTCTTAAATACTCAACCATAAAAATATTATTACCGAAAGTTATTGAAGCTGGACATAGTTTGGCTCCAACCTCTTCTTCGTTAAATTTTCTTTCCTGGGGAGACGCTTTAGCAATTACTTGTATGAAAAAAAAAAAGTGGAATAATGAAAAATTTATTTCAACTCACCCGTCTGGTTCACTGGCTACAGCATTAATCCAAGTAAAAGAAATAATGGCAACCAATAACGAAATACCATTAGTTACAACTAAACAAACAATGCGATCTGCGGTAGTAGAAATGTCTAAAAAAAACCTAGGAATTGTTTGTGTTAAAGAAAAAAATGGTAAAATAAACTTAATTACTGATGGAGATATAAGACGCAATAGCAATAATCTTTATAAAAAAGAAATTATGAATGTTTGTAGTAAAAATCCTAATTGGATTTCTGAAACAGCTACTGCGCTGGCAGCAATTGAAAACATGAATTCTTTAGGAATTTCCTCTTTATTAGTTGCAAAAAATAAGGATATTAATAAAAAAATTAAAAAGATTGTCGGTGTGATTCACTTACACCATTGTTTGAGTCGAGGTATAAAATGAAAATGAGTAAATCAAATAAAGTTCAATTAATTCTTATATTTGTTGGATTTATGTTAATTATTCTTACATATTATTACTACCCTAATTTAAATAAAAATAAATATCCTGAAGATCAAAGCTTAAAAGATGATGAAATAAATAAAATTAAAGACGATCAGAGTACTCTTTTTGAAAATGTAAAATATAGAGGTTTGTACAATTTAGACAAAACATTTACAGTAGAATCGGAACAAGCTTATATCTCAAATGAGGAACTCGACATTGTTGTTATGACTAAAATGCATGTAGTTCTTTACTTGGGTGATGGAAGAGTTGTAAATATTACGTCAAATGAAGGCACTTTTAATAAAAAAACCTATGATTGTTTTTTTAAAGATAATGTTAAAGCGGTCGAAAATGAAACTGAAATTTTTGCAGACAACTTAGATCTTTTAGCTGCGCAAGATTACGTAAAAATTTATAATAATGTTAAATTAGACCATACTACTGGTTCTCTTCGTGCAGACACAATCGATTACGACTTTAAAACAAAATATTTTAAAGTTTCAATGTTTGACAATAGTAAAGTCAAAATGAAAGTCATTGAATGAACAATATAAAAAAATTTAGAATTATAAAATTTAAATCAAAGCCAATACTGTCTGTTAAAAGTATATCGAAATCTTTTTCAAGTAGAATTATTTTAAGAAAAATTGATTTACATTTAAATAAAGGTGAGATGTTGGGACTTTTAGGTAGTAACGGTGCTGGAAAAAGTACCTGCATGAATATAATTCTAGGACTATTAAAACCTGATTTTGGAGATGTTTTGATGGGTAATACAAAGTTAACAAAATTAGCAATCCACGAAAGGTCAAAATTAGGAATTTCTTACTTGCCTCAACAAACATCTATTTTTAGAGGACTTACAGTTTATGAAAACCTATTAGGTGTTGCTCAGATTATAAAAAAACGAGCAGTGGAACAAAAAGAAATAGTTGAAAAATTAATGGCTGAATTTTCAATTACACACTTGAGGAATATCAAAGGTACTGCTTTATCAGGTGGTGAACGTCGAAGAACTGAAATAGCTAGATGTTTAATAAACAATCCTAAAGTTTTATTATTGGATGAGCCGTTTGCTGGAGTAGATCTACTTTCAATACAAGATATCAAAGGATTGCTTTTAAAACTTCAAGCGAGAGGCTGCGCTGTTCTGGTAACTGATCATAATGCTTCTCAATTACTTAGTGTAGTTGATCGAGCTTGTGTAATTGCAAATGGAAATATAGTAGCAAATGGTACGCCAAGAGAAATTGTAAATACAGCTGAAGCAAAAAAATTATATTTTGGTGAAGATTTCACCATCTAACATATAATGAAAAAAAAAAAATCTGTATTATTAAATAACAAAATTAAAAGTTTTAATAAAACTATTGTCGTTGAAAGTGATAAAAGTATTTCACATAGATCTTTGTTAATAGCAAGTCAGTGCATAGGCGCTTCAAATATAACTAATATTTTAGAAAGTGAAGATGTAAAGAATACAATAGCATGCTTAAAAAAACTTGGGGTAAATATATTAAAAAAAAATAAAAAATATGTTGTTTATGGAAATGGTTTGGGTTCTTTTAAAAGACCAAAAAATAACAAACTATATGCAGGTAATTCAGGAACTTTGGCTAGAATGATTTTAGCTTTATTAGCAACTCAACCAAATTTAAGAGTTAAAGTGGTTGGAGACAAAAGTTTAAATAAAAGGGATATGAAAAGAATTATTGAACCTTTGTCAAAAATTGGTTGTCATTTTTATCCAAAAAATAAAACAACTTTGCCTTTAACGATTCACGGTACAAGTATGCCTTTAGCGCAAAAACACTATGAAAAAATAGGTTCCGCGCAAGTTAAATCATCTATTTTGCTCGCTGCTCTTAACACTCCAGGCGTAACTCAAATAGAAGTGAAAAAAATCTCTAGGAATCATACTGAAAATATATTAACCAAAATAAAAGCTGATATTAATATTGAAAAAAATAAAAAAAATCAATTGATATCATTGAGAGGGCAAAAAAATCTATTTGGCTTTAATCTTAATATTCCTGGAGATCCGTCTTCAGCAGCACCCTTTATAATCTTAGCATTATTTACAAACAATTCAAAATTGTTAATAAAAAATATAAATTGTAATCCAACCAGAATAGGATTTATTAATATTTTAAAAAAAATGAATGCGGATATTAAAATTAAAAACTTGAAAAATAAAACAGGAGAACCTGTAGGTAACTTGGTTATAAAAAATAGTATTTTAAAATCAATTAATTGTCCAAAAAATTTAGTTCCTTCTGCAATAGATGAGTTTCCACTTTTGTTTATTGCTTCTGCTCTTTTAAAAGGTGCTTCAAAATTTGTTGGCATTGGCGAACTCAGACATAAAGAATCTGACAGGATAAAAAGTGTAGAGATTGGATTAAATAAAATTGGCATTAAAACTAAGTCAACCATTGATAGTTTAACAATATTTGGCAATCCAAATATAAAAATTAAAAAAACAATAACGATTTCTCCTGGAGAGGATCACAGGATTGCAATGGCATTTTTCTGTTTAGGTCAACTATTAAATGGGAAAGTTAAAATTAATAATTTCCAAACTGTAAATACATCATTTGCTAAGTTTTTATATGTTATGAAAAAAATAGGAGCTACTTTTGAAATTAAAAAACAAAATTAAGATACTGATCGCGTGTGATGGTGGGGCCGCATCAGGAAAAACTACAGCTGGAAAGTTAATAAGTAAAAAATATAATTTACAATTTCTTTCTTCTGGACTTCTTTACAGATACGTTAGTTTTAAATTGCTTTCACAAAAAAAAAAATTAAGAAAAATTAGCTATATAAAAAAAATATCTAGCAATATCACATTAAAAAAATTGAAAAATGAAAAGCTTTTTAATCAAGAGGTTACTCAGCACGCTTCTGAAATTGCAAAATCTAAAAAAGTAAGAAAGTATTTAAAAACTTTTCAGAAAAATTTTGCTAAAAAACAAAACGTGTGTATTGAAGGTAGAGATATTGGGAGAGTGATATGTCCTAATGCTGATATAAAATTTTTTTTTATATGTAATCTTAAAATCAGAGCAAAAAGAAGATGGAATGAATATAGAAAAAATAGTTCAAATATATCTTTATTGGCAGTGCAAAAAGCCTTACAAATAAGAGATTATTCTGATATCAATCGTAAACACAGTCCTTTACGTGCCTCTAAAGATTCGATAGTAATTGACACCTCGAAATTAAGTAAAAAACAAATGTTGAGCAAAATTTCGAAGATAATAGATAAAAAATTGTTATTAAAATATGGAAGAAATGTTAAAGCAAGATAGAACAGAATCTCATAAAGAGTTCGAAAAATTACTCTCTGAAGATCTTGGAAATAGAAAATTTAAAGAAGGCGAAATAGCAACTGGTATAGTAGAGGAAATAGGGAAGAAATTTGTTTTCATAGACTTGGGACTCAAGAGTTCTGGTGCAATCCCAATAGAAGAATTTAAACTCACTAAAGAAATTGAAAAAATAGAAGTAGGATCAAAAGTTGATGTTCTTCTAGAAAAAATTGAGAATAGAGATGGTGAAATTGTTGTAAGTAGAGAAAAAGCTAGAAGAGCAAAATCTTGGAAAAAAATGGAAAAAGCTTTTGAAAATAAGGAAGAAGTAACGGGAGTTATAATATCTAGATGTAAAGGTGGCTTTATTGTTAACGTTGACTCATGCCTTTGTTTTTTGCCTGGATCACAAGTAGACCTGCGACCTTTAAAAAGTTTCGACCATCTAATGAAGGTTCCGCAAACATTTGAGTGTGTCAAGTTAGATAAAAAAAGAGGAAATATAGTTTTATCTAGACGGGCTATCATGGAAAAAATTAGAGACAAAGATAGAGATAAAATTATTTCAAAAATAAAAGAAGGAGATGTAGTTCAAGGAATCGTAAAAAATCTTACAGACTGGGGGGTATTTATCGATCTAAATGGGGTGGATGCGCTTCTACATATCACAGATATTTCTTGGAGTAGAATTAATAAACCTTCAGAATTACTTTCAATTGGCCAATCAATAAATGTAAAAATTACTAAAATAGAATTAGATAAAAAGAAAATTAGTGTAAGTATCAAACATCTTACTGAAGACCCTTACTCAAAAATAATAAATAAATATGAAATAGGGAAAAAATACAAAGGTGTAGTAAGTAAGGTCATGGACTATGGTGTTTTTTGTAAATTAGAAGAAGGGTTGGAAGGATTAATACATCAATCAGAATTGTCTTGGACCAAAAAAAATATTCACCCAGGGAAAATATTATCAACAACGCAAGAAATAGAAGTAGAACTTCTAGAAAAAGACACTGAAAAAAGAAGACTGTCTTTAAGTTATAAAAATACACAAATTAATCCTTGGATAAAATTTTCTCAAGATCATAAAACTGGAGATGAGTTTGAAGGAGTTGTTAAAAATATTACTGATTATGGGCTGTTCGTATCAATAAAAGATACAGAGCTAGATGGAATGATACATTATAAAGATATCCACTGGAATGAAAAAGAGTCTGAGTTAGAAAACTATAAAAAAAATCAAACACTAAAATTTAAAATTATAGAAATAAATCGAAAAGATGAAAAAATAAGATTAGGAATAAAACAACTAACTGAAGATCCTTTTGAGTTTTTTATGAATAAGAAATTATCAGATATAATTACGGCGGTAGTTGAAGGCTCTTCACAAAATGGCATTAATGTAAGTATTGGAAATAAAAATTTACCTATTTTAATTAAAAAAAACCAACTTGCAAAAGAACCGGAAAACCAAAGGCCGGCTAGATTTGCAAAGGGCGATAAGGTGGACGCTATGATAGTTGAGTTAGATAAAGATAAGAAAAAGGTATTACTATCCATAAAAGCACTTGAAGAAAAGCAAACTAAAGATGCTGTAAAAAAATATGGATCTAAAGACTCTGGTGGGGTGCTGGGTGAGATACTTGGGCCACTAATGAAAAAAAGAAAAAAATAATTTTATTATAGATTTATGGTTAGATCTGAATTGTTGCAAAAAATGTGCGACCTTCACCCTAATGTACTCCATAGAGATATAGAAAAAATTTTAGAAATTATCTTTCTTGAATTTGCAGAGGCTCTTTCTAGAGGGGAAAATATTGAAATCAGGGGATTTGGTATCTTCAAAACAGCAATTAGAAAAGCAAGAATAGGAAGAAATCCAAAAAACTCTGAATTGGTAAAAATTCCAGAAAAAAAGGCTATTAAATGGAAAATGAGTAAGATATTTTTTGGCCGCTTAAACAAAAATTTTACTGAAAATAAATTATCTGATATTAATTAATATATAAAATAAAATTAGTGAACAGAATTATTCTCGCCTTAGACACAACAAATTTAAGTGAAGCTATAAGCATTGCCCAAAAAGTTAAAGATAAAGTCTTTACTTTTAAACTAGGGTTAGAATTTTTTAATGCTCATGGTAAACAAGGAGTCCAAAAATTTAACGAAATCGGAATAGATAATTTAATGTTAGATTTAAAACTAAAAGATATTCCAAATACTGTTTATAAATCAATTAAAGCATTGGAAGGTATTGAGTTTGGTTATCTAACTGTTCATGGTCAAGGTGGAAAATCGATGATAGATAGTGCTAAAAAAGCTGCAAAAGAAATTAAATCAAAACCAGAAATTATGATGGTAACAATTTTAACTGCTTTAAATGACGTTGATTTAGAAGTAATGGGAATGAATAATACTGTTAATGAACAAGTTAAAACTTTAACAAAAATAGCAAAGGACATGGATGTGGGAGTTGTTTGTTCAGGTCAAGAAGCAAAAAATGTTAGAAAAATTCTAGGACCAGATAATTTAATTTTTACTCCTGGCATACGTATGGCGAACGAGAATGCAAACGATCAACAGCGTATCTCTACTCCAAATGAAAGTTTGCTCAATGGTGCTGATAAAATAATTATGGGAAGAAGTCTTATTAATGGCGATATTGTAAAAAATTTAGATAAAGTATCCAAATCTATTAAAATATAAACTCATGCCAATAGAATTAAAAATCTGTGGCATAAACTCTAAAAATACTATTAAAACTATTTTAGAAAATGGTGGATGCCAATACTTAGGGTTTGTTTTTTACTCCTCCTCTCCAAGAAACTTATCTATCGAACAGTCAAAGAAACTTACATCAATTATACCATCACATATTAAAAAAGTAGGAGTTTTAGTAAATCCAGAAAAAAATTTTATTCAAAAAATCAAAGATCAATTTGATTATTTTCAAATCTACGACTCCTCACCTGCGCAAGTCAAAGCATTAAAATTATTATCTAACAAAAAAATTATTCAAGTTATAAAAGTTAATAAGAAAGAAGATATTAATCTATATAAGCAATACATTGGAATTGCTGATAAATTCTTGTTTGACTCCTCTGGAATGGAAAAAAGTTTTTCATTTGACTGGAATTATTTAAAAAATATTCAAATAAAAGACTGGTTTTTAGCAGGAGGCATTAATATTGATAATCTAGAACTTGCTCAAAGTATTACAAAAAAAATTGATATATCTTCTGGTTTAGAAGATAATCCAGGAATAAAATCACCTAAAAAAATTTTAGATTTTTTAACAAAAGTAAAAAGTTATGATTAAAATAC
>Ga0114996_10001625_pt1 | contig 30132 bp, 13 predicted proteins | sample ArcticOcean_MG_C_4_FD_87039 | JGI IMG/M metagenome (GOLD analysis project Ga0114996, IMG submission 87039) | Marine microbial communities from western Arctic Ocean - ArcticOcean_MG_CB4_134 | ecosystem: Environmental > Aquatic > Marine > Oceanic | place: Arctic Ocean: Canada Basin | collected... | reverse complement strand
TGGCCTTCACCTTGTTGGCCTTCACCTTGTTGGCCTTCACCCTGCTCACCTTCACCTTGTTGGCCTTCACCCTGCTCGCCTTCACCTTGTTGGCCTTCACCCTGCTCACCTTCGCCGGTGAGGGCTTCGCTTGCTTCAGCGATCTGTTCCACCGCACCCTGTTGCTGGGCCGCAAGATCAGCGATGGCTTCGGCGATCGCCTTATCGCGGGCCGCCTGTTGCTCGCGAGCTGCGATGTTCGCCGCCGCTCGTTCGAGTTGCTTTTCGGTATCGCCGGCCGCTTCCGCTGCTTCCGCGCCTGACTCTCCGGCTGCTTCGGCACCTTGCTCTCCGGCTGCTTCAGCCGCCTGCAATGCGTTGGTTGCCCCCGCATCAAGCGACTCGGCCTGTTCGGCGAGTTGCTCGGCACCTTGGGCGGCTTCCCCCAACTCTTTACCTAGCTGCTCTGCCAGATCCGACTGGGCCTTTTCGATTTCCTTGGCTGCCTCGGCGAGCGCTTCGTCGGCCGCCTGTTGGGCCTGCTCGGCACCCGCTTTGTCACCCCCAGCAATCGCCTCTTGCGCTGCCTTGGCCGCATCGACTGCCTTGTCTAGCGCCGCGCCGGCCTCGGGAGCCGCTTCACCGGCAAGCTGCTCCGCTTGAGCGGCGGCTTCACCTGCGGCCTGTTGTGCCGCAGCGTCGGCTGGTCCGGCTTCTTGTGCAGCAGCCTCTTTGGCCGTCTGGGCGGCCGCTTCTGCGGCGGCCTCAAGCGCCGCTTGGGCGGCTTCACGCGCTTGAGCAGCTTGCGAACTGTTGCCCTCCAGCGCCGCTTTGGCAGCTTCCGCTGCGGCCTGCTGAGCTGCCTCAAGTGCCTTCTTCGTCGCACCTTCGGCCTCTTCGGCCAACTGGCCCGCTTGATCAGCAACCTCCTGCTGAGTTCGGGCTGCCTCGAGCGGCGTGTTTGCTTCACCGCTGGCTAGCTGCTCGGCGGCACGATCAGCGGCCGCCTGAGCCTCGATCGCCTTGGCGATATCGTTGGCTGCCTGTTGGGCTTCGGCCTGAGCCGCTTTACCCTCGGCTTTGGCCTGCTCGACTTGAGCCTCTTGGACTTTTTCCGCGGCCTGAGCAAGCTGCTCGAGTTTCTCTGCGGTGCCCGTATCGGCCTTTTCGATCTGCTTCTCGATCGCCTCGCGAGCCTCGGTGAGATCTTCCAGTTGCTCTCCGGCAACCTCGGCGAGTTGCTCGGCGGTTTTGACAATCTCTTTACGTAGCTCTTTGGCAGCCTCTTTCAACTGCTCCGACGCCTGCTGGGCGCTCTTGGCGGCCTCGGCAGCCGCTTCCTTAGCGGCCTCACCTGTTTGCTTGGCCGCTTCAGCAGCCTGCTGGGCAGCTTCGGCAAGCGGTTTGGCAGCTTCGGCAAGAACCTTGGCAGCCTCGGGCGCCGTCTTCTCGACTCCCTCGGCGACCTTTTCAGCGATCTTTGCTGCTGCGGCCAGATCCTTGGCCGCCTCGGCATCGATACTTTCGGCTTCGGCCACGTTGCGTTCGGCGGCCGCCGCACGCTCGAGCGCTTCGGCGGCTCGGGCCAACTCGCCGATCTTTACGGCCAGTTCGGCTCGCTGGGCATCATCCAGCGCACCGGCGACTTCAGCCTTGGCGCGTTGGACGGCTTCCTGGGCCGCCTCGGTCGCGTCGGCGACAGCTTCGGCATCCTGCGCCTTGGCTTTAAGCGTCTCGGCAGCCTGCTGTGCTTCAGCCTGAGCCTGGTCAAGCTGCGACTCGACAGTCCGGTCGAGCTCCTTGCCCTCCTCCACCTTGCCAAGCTCAGCGGCAACTTCCGCTTGCTGTTTCGCTGCTTCCTTGGGATCCTTCTCGGCAACCTCGGCGGCCTTATCCTGAGCCTGGTCAATTTTTTCGACTTCCTTTTCGGCTTTCTCCAGATCGGCTACCTCAGCGCTGAGCTGTTCGGCGGTGCGGTTACCGTCATCGATGTCAGCCCCGCGCTTGATCGCATCTTCGAGCGCTGCCAGATTACCCAGAACCTTGCCCTGATCGGCGATAGCCTCTTCTTGACGTTCGTTGAACAGATCGTCCGTAGCTCCGAGCGAAGAAGCTTTGGCCTGCTCTAACAGCGCCGATTGCGCGGGCTGTTCAGTGAGGGCTTCAGACAGCTTCCCCAGGTCCTGAGAAATCTGATTCTGCTCGTCAACCAACTCACGTACCGTTTTGTCGCTCAACTCAACCTCGCGACTCTTCTTGCGCACCTCCTCCTGACGCTTCATCATCTCGCGGACCAACGCCAAGAGCGCCTGTCGATCCGTGCTGATGAGCCCCCGGGTCTCGTCCAGTTGCAACAGCAGCTTCTTCAGACCCGCAATCACGGACCTCTCGGCCAATGCCGCGTCGTCAAAGCGGCTCGAGCTGAGATGCGACAGGACTTTCTTCATCTCATTTTCGACCTGTGCCGCCTTGAGAATCTGTAGGCCCTTGGCAGCGCCGGCACCGGTGGCTCCGCCCCATGTCGAGACGTCACTCAGGGTCTCGACGAGATGGAAGTATTTCTTGTTGATGTCTTTCTGGTCTTCACTGGCGGCGAGAATACCCCGCTCCTGTTTGACACGCGCCTGTCCGGGCAGGCCTTCGGTCTGGCGCAGCAACACTACTTCGGCGCGAATCAATTCCTTGGTCTGCTCCGATAGCTCAGCGATGCGCAGCCGACGCAACAACTTCTGCCGTTCGGCTTGAAAGCTCAGCACGACGTCGCGGATTCCCCTTCGGGCTTCGATAAATTTCGCTTCGCGTTGGTCGGGTTTCGCCATTTGAGCGGCGACGAGAAGCTCGACAACTCCTTGCATCTCTTTGTCGATGAGGATATCGATATTGCCACGCATGGCCTTGATTTCGACATAAATCGGCCGCTGGCGGAGTCCATTTTCATCGAGCTGCTGAAGCTGCACGTCGAGAATTCGCGTGACCAGGTCTCGCGCCATTCTGCGTGCACGAACCTGGGCATCTTGACGACGCCGAAGTGAAGCATCGCCGACACTTGGGGCGGCCACAACGGCTTCAAGGGCTACCGTACCGATCATCGCGGCACACAACACAACCACTGAGAGTTTCAGAATCCAATTCATCGTTTCTCTCCAGTACTGACTTGTCGAATAACGGAATCGATACCGCGTTCCAGAGATTTATCCAAAGCCAACGCTGCGGCCTCGGCCCCTTTCGCGTCCGTAACATGAAATACCAATGTTTCACTCATTACCGACTCGCCGGACAATTTGCCCCGATAGTCGATCACTTCTATTTTGACTTGCAATCGATCACCCTTGGCCAACTGCAACGACCCAAGCGGCAACCGATAAGTTTGCGTTAGAGGGAACTCAACGTCACCTCGGAGGATTGGCTTCTGGCTGGCGAGAAGTGACATTGGATCCTTCTTGATCTTCTCATCGCCACGAATTACCTCGGCGTGCAAGCGCACCTGACCAATGCCAAAATCGTCCGAGACTTCGTACTTGATCGTGCGTGTCGCGGTCGGCACGGTATGCTGGCTCTTGAGATACAACTGCATGATCCCTGCGATCACCTGCGGTCGGCGGTCGGTCCGTAAGCGGATATAGCCTTGTCTCGGGTGCTCCAACTGCAGGTCGTCCTCGTCGGTCACTTGGATCTCGAAACCGATCGGACCCTTGATAAAGTGCAGCGGTGCCGAATCGTCAGCCAACTCCCACGCATGGCCGTCGGAATCGGTTTTCTTGAGGTCAAACACCTTGCCTTCGATCGTGATTTGCGCCGATTTCAGCGACTTGTTCTTACACGCAACGTTCACCGCCACGTGCGAACCGCGAAGCACGGCCCGATGCAACGACGACGGTTCGACCGTTTCGTCCTTCAGATACGCCAACGCATATTTGGGTGGTGTCACGACCAGCTGTGCATCAACGACCGGCAACGGAACCATATCGACATTGGCCAGATCCGTCCATGCATCGCCCAGTTCCAATTGATAAACCATCGCGTCCGACAACCGTTCGATTTTCGCCGTATAGAGGGCCGTCTGATCAGCGTCGCCGGGCCACGCTTCGAGGACCTCGGCGAGACCTTCCGCGGCCTTCGTTAGCTTGGCGTGATCACCCGCCGCGGCGACAACCAATTCGGCAACCTCCGGGGCATCAAACGACACCAGCGAGGCAACTTGGACAGTCCAAGCCGAGGTCACCGGTGTCTGCTTTTCACCACCCAGTTCGCCAATCTTTTTCATCGCATCGGATAGTCTTTCTCGACGGTCGTCGAGCGTCAATCGTCCCATCTCTAGCGAACTGTTCTGCGAAGAAGTCCGGCGAGTCAGCGACACGGACGTATCGTCAGCCACCGGCAAATCGCCCGAACACTGCACAATGAACGTGACTGGCTTGCCCTGGGGACTTCGCGAATCAGAAGGCGCTGCCCCCGTTCCCAGATCCCCGCCCAGAACCTTTTGATAATTCACGATCACGCGATCGATCTGGGTATTCGTCGGATAGTGCTTCGAGCCGAGTGCCAATCGATTGGCAAAAATGCCGGCATACTGAGGCGAAATGAGCACGATCCCCACAACGACTGCGGCCGCGGCGACCAAGGCCGTGATACGGCGATTAAATTGTTCTCGGGAAAACCCTTCAAATACGTTGAGCCCTTTGCCGAATTCGGCGACGTAATCGATCACCGCGTTTTTTAATTGCTGAGAGCCCCACTTCGAGGCCTCGGGAGTTTCAAACTGCATCGCAGCGACCAGATCCCGATGATCGGGGTCGAGTTGTTGACGCTCGACCAGCAGAGCCATATCGACGTCGGTCTCTTGGTGACCCAGAAACGGCGCGGTATAACGCCGAAACGCCCAGAAGGCAATTCCCGCGTAAATCAAAAGCGCAAAAGCCCGTACGCCGGTGGTCATTTCTCGCTGAAAGCTGATGTCGATCAGGAATGCACCAACCAGGATGCAGAGCACCGCCGTAATCAGCGCTAAATAACCGGTCCCCAAGCGGGCCGATTGGCGACGGCGACGTAATGAACCCAGGCGAGATCGTAGTGTTGAGAGTTTCGTCATGGCATGTTATTCAGCTTGCGGAACAGCCATTCGCCCAGCATCAACGCGCAAAGCAGGACAAAGGCCGCGGTGGTATTCCAAAGTGGTTTTCGATGAATCTGCATCTCAATACGTGGTTCAATCTTGATTTCGTCGGCAAGATCACCGACGGTCTTAAGCGTGTACTGCTTGCCGCCCGAGGCGAGCACAATATCCTGTTCGACCGTCACGTTGCGCTCCGCCTGACGGCGTTCGATCGACGCATCGCTGACCTCGAACGTGATGGTGGTCATTTCCTCAGTGACGGGGTCCTTGATCCGCGCCCGATACGTTCCCGGCGTATAGACAGGCACCGACAACTGAAACTTGCCGGGCTGATAGAGCGGGATCGACAGCGGTTTGGTTTCGACCGGGGCGTCGGCAGTTCGCCCAGGGACCTCGATCGTGCCTTCGAGCTTTCGGTTGGCGACTTTGTCCTCGGTCAACAGCTTGTATTCTTCGTCATAGGCGTCGATCGTGATCATCACTTTTTCATCGACCCGATACTCGTCCTTGTCGACGCCAGCGACGAACCGCTTATCGGCTCCCAGCGAATGGCTAAGTGCGAGCTTTTTGATCATGCTGCCCCAGAATTGCGTGTAATGGAGTTCGCCGTAATTGCGACGCAGACGCCACATCTCGTCAAACGCGAGATAGATCACGCGGCCCTTGCCGTACTGGCGAATTGCGATCAGTGGTTGCGGAGTTTCCGTGTTGGGGCACTTGTCGGTCGGATGCTCCATGAGGACGGTGGTTCCCGCCTTGCGCGAAGGCCTGGCGACCGGTTGGTACCACGAAAGTTCGCCCATGTTCTCCCAGGCTTCTTCGTTCTCAAGATCATCTTCGGCCAGACGCATGAACTCGAAGCCACCGGCATAGGCGGTTCGCTTGGGAACAAACTCGCCCTCGCGCAACGCCAAGCCTGGCTCGACAACGACCGGCAGCATGTCGCCAATGGCCGTTTCGGCCAGTTCGCCCGGCCCAAACCGCGGTCCCGCGATCACCACCAAGCCGCCACCAAAATCACCGACGAATTCCTTGACCATCTCACAATACTCAGGACTCAGCGAAGCGGCCGGCATGTCACCGAGAAAAATGACGTCTGTCTGAAAGAACTCTTTGCGAGGCAACGTCAGGTTCGGCAAGAATAGCGGGTTGTTCATTTTCACCTGCACATCCGCCGAGCGGAGGAACGTGCGAAAGCCCTCCATCGTGACCAGCTTGTCGCGATGGAACACTTCTTTGACAAATCGCCACTCCCAGGAGGGCTCGTAGGCGACATAGGTGAGCCGCAGGAAATCCTCACGAATGTTCGTGAGCCTCACTGCCCGATTGTCTTCAGTCACCACTTCGTCGTCGATCGGCTGGATCTCGGCGGTAAACTCATAACGGCCAGCGTCTTCGGGGACAAACGGAAATTCGATCGCAGCGCGGTGCGGCAATTCGACGGTGCGATCACCGATATGGATCTCCTTCACCGCTCCGTCGTTTGACTCGTCGATCCGACGCGCGGTCACCTTGACCGTCACACTGCGGCCGTCGAGCCCGTCTTGGTGAACCCGGACCTCGATCACCTCGCCTTCGGCCTTCTTCATGCGGGGCGGCACTTCCAACTCAAGCGAAACGTTCTTCGAGCCCGTGGCACCCAAACCGACCGTAAAGACTGGCGCCCTGAGGCGATTGACCGGCGAGTGTTCGGTGCCGGTGGGTGCCGGTCCGGCGTTTTGCGCAAAATCGCTGAACAAAAGAACGCCTGCCAGAGAATTTGTCCCCTGACGGTGGTCCAGTTCGCTGAACATGCTGCCCAATGCGGTCACTTGACCGTCGGTCGAAATCTGCGAGGCAATGTGCGCCGGATTGATACCTTCTTCGCCCGGCTCGTGCAGCTCCAGCGAGCGCAACGAGCCAGGGCGGTCGATCAGAAACGCCTTGAGCCGAAATTTCTCGCTGAGCTTCTCCAGCAAGTTGTCTTCCTCTTTCGAAAGCAACGCCTCGACATACTGCGCTCGCGAGAGACGTTCGTCGGTCTCGCCCGTGTAGCCGACCGCCGTGATCATTTCGTCGCGTTCGCCTTCGGGCAGGTCGTCGCGAATGGCCATACTGTCGGTGCCGTCGATCATGACATACATCATCGGTCGCGGCGTACTAGAGACCTCGGCCTCGAGAACTGGCTCGGCCAGCATGATCACCAACAACACCAACACCAGTGCTCGACAGATCCCCAAGCCGATCCGCGCACCCTTCTTAGCGCTGGTTTGCCCTTTGGCATAGAAATAGATCGCCACGGCGGCCGCCATGGCACAAAACAGCACCAGCCAGAGCGAGACCCCGGTTGCCCAGGGGGCTACCAAGGTGACCCTGAATCGCTCGATTCGCGAGACATCCTCGAACTCGAAGCCTTTGCCGATATATTCGTGAAGCCAATTCATGACGTTGCAGTCCTCTTGATTGTTGGCCAAGCCAAAACCGTCATTTCCACCAACAGACAAACGATCACCAAGCCGATCAGCCACTTCCAGAAGCTAACCCCCATCAGCGATCCCCACACTTGTGCACCTTCCATACTGATCTGTTCGCCACGGCCAACCCAACGCACTTTCGTGTCGTCGCCCGCGCGCTGCTTCAAACCTTCCGCATTGATGGTTGTCAAATTCGACTCGTCGCTCGGGCCGTTCACCGCCAGCGGTACTCGCATGATTTCGCTGGCAACCGACCCGTCAGCCGATGCATCATCGGCCAACTGGCCGCGAATTTCGTAAATCCCTCGAGCGGTCAGATCGTCGACCGTTACGCCGTAGGTATCCGCACCCAACGCACCCACGGTGAGCATCTGCTCCTCGCCATCTGGACGTGTGACCGTAAATCGGGCGTGTTGATGCTGCGGCTCAACGCGGATCTCAGCGGGACGCGACGACGAGAAGTTTCGCGGATTTTGCGGCGTCTCCATCGTGGCATGCAACTTCGACCGGACAATGCGGTCGAACATAAAAAAGGCGTTTTCTCCGGACAATGTGTTCCAGTCGCCCCGCAGAGATGAGGCAACCATGATCACCGAACCGCGCCCCAGCTTTCGCTCGGTCATAAACGGCAGATCATTGTCAAATCGGGCCAGTACGCGGGGTCGTCCGAGTAGTGCCGTTTTATCGACATCGTAGCGGCGGTCGTCGATACGCGAGCGATCAGCCCAAAGCAACCAGTTGGGGTTCACCCTGGCGTAGTCTGCCTCAACGGTCCGTTTCTCAGTCAACTCTGCCTCAGTGAGCTCTTTTCCGGCTGCGGCCTGTTCCTCCCAACGACGTGACGCCTTGTCGAATTCGTCAAGCACTTCGCGGCCGGATTCAATCCGTTTTGCTTCGGCCTCGACCAATTGCTGCTGGGCGTCATCCGACAGAACGGTCTCGACCGCACGGAAAAATGACGGTCCGCCGTACAAATCTCGCAGATTGTCAGGGGACTCGTTGACCAGCATGAAATATTCGTTGCCTCGCATGCTGTCAAAGGCGAGATGAAAAAAGTCGTCCTTGGTCAACTGTTCGATCCGCTTGCCGAAAGTCTCGGCAGCCAGCGGGGCGGGCAGAATGCCACGTCCCTCGATCCACGCGCCGGCGGTCCAGGCTTTGGGGTCAAAGTTGCCACCGGCGGCGATCAGCACATGCCCGCCTTGCAGGATAAACTGTTGCAGCAGATCGACATTCGTGGGGCTCTCGACACCGGCGATCACGACCAAGCGGACGTTTTGCAGGTTTTCGCGATTCAACTCGTCCATTCGCATCTGCTCGATACGAATCACTTGACGCGCGGCATTTTCCCGCCCGCCGCCTGGCGCCAGAAGATCACGCAGCGCGGCAGTCTCGCCGATACGATCCTGCTGAGGACTCTCATCGCGGCCATACTCGTCGACAAAAACGACCGGCAATGCCGCGACGACGGGCACCGAAAGGAACCGCTCGTTGTCGGCCTCCAGGCGATCCGCCGCGACGCCGTCGCCAGCCACGACACGGACCTTGGCCGCCGCCGGCACAAAGGTTGCCTTGCCCGGCTCGACCGACACGTCAAGTTGATGTTTGAATTCGACGCTGCGAAGTTGCCCTGGTTCGAGGTCGATCACCTGACTGCTGACCTCTTTGTTGTCGATACTGAGGGTCACCTGCACGTTGGTGAGCGGCGCTTCGCCCTGATGCCCAACGTCGACAACAAAAGTGGTCGGCGTCTCGATGTCTGCGATCCCGTCTTGAATCCGAAAGGTTTCGACCCAGGTATTTTCGGTCGTCTCGGGCGCGACACTTACGACTTGCAATTCGGGGATCTTGTTGAGCTCCTCACCCAACGAGCCGGCCGGCCAAACGGCCTCCTGTTGATCGCCGATCAGGACGATTCGCTTGGCCATTTTGGGGACCAAGTCGATCGCATCTTTGGCGAGCGTCAGGGCCTCAGAGATACGGCCGCTTCGATCGACGACCTTGATTTTTTTGATCGCATCAAGGGCGTCTTCTTTGGTCCGAAACGGATCGAGACTGTATCCGCCTGAGGCACCACACAACGGAATAATCGAGATCTGACTATGTTGGGGCAACTGATCGACGAACTCTCGCGCCTTGTCCTTTGCGACGTTCAACAGGGTTGTGTTGGTCCCGTCCTCGTAAGACATGCTGAGACTGTTGTCGAGGATCAGCACCGCGTGAATCGGCTGATCGGGGTCGACCGCCGTCGACGAGCTATCAAAATAGGGTCGCGCAAGCGCCAAACCAAAAAGCAACAGGCAGGCAGTTCGCAACGCCAAGAGCAGCAAGTCTCGCATCTGTAGAATCTTGCGATTCCGCTGCAACGCCTCGCGAAGAAAATCCATCGCGGCCCAATTGACAACGCGAAAACGTCGCCGATTGAGTAAGTGGATGATCACTGGTCCGGCAGCGACGGCGGCGACGGCGGCGAAGTAACCCGCTGATCCGGCTAGAAAACTTGGCATGAAATTCCCCGGTATATTATTTCGTCTGGCTCGTGGAGGTCATCGAGTGTCAGCTTTTCGTGGTCTGTTCTACGCGGGCATCCCAGCCTATCACTTAGTCCGCTCAGTTTGACGAACTCGACTAGCGTTTCTTAAATTTCTCCTGCAGGCCCTTGATTCGACCTTCCTGCAAAATCGGCAGGTATCGGTTCGGCATCGCGAGCACAAAACAGGCAACCGCGGTACCGTAGAGCGCCCCAGGCTTGCCCGAGACGTGGCCGCCGGCCTGCCAGCTTCCCCCGACGGACGGTGAGTTGGCCGCAAGAACCTGACCAGCCACCACTTTGTCGCGCAAGATCGGGTAATATTCATCCCAATCTTTGCCGCCAACCTGATAGAGCGCTTGCCCGACATACATCAGTGTGTAGGCGTCAAACGGCAATTTGCCGTTGTGGTTGCCGGCTGGGACCACCTTAATTTTGGCGGTGACCAACTCCATGCTTTTGCCAATTCGCCAGTCATCGTACTGGCCGTACTCCTGCATACAGACGACCCCCGCCGAGGCCATCGCCATCGTGGCGTTGCCGCCCCCTTTGCCATAGGTAAACGCCCCCGGGTGACGCTGCTGCTCCTCTTCACTTGCCGAGCGAGACACGCCGTGTGGCGTATAGTGCTCGCGGACGCTCTTGATCGCGAGCTGCACGACCTCGGGCGGAACGTCCAAACCGCTGTCGACGGCGCTTCGCAGCGCCTTGGCCTGCATCACTGCCAGACTCAGGTCGTGGCCGCGTGCTTGAGCCTGAGCGTTATAAGCCCAGCCGCCATCTTGACATTGCGTGGCGGCGATCAGCTTCAGCGCTTTGTCGAGCACCGTGTTTAAGTCTTTGCCATCGTCCGACCGGCGACCGCCGAGCGTCATTCCGTGGGCCTGCCCCAGAACAAAAGTCGCCAGACCGTGGTTGTACATATCGCGCTGCTGATTTGACATATTCAACAGCCCGGACGGCTTCGCGTTCTTCAGCACAAAATTGAGTGCCCGATCAACGACCTTTCCGTGGCGTCCGCGGCCCGGCATGTGACCGTCGGCCAAAAATGCCAGTGCACCCATGCTGACCAAACCCAAGTCATTGGAACCCCAGTTGCCTTTGGGCCCTTGGTTCTCTTTACGAGCAAGCCACTCAAGGCCCCGCTTCAAAGCCTTTTGGCTTTCGGGGGTCATCTCGTTCTTGTGATTTTTCTTGGCGGCCAGAAGACTCGACGCCGGAAGAGACATCGCCAACAAGAGACCGCAAACGACGGCACGCTTCATAATGTTCGTACTGGGCATGATGTTCGTACTGGGCGGGATGCTTTACGGGAATCGATTAAAACGGGCGAACACTACATCAATACAATCTGATATGACGTTTGAACACCCGGGGTTACGCTGAGAAACGAAAAAAAATTCGCCGCCCTCCGCGGCGATGACTTTTGCCAAGGCCGAGGGAGAAAACCGGTACCGATTCTCAACGGCCGTTTATTGTAATACGGCGCACACCAGATTGCCACATGTCCAGGGCAATTCCGATGATTGGGCCAATCTGATGGAAACTCGCGTCCGGCGATTTTCGCGATCAGTCCACGCCTGGGGACCGCTGCTCTTCTTCCTCACACCGTGCGCCACGCGCAGAATATCTGTCGTACTGGTCACATTGGTAGGCGTCGGATGACGTCCGGTCGGGCGCTGATTCAGGGATTCGGGCCCAAATACAGAACGGCAAATTCACCGTAACCACTTATATACCAAGTACTTACATTATTTAATTGGTCGATTTTTCCCGGTTTCGGTGGCCGACATTTGGTTACCGCCTGAACTAGGGTGACCATGGATCAACCGCTGCACTTGGCGGAGATGCTTTGCCACGGCGGACCAATTCGACCAAATCGAGAATGGGCTGATTCTTGTCAAGTCGCAGCACAGCCCAACTCTTCTTGTTGTGGCTCACCACCGCGGCCATCCAGAGCTGCTCGCCCTCGACTTTGCCGAGCATCGACTGCTTCTTGGTTTTTCCGGTCGCTGGGTCCAGCCACTCAAGGCGGATATGATGTTTCTTACCTTTCGGCGTGACCGCTTCGTTCGAGCCGATCATCAGTTCGCCGGGGCCCTCCACGCAGTAAGCGGCAACCATATCCGATGGCTTGACCTGTTGCCAAACTGTTTTTCCCGTCTTGGCGTCAAGACCGAGAATCGTCCCGTCGGTTTCCACCAACAGACGATCCGCAGAGACTCCCCAAACGTCTCGTACCGTCACCAGGGTACGGTGCCAGACCAACTGGCCGGTCTCTCGATTCAGACAGACCACGCCCCGCATGCCGGGTTGCGCGATGAAAACGTGATCGCCGACAATCAGTGGACGTGTGTGTGACTGATGGGCCCCAGAGATATCTTGGTCCCACGGCATCCACGGCAGCCGACGAATCCATCGCACGTGACCATGCGAGTCGCACCGCAACACGCCGCCGCCAAACGTAACGAGCAAACCATCGCCGACGGCAACCATGCCGCAGACTCGATGACTGAACCGTTGCGGTCGCAGTTGCACCAACGAGCGTCGTGACAGAATGTCACCGGTGCCGGAATCGAATACGGTGAGCGACAGCCCCAACTGTTGGACATTTTCTGACCCGGTGATCGCCACAAGGTGGCCACGCAACATCAAGGGATCGCTCGCCACATACTCGTTTCCTCGCCTCGCCCCGCCGCGATTCTTTGAGGGGGAGGTGTACCAGATCGACTTACCAGTCGAGGCATCCTTGCAGTTGAGTTGGGGCCCAGAACTAGCCAACCGCCGGGCATAGACTCGCCCACCAACGACCAACGGTCGCATCGGCTCGGTCGACCAACTGCCCAAGGCACCCACAGCCTTCTCCAGAGGCGATTGCCAGCGGCGCTTTCCATTGCTCAGATCGAACGCCGCGATCTGCAGACGATCAGAAACATAGAGCATTTGGCCATCTTGCGTGATACCCAGGGTCTTTGATCGCCAGTCGTACTTGGCGTCGTCGACGTTCTTCGGCGCTCGCTTCCAATCACCGATCTTGCCGTCGATTCGGCCGCGACTGATCGCTTCGTAGACCGCCGGGCTCGGTGCCGGATGTGTGGCCCCCAGCGAACCGGCGCGACCCCCGACCTCAGCGCGACGATGTGTGGTGCGCATCTCGGCCACCAGTTTCTCGAATTCGGCGGTCGACATCTCCGTGTCACCAAACTGGACCGCGGCGCTGACCGGCTTGCCGACATCTTGGCCTAGCATGGCGGCGGCCAGACGACGTCGCGCCTGTAGTTCGCCATGTAACGATGCCGGCGCACCTTGCAGAGCCATTTCGTACCGATCAAGCGCCTCGGAAAAATCGCCTCGTGACAGCGCCCGATCACCGATCCACTGATGGGCCTCAGCCGCCGCGGTCGTTCCGTAGAACTGTGCCGTCGCGGCCAGCAACCGATCTTCCTGCCCCTGCTGGATCGCTTGACGCACGCGCAACGTTCCGAGCTTGCCAAACTGTTCCTTCATGGTGCTTTGCAGTTCGGGATATTGCTGCATCGCCTGCCCAACCGCACCGTTCATCGTCATCAGAAGCTGCCGATCGGTAGCATCGGGAACCAGGCCGAGCCCGTAGGTGGGCGTTGACGTGATGATGCGACACGCCGACCGGTAAGACTTGCCGCGCAGCGCGGCGGCAAGTTCGGACATGACATTAAAGGTTTCCTTGCCGACTTCGGTGATCAACGGATGCCGCCAAGCAGGCAGCGCAACGAACGAATCAGCGTTCGCTTTTCGCAGACGACGCGCGGCCATGCCTTCGGCCCAGGGAGTCAACTTGCAGATTGCTTGCTGTCCCCAACACGCGAGCGTCTGAGAAAATCGATCAACGTCCGCCCATCGCGAATCCAGCGTCGCGCTGAGTAGCTCAATGCGGATGAGCCGCTCGCCAGGTGGCGGATAGTCCAGCCCGGTCCACAGTGGGGCGGTCATCGATCGAAGTTGAATTTTCGAGTACGGTGCCAACTCGCCAGCCAAGAAAGCCCTTTCCGCCAATTCCTCATAGCGATTTAGATGTCGCCGAGCCAGTTCCGGTTTGCTCCAGCCATCAAGGACCAAAGCCAACTCGTCGAGCAGTTTTAGCTGTTGCTCGGCACTCAGGCCATCTTGCGTGGCGGCCTCGACGAGATTTTCAACCAATCGTGACGCGATTTCGCTTGCCACCCCTGATCCAAGGGTTCGAATCGCACAGGCACGTCGCCACTGCTCGGGAGTGAACTGTTTCGGCCGGCGTTTTTCGATCGCGGCAAACCACTCGTCGTAATTGCCCGCAGTCGCCAGAGCCACGGCCTGCTCACGCGCCGCCTTGGGCGCTAGCGAGTTGATTGCCTCCAGACTCCGTACGGAGAGCCGGCGCAGCTTCACTCCACGCCCCTGGTCGCCATGGATAAACAGGCCCGCGTGGGTCATCTCACCGCGAACGGCCGAGTGAATCGGGTCGCCGACTCGGGCCCATTGCTGACCATCGCTGCTGACCCAGCACTTGACCGTTTCGCCGGCCAATAGCAGGCGAATCCAAACACGCTCTCCAACCCAAGGCATCGGCTGCTGCAAGTAGTTCTTACGCGAGGAGGGCTGTTTGTGCCCGGGCGGAAAGTATCCGATCGTCACCTCGTCCTTGAGCCGCTTATTGACATAAAAACCGAGCGAGTGCAGCGGCCCCTTTTCACTACCCAGAAAGACGCCTGTTTCGATTTGCGGATGCTCGATCTCAAAGATGATCTCCTGCACCCCGGTCGTCGGCAGGGGCGTCGCGACCCAGCAGCGCTCAGCGGGGGTGAGTTTTCTTTTCTTCTTTTTCTTCTTCGGCTTCTCGTCGGGATCTGGTGCGGCCGGCGCAAACACCAGTTCGGCGCTGCCATCGTCATGCGACTTGAACGCGACGCCCTCGACCAACGACTTTTCCCACTTCAGCGCACTAGGCTTCGCGTGGTCAACGACCGTCGGTCGGGCCGTCTCGAGCTTAGGTCCACCGGGCGACCGAATCAGCGTCATGCCAGAAATCATCGACATCCCGTCGAAATAAACCGCCTCGGGCATCGATTCGAGCGGAGCGGACACAAGCGCCGTATCGCCCCGACTGAGCACCACCCGCCCGTCGTGCCAGCGCAGATCCAGCGTGCCGCCCTGCCCCTGCGGATCATAGCGACGTTCGCGCATGCCGTCCGTCGCAGCCACCACATACGAATCACCCTTATACTCGTCACCTTGGCGCGTCGTGGTGTATGCGATCCAGGGACGATAACCTTGGGGATATTTCCAGAACGCGACGCCCTGCTTGCCGCTCCAGACATAGATCTGAGTGCCTTTCGATTCCGGCTTAATACCGATGCGCAGCGCGTAGTCCTCACCCCACGGCGCTTTAAGCTTTGCCGGCGAATTCAGCACGCAGTGTTTTATAGTTTTTTTCCGGCGTCGGTCATGGGCGGACTTTTCGGTGATCGAGAGCTTCTTGCCGGCGACGGGCACCCACCACTGTTCGAGCCGTTGCTTCGAGATCACCGAACCAAAGCCGATCGCTGACTCGAAGCAAATCTCCTCGAACGGTCGAGGTGCTGCGCCGAGTGTCTCTTCCCAGGGGCCTTCCGGCTTCTTGATCACCAGGGCCAGCTTGGCTTTCGACGCGGACTTGGTCGTCGAGAAGATCGCCAGCCGACTCACATGCGGAAGCGAACCAGCCGTTTCGATTCGAACCAGATTCAGTCCCTTTTTTAGCTTGTGCCGACCCGCTTCGAACCACCGATGAGATTCCGGTTTCAGGTCGCCGGTCATTTCCGTGGCGATCGGTTCCTTGACGGCCTGACCGTTAATGGCCAGCTTGAGTGGGCGAGTTTCTTTCGTGGCGTAGCGGATTTTTAGCAGGTACTCGCCCGCCTCTGACGCTTCGACAAAATACTCAGCAAAGTTACCGCCACCGCGGCTATGAATTTCAATACTTCGGGAATCACCCTTCTCGATTTCAACGACTTCAACGGTGCCACGAGAAAACTGGTCGGCGGGGATCTCCACCAGTTGGATCGGCTTGTGTGGCGGCGGGCTTTCTTTCGGGTCTTCTTTTGGTGCCGGGTCGGGCGATTCGGTCTTTGTGGCGGCGTCAAGCGTTTTTGAGGCCGGCGACTTCGCCTCGGTCTTGGCGATCGATTTGGCGAGAGTGTCGCTCTTCTCAGCCACGGTCAGTTCAGACGGCTCGTCGGAACCAGGGCCACGTTGAATAAAAAACACCAATCCCGCCGCCACCATCGCCCCAGTCAGCAGACAGACAAGCCAACCCCAAAGTGGCATCGATGCGCCGTCGGGGGTGTCTTCGATCGTGCCGCCGCCAGCCATCGAGACGATCTGATCGACCGGCACATTGTGACGGCCCATCGCGTCGGCCAGATACTGGTCCAATTCGATTTGTTCGGCCAATGCTTCGCGCAGTTCGGGCGCGGCTTTGATTCGCTGCTGCAGTAGCTCGAGCTCTTCGAGCGTCAACTCTTCGGGCGTCTTGTGTTGGATTAGTTCGATCAGTTCGTGATCAGTCATGGGGACCACCGTTGAGTTTTCCGTCTAAACAATGGCGCAGCGCCTGCCGCGCCCGATACATTAAGAGCTTGACCGCCCCTTCGCTGCGGTTAAGTTTTTCGCCGATCTGAGCCAGCCGCATCTTCGCCCGATATCGCAGGCTGAGTGCCTCTTGTGCGTTCTGGCCCAACGAGCCGACACACCCCGGCAAGTGCTCGATCACGTCTTCATAGGGCGACGTTTCTTCGGGTCGCGAGGCGTCGATTTCGAGGCACAACTCCGTCCAGGCCACCTCCTGACGCCGCTGCATCTTACGAATATGCTCGCGAAGCACATTTCGGGCGACTCCGATCAGCCAGGGGCCGATCATCGCCGAAGAGTCGAACCGAACCTTACCCTGGTAGCAGCGCAGAAAAACCTCCTGGCACAGATCTTCCGCGTCCGAGGGTTCCAACAGACGAGATCGCAGATACCCATAGATCTTGCCATGGTATTGCTGGACGATCGCCTCGAAGGCATCGCGGTCGCCACGGTTGGCCGCTTCGATGAGGGCAGCGTCTTGCACTGAAACAGACACGCGGGGGGCGAGTGGGCAGGCGAACTCGTCAGGCGGGATCAATGCCCTACATCATAGCCGATCAACGTGCGATCTGGCAAACCGCCTGACGGATACCCCTATACTCTGGAAAATCGCCCGAACGGGCAATTAGAAAACGCTGTAGGTCGCCGCGGGCGTCTGTGATCTGGTGTTCCGCTGCCGCAGGTTCACTCCACCGGCAACTTTTCGGCACTTTTCACCAGATCAGGCGAACTGAGCACCAACGCCAACCGACCGCCGCCGAGTTGAGCGACACCGGCGATCGTCTCAGTGCCGGGCAACAGGTCTTGGATGCTGTTGACAACGACCTGCCGATGTCGCAGCACGTCGTCGACCAGCAGACAGAGCGAACCGGTCTTGCAGCCGACCAGCACCGCGCTGCGAACCGCGTCGCTCGAATGGTCGGTATCGGTCATGCCCAGCAACTTTGCCAGCGAGATCGCCGCGTGCGACTCGCCACGGATCGTTGCGACCGAAGTACCGTGCACCGAATGCAGATCGGCCGGATCGATCTCGGTAATCTCGCGGACATGCTCGAAAGGCAACACAAAAATCTCGCCGCTCTGGCGAACCATCAGCCCGTCGATCACCAGCACCGCCTCACGAAGTGGTATATCGAGGCGGAAGGTCGTCCCCTTGCCGACCGTCGACTCGACACTGATCTCGCCGCCGTGCTCGCGTAGGTTCGTTCGTACGACATCCATCCCCACACCTCGGCCCGAAATGTCAGAGACGACTTTGGCGGTCGAGAAGCCAGGATGAAAGATCAAGTGAATCGCGTCTTGGTCCGTGAGCTCGTTGGCCTGCGCCTGAGTATAGATACCTTTTTCGACCGCCTTTTTTCGCATCACCTCGGGATTGATCCCGCGTCCATCGTCTTGGACCGTGAGCACGATGTGCGATCGGGTCTTCTCGGCACGTAGCCAGAGGTTACCCGTCTCGCTCAAACCCTGTTCGACCCGCTCGGCGGGCGATTGAATCGCGTGATCGGCGACGTTGCGGATCATGTGGGTCAGCGGGGCATCAAGATCTTCGGCCAATGTCTTGTCGACTTCGACCGAAGTGCCACTAAGATGGACGTCAATCTTTTTGTCGAGTTGCTTGGCCAGCGACCGGGCCATCCGCGGGAATTTCGAGAACAACCCCGAGACTTCGACCTGCTGCAGCGACACCACTGCCTGTTGCAATTTGGTCGATTGCGCGACGAAGCTGTGATTGATCTGTCGCATCTCTTCGACCAGATCGGCCAGTTGACCGCTCTCGGCGAGCCGAGTGTGCAGATCCTTAAACAACTCGCAGGTGATGAACAGGCTCGCCACGTTGTCGAGGAATTGGTCGAGTCGCTGTTCCTTGATTCGCACCATCCGGGCCTTCGGTTCCTGTTTGGCACCCTCTTGGGCGCCGGCGGACTTAGTCGGCGATTTTTCGTCGGTCGCCGCACCCACTGCATCGTCCTCTGTCGTGGCCTCTTCCGGTGGTTGCGAGCCGGGGGCTCCGTCGAGTTGTGCCAGCTGCGGCCAAATATGGTCCCAAGCGATCGAGGCGGTCATCGCGTCGATGTCGAGCGGACTGTCGAGAATTGTGCGGAAGTCGCCTTCGGCGTGGCGCAGTGCGGCGGTCAGCTCTTCCTTGCCGGCCTGTTCGCTGAACTGAGCAAAGCCGTCTACGTGCGCGAGGAATTTGCGACCGATCTCGTCGGTAAACTCTCCGCGTTCCACAGCAAAGAACATCTCAAGCATCGCGGCCACTTGCGAGGTGACCTCTTCGCCATTCAGGGTGAGCGTCAACTCCTGAAAATCGGCCGGAGTCAGCGCGATAGTTTCTCCCTCGTCACCGTCCTCGCCATTCGAGCCTTCGGTGCCGGCGCCGTGGTGATATTGATCGGCCAATGACCGCGCTTGCTCTGACCAGTCGCCGGCGTGGGGATGATCCACCCGAGCAATTTCGTCTGAAAACTTAAGTAGTCCCTCGAGCAGTTGCTGTTCGGGCGAATGATCGCTGCGACCGCTCGAGGCGAGGCGCTCGATCTGGGCGACCAGTTCCGTTTCTTCCGGGCCGAGCTCGTCACCAAGTTGGCCTTCGAGCGTGGCCTGGAGCATCTCCTCGAGCAGATCGAACCCATTGACCAAGGCTCGTTCGAGATCTTCGGTAAGCGTGACCTTACGCTTGCGAACCTCATCCATGGTGTTTTCCATGGAGTGAGAAAATACCTTGATCGGCGTGAGCCCCAAGAATCCCGCGCAACCCTTGATCGAGTGAACGGCTCGAAACACGGCGTTGATCGAGTCGTCGTCATCAGGATTTTCGCGAAACACGCCGAGCTGGTTTGGCAGCTCGCGGAGCGAATCAACCGCTTCGTCGACAAAATCGACATTGAGTTCCGGCCCGCCATCAGTCGTGGTAGCACTCATGGTATTTGCTAACTATCGTCTTGGGAGAGAAATTGTGACGCCTTACAATTCGTGTGATCTTCGTGCGCTCTACGAGCAGGAAACCTCGGGGGGGACCGTGGAATTCTGGTCATCGCGGTGTTTGATTTCGTGAAGCGTATTCCACCAACGATCGATTTTTCGGAATGATTCTTCGATCGCGTCTGTAATTCGCTCGTAGTTGTCGGCCGTCTTGACGATGCAATCCTCGGCGCCGGCTCGCATGGCGGCCATCGCTTTGGTCATGCTGTGAGTGGCGGTGAGCATGATGACCTGGATTCCACCATCCTCGCGCTTGATCTCTCGCAACAGTTCGATCCCATCGCAACCCGGCATGTGCAGATCGAGCAGCGCAATCCGGATCTGTGAGTTCAACAGCGCGGGTAGCGCCTCGGTCGGGTCGCTGAGCGAGACGACCTCGAACCCACGACGCTCTAGCTGCGCCGCAACGATTCCGGTGAGTTGCGGATCATCGTCCACATGAAGGACCGTTCGTTGGTTACTCAACATAGGACTTGATTTTTCTACCAGTGAAAATGGTTCGTACTTAAAGGCCGGCTTTCATGGCGCGCAGCGGTGTCGGTCGCTTGTCTCGGTTTCGACACCGTGAACTCTACTTCATTGATACATTTTCCGGAGCCGGCACAGGCGTTGGAAATGTTGTGACGGCGCGAGGCCGGTCAATCGGTACAAGCGGGCGAACGACACGCTGCGCAATACGAACGTCGCGATGCGCAAATCGAACCCCTTCCTCGGGCATGCCGTGCTATTCTTTCTCGGAAGAGGGGGCCTTCGCGTACAGGTCGCCCGAGGTGTACCGCATGAACGCCTTCGCTGCATCCGAACTCCATTGGGTCAATAAGAACAGGGGCAAACCGATGAATGACACAGTGACCGAGCCGATCTATTCCACCATGGCTGCCGACGAGGACTTTGGTGATTTGGTCGAGATTTTTGTCGAAGAGGTACCCAATCGCATCGCCTTGATGGCGGAACTTTATGGGGCGGGCGACTTGGAAGAATTGCAGCGCGTCGCGCACCAACTTAAAGGTGCCGCAGGAAGTTACGGATTCGTTGACATGACCCCCTACGCGGCAAACCTCGAAGCGGCCTTGCGGGACGGCCAGTCGCAAGAAGCGATCAACGCGGCGTATTCCGCAATGGTCGACGCTTGCGGTCGGGTCCGCGCAGGAACGCCGTCGTAATTCGTCTGCCTTTCGATTTCTTCATTCTCCCTGGTCACGCTTTTCGACACGCGGTGCCTTTTCTCAGGCACTGGCTACCGGTACATTGGTGCTCCATCGCGACGCGCCCCTTGGTGGTGCTGCGCTGGATGTGAGACTCACCACGAAAGACGGAAAGCCAGATGCCCAAGAAAACCATTGCCGACGTAGAGGTCGCCGGACAACGCGTCCTGATGCGAGTCGATTTTAATGTCCCGCTAGATAAGCAAGGCCGGGTAACCGACGACCGCCGGGTTCGTATGGCGCTGCCCTCGATTGAGTCGGTATTGGATCGCGGTGGAAAGGTGATTCTGATGAGTCATCTGGGGCGCCCAAAAGGAGATGACGGCGACGCGAAATTCAGTCTGCGACCGGCCGCCGAGAAACTGGCTGAACTGCTTGGCAGCGAGGTGCAGTTCGCGACCGATACGGTCGGCGAGGACGCACAGGCCAAGAGCGCGGCCCTGAGCGACGGCGGTGTGCTGGTGCTGGAAAATCTTCGCTTTAGCGCCGGCGAGAAACAGGGCGATGAAACGTTCGCCGCGGCGCTGGCCGCGATGGGTGACATTTATTGCAACGATGCGTTCGGAACCTGCCATCGCGCCCACGCCTCAATGGTCGCGGTGCCTCGTGCGATGGGGGATCGGCCGAAGGTCATGGGGTTTCTCGTGGCCAAAGAAATCGAGTATCTGACCGAAGCGATCAGCAACCCGAAGCGACCTTTCGTGGCGATTCTCGGCGGAGCAAAGGTCTCTGACAAGATCGATGTGATCAAGAATCTGCTCACGATCTGTGACAAGGTGCTAATCGGTGGCGCCATGGCATACACTTTTTCACTCGCGCGGGATGGAAAGGTTGGCGATAGTCTGGTCGAAAAAGACAAAGTCGAGTTGGCCGGCGAATTGATCGCCACCGGTGGTGAGAAATTGGTATTGCCGGTCGATACGCATTGCGGCGACGACTTCAGTTCGGACTGTAACAAACAAGTGGTCGACGCCGGCTGCATTCCAGACGAGTACGAAGGGCTCGATATTGGCCCGAAAACAGCCGAGCTTTACTCAGCGGCCGTGGCAGACGCTGGGACCGTGGTCTGGAACGGTCCGATGGGCGTGTTCGAGAAGCCGCCGTTCGATGCCGGCACCAGGGCCGTAGCGGAATCGATTGCCCAGAGTGATTCGATCAGCATCATCGGCGGCGGCGACAGCGCCGCGGCGATCAGTCAGTTCGGCTTGGCGGACCAAGTCTCGCACGTTAGCACCGGCGGCGGCGCGAGTCTAGCGATGCTCGAAGGCCGCGCGTTCGAAGCGGTCGAGTTGCTAGACGACAAGTAGTCGAGGACGTGGGGTAGGTTTGTAACCTGCCAAATCGGCAGCAACACTGGCAGGTTACAAACCTGCCCACGACAATTCATTGTCTCTACGTCAGCGACAGCGACCCGGTGCTGTCGGCGAATCGTTTCCTCTTGACGCCCATCGCTTGGGCAAGCGACAGCCACAGATTTGCGACCGGAGTACCTTTGGCCGATCGTACGTGTTGGTTCGTGGTGATCTGGCCGCCGCAACTTCCCGCGACCAGTGTCGGCAGATTGGTGCTAACATGCTTGGCGCCACTGCTCAAGCCCGAGCCAAGGATCACCGCCGAGTTATCCAGCAGCGAGTTGTCGCCTTCGCGAATCGCGTCCATCTTCTGCACCAGCCGGGTGTATTGCTCGACGTGATAGCGGTCCAGTTTCGCGAGCTGGCTGCGCACTCTTGCGTTGCCTTGGCCGTGCGTCCAGCCATGATGCTGAATCGGCTTCTCGAACAACCCATGGACCATCTGCGGTGTCCCCCAGCGTTCGGGACTAACCATCAGCGAGGCGACCCGAGTCAGGTCGGTTTGTAACGCGAGGATCATCAGGTCACCTTGAATTTGGATGAACTCGTCTCGTCGCATCGCGGACCATGGTTGCACCGGGGCCTTGAGATTCAGTTTCTGGATGTCGGCCTGACGATCGCGAACACGAGCGATCTGCTGTTCAACCGTGCGGACCGAATGGGTGTACTCGTCGAGTTTGTGCTTGTCGATTCGGCCCAGTTGCGAGCGGAGCGACTTGGCATCCTCGGCGACCAGATCCAACACACTGCCAAGCGTCTGCTGCTGCTTGACCGCGAACAGTCGGTTAAAGACCTGCTGCGGATCGCGCATCGACTTGGCGACGTGGCCGTGGCCGTACCAAGAGATATTGTCGAAGTAGACACTCTCTTTGTTGTCGGTGTAGCTGTTGCAACTTAGCTCCAGCGAGCGAAACGGCGTCACCTTGCCGGTCTCGGCGGCGATGATCTGATCGAGCGTTCGCTTGAGCGGATAGCCGGCCGGCGAAAGTTCTTCAGGTCGGGCGCTGCTCAGCCAGCAGGTGCTCGCCTGGGCATGTCCATCGGTACCCGACACTTTGATCCGGTCGAGATTCGAGTAGAGCGAAATCTTCTCGCGAATCGGCTTCACTGGCTCAAGCGTCGGGCTGAGCGCAAAGTTCTTGCCCGTTTCTTTGGGGTTCCACGTCGACTGCACGACCCCGTTGGGGATATAGAAGAAAGCGATCCGCCTGGGTGCCGCCGTCTTTTCGGCAGCACGACCAGCCGGGGTCATGATCTCCAACATCGGTAGCGCCATCGCGGCGCCGGCACCTCGCAAAACGGTACGTCTTGAAATTCGTCGCGATATCATTTCTTCGGCTCCGTTTTTTTGTCTGTTGGGTTGGTCTTGTGGAGGAAAGGATAACTCTTGGAGACTTCAAGCACGACGGTGGAAAATTGTCCCCGGTCGGATCGCACCTGACGGACGATTCGGTCGACGACTGGCTGGTCGGTTACTTTCAACTCGCGGCCCAGGGCGTAGGAGAGCAGGTGCTCGGAAAACGCCCGCATGAACTTCTCGGGCCGTGACAGGATCGCGTCTTTGAAGCCGACAATATCGGTAAACGGCACGTCGCCAAACAGTTTTCCGCTGGAATCGATCTTCAGGCCCGAGCGGTACTTATCTCGCCATCGGCCAACCGCGTCGTAATTCTCTAGCGCAAAACCGAGCGGATCGATCTTGGCATGGCATGCCCGACAGGTTTGGTTCACTTGATGCTGCGTCAGACGCTGGCGGAGTGTCAGCCCTTTGGCTTCGATCACGGCGTCATCGGCCTCGATCTCGGGCACACTATCCGGCGGCGGGGGCGGCGGATCGTTGAAGATGACCGACGCGACCCACGCTCCGCGAGTGATCGGGTTGGTCCGTAGTGGCGAAGAGGTCATCGTCAGCACGGCCGACGTGGTGATCACGCCGCCTTCGCGACGCGAGGCGAGCGTTTGCCGCGTGAACGTCTGTGAATTGGTATTAAAACGACTGCGGTTCTTCCGGCCACCAAACGGTTTGGGATCTTTGTACCAGCTTTGTAACTCCCGGGACCGATAGCTGTAGTTCGAATCAACGAGCAGCATGATCGAGCGATCTTCGACCATGATGCTCTCGAACAACAACAGCGGCTCGACCATCGTTTGCAAACCGAACTTCCACTGTTCGCAACCGATCCGCGAATAATACGTCGCGAACCGATCCGGGTCGGGCACGGCGGCGATCAATTGATCGAGCCTTAACCACTGACGGGCGAAATTCTCGGCCAGCGCCTTGCAGCGCTGATCGGCGAGCATTCGCCGCACTTGCTGATCAAGCGTCTTAGGATCGCGGAGTTTGCCCGCGCGTGCTAGCGCCAACAGCGCTTCATCCGGAATGCTGCTCCAAAGGAAGAACGACAGTCGCGTCGCCAACTCGTAATCGGTCAGCGGCTCGTGCGAGAGAACCTTGCCTTTGCGCTCGACCAGATAAAGAAACTTCGGCGACGCAAGTACGCCCGAGACCAGCTTCTTCATGCTCGCGGGAAACGAATCGGTTCGCGTAAGCTCGCGGGCAAAAAACTTGGTGTAACGATCCAACGTGTCTGCATCGACCGGACCGCGAAAGGCCCGCACTAAGAGAGACTTGATTCGTGCGTTGGCCGTCTGTAGCTGTTGCGCACGGTCGCCGGCGGGTGCCGCAAACAGCGCCGCATAGCTGCGGCAGTAACCTTCAAACTGAGGGCTACCCACGACCGACTGGCCGAGTTTTAGGAAACTTTCCAGCAGGATCGGTGACAGACTCAACTCGATACCGCGATTGTTATAACCATGCTCTGCGGCCAGATCGATCGCGAACGGCACCACGCCCTTGAGTATCGGTCGTTCGACCTGGAACTTGCCCAACGTGCGATTGCCGACGCGAATCGATTTGGGGAAGCGGCCCGACGCAGGATTGAAATAGCGCCCATCGCCACGGAGCGTTTTCTCTGGAAGCGGATAGATATCGCCTTTGAGTCCCAGCAGATCCCGCACCGAGTTGCTGTACTCGTAGCGGTTCATCCTTCGCATCACGACCGGCTCGAGGCGGCTAGCAGTTCGCAGATACTCGTCGATGGTCTTGTTCATTAGCGCCGTGATCTGACGCCGAGCCATCGCCGGCGGCTGCTTCTCGTCCTCCGGCGGCATCTCGTTCTCATCAAGTGCCTTGGCGATCTTGCGAGTCAGTTCGATGTTAGCGAGCAGATGCTTTCCGGTCGTCAGTTGCTCGAGGTTGATCTTGCCCTTGGATTTCTTATTTCCGTGACAACGATAGCAATAGGTCGCCAGCACTGGCTGGAGCTCAGCCAGCGTGGCGGGCGGTGGTGGTGGCAGTTCGATCGCGATCTTCGGCGCGGTTTTTTTTGCTTGTTTCGGCGAAGCATCGACCAGGTTCAGATAGTCGAGCCCGAGCAGATAGTCCTTGCCAAGTTTCTTCGCCCGGGCGTTTGCGCCGATCAGCTTGAACGTCAATCGATGCTCGCCTTTGTCGAGTTGTACTTCGCCCAACTTCGTCCGCGGGGCCAACTCGACCTTGGAAGAGTAAAGGTCGACGTGGCCACCGATCGGCTTGTCGTCCAGCAGCACGGCGAACCGACCATAGTCAGGCGCCAAGGTCATCTGCATCTCGAACTGATATTTGGCCGACTTACCAACCTGAAACGAAACCGTCATCGCCGTTCCAACCGGGCCACGCCAGAGAATGTGCCGGTCGCCGCTCCAATGCGGACCGAACTGTCGCATGTTCTGTACGTGTGCCGGGGCGCGAAACTTCAGTTGGCTCTCGGCCTCAAGACGCCCCGTGGGTCTGTTCGCCGAAGGGTTTCGCCCCACCGCGTGATAATCAACCGGCGATTTGGCGGAAGCAAAATGCGTCACAAGCACCAACCAAGCAGCCAGTGCCAACCGAATGCCACAAATAGAAAGTCGTTTTGAAAAAATAAAGAACGGCATTCGTCGTGGCGACTCCATGACGGGGGCGGGAACGCGGATGCAGAGGCGGGGTGCGCATTCTAACTTGTTCGCCGACCGGTGCAAACCGACAAGCCCTCATTGTACTTCATTTGACAAACCCAGGTATGTCGGTGGCGAGTAGGCAGGCACCAAGGCGAGATCGACAGCCAGAACACGGATGGCCACATGTTTCGCGACGCGGTACAGTGAACGCCCAATCGGAAAAGAGGTGTGATTTCGCCAAACGGGACACCGACACGAAACGAACGGAAATCGATGCGAACGCCGAATCTCTTAGCGACCCGCTGGGGCCGAATGACGACGTTCTTCTTTCTCTATATGTCAGAAGGACTGCCGTTTGGGTTCACTTCGATTGCGCTCGCCGCAGAGATGCGCACCCAGGGTGTATCGCCGACGAATATCGGACTCTTTACCGCGTCGTTGTCGCTGCCCTGGACCTGGAAATGGATCATGGGCCCGTTTGTCGACGTCTTTTCGTCTGATCGATACGGACGGCGGCGAACGTGGATCCTCGTTGCTCAGGTGCTGATGATCGCGACGCTCCTAACAGCAGTGCCGATCGACTTTACGGCGAATCTGAAGTTACTCATCGGCGTGATGATCATTCACAACATCTTTGCCGCGACACAAGACGTCGCGATCGATGCCTTGGCGTGTGGCATCTTGCACGAAAATGAGCGGGGGATGGGCAATGGCTTCATGTTCGCAGGCGCTTGGCTGGGAAGTGGACTAGGAGGTTCCGGAGCGCTCTACCTGTTGGATTACACCAGTCTACCGTCAACGTTCTTCGTCATCGCGTCAAGTATTCTGCTGATCTCGTTTCTGGTCGTGCTGCCGATGCGTGAGCCAAAATCAAAACCGGCAAGCGATGGTCAGATGTCGCGATGGCAGCATTTCATTGGCGGCCTGAAAGACCGTGTCGTCACCGTAAGTATCCTGTTCATTTCGTTCCTAGTCGTGCTGCCGAAACCAGCATCGCGGATAAACCAATTCTTTGGCGAGCTACAAGAATATGTTTCGTCGGTCGCGAAGGCAATTTCGAGCTCTCGCGCCGCGATGGCAGGGTTCGTTTTTGGCCTGTTTCCGACCGGAGCCTATGCGCTAAGTTCGACGCTCCAATCAACCCTCTCCGTTGAATTGCTCGTCGACAGAAAGGCAGTGGCCGATCTTAACATGGCGTCGACGATCGTGACCGCATTGGGCTGTGTGGCGGGCGGACTCATGTCGGATCGATTCGGACGACGAAAGATGCTCGCGATTTACGTCTTGGTCACCGCGATTCCAACGCTTTGGTTTGCCAGCGTCATGTCCAACCACGGATGGGTTCATCCGATTTCGATTGACGCAGCCGATCGACCGGTACCATCGCCGGCGTTGCTTCAGAGCTTCTGGATCGCAATTCTCGTCTTTGGCGTGTTTCATGGACTGCTGACCGGAACCCGCGTTGCGCTGTTCATGGACCTTTGCACGCCAGAAGTCGCAACGACGCAGTTCACCGCGTACATGTCGATGCTCGGTCTTGGCATCACCTACTCAGCCGCCTGGCAAGGTTACGCCATCGATCAGTGGGGCTACCCGACGACACTAAAGATTGACGCCGGGCTGGGATTGGTGTGCTTGCTGTTGCTGCCGTTGATGGCGAAGCGAAAACCAGGGCCGGCCACCTTATAGTCAATGCCTTACCCGCCCAACTGCCCGCGGATGGCCGAGAGCGCCTCTTCCAGCGCTGCCGGAAGATTCTCTGGCTGACGGCCGCCGGCTTGGGCCATGTCGGGTTTTCCGCCACCGCCGCCGCCAACGACCGGGGCGACCTGCTTGACCCAATTGCCAGCGCTGGCGCCGCGATCTTGGACGTCGCGACTCACGCCGGCCACTAACACCACTTTTCCCTCTGCCGGCGATGAGGCAAGCAGTATCGCCACGGGTGCCGCCTTCTTGCGGAGTTGATCGATCAACTGACGCATCACGTTGGGCGACGCACCGGGCGCTTCGGCCACGATCACTTTCACGCCATCGACCTCGACAGCCGCTTCCAACAGCGCGTCGGCCGAGATTGCGTCTTCGTCTGGACCGGCGGCTGCTTGCTGCCGAAGTGACACGGCATCCTTCAATAGCGCCGCCACCCGCGTCGGCACGTCGAGCGCCGACGTGTTGAGCAGCTTGGCCGCGGTCAGCAGCGCGTGCTTCTGCTGTGCTGACTCGGACAGATCGCTCGGCGGCGCCGGAATCACCGGAGCCTCGGATTTGGCTTTCGAACCGCTGGAAATCTGCTTCTTCAGATCACGTACCTCTTGCAACAGACTCGCCGCCTGCTGAGGCACATCACCCGCTGCACACTCTAATTTCTCGGCGGTCGCGGTCAGCGCCGCCGCGGTTTTCTCGCGATGCTCTTGGGCCTTGGCTCCCGTGAGCGCCACAACGCGACGCGTACCGGCTGCCACGCTCTCCTCGGCGACGATTTCGAACTGCTCGACTTCCGCCGTGTTGTCCAAGTGCGTCCCGCCACACAGTTCCCGGCTGAACTGGCCCATCGAGACCATCCGCACCGGGTCGGGATACTTTTCGCCGAACAGCATCATCGCCCCCCGCTCGCGTGCTTCAGCCAGTGGGAGTGTCTCCCAACCGACCGGCTCGCCAGCGTCGATCTGTTGCGATACGTCCGCCTCGATGGTTTCGAGCTCGGTCGGGCTGACCGCCTGAGGGTTTGAAAAGTCAAACCGCAGCCAATCGACGTCGACCTTTGAGCCTTGCTGTTGAGCATGCTGGCCCAAGTTCTTTTGCAACGCATAGTGAAGGATATGTGTGGCCGAATGCGCCCGCCGGATTCCCTGTCGCCGCGTTATGTCCACCTTGGCAGTCACCGCTCCACCGGCGGTCATTTCGCCTTCGACCAAATGGCCAAGGTGCAGGATCAGATCGCCATCTTTTTGAGTGTCCGTGACTTGAAAGCGAAAACCGTCGCCCGTGATCTCACCGGCGTCACCCACCTGGCCACCTGACTCGCCGTAGAACGGCGTGCGGTCGAGCACAATCGTGATCGGGTTCTCGTGACCAACCTCTTTCACGTGATCACATAGTTTTTCCTGGGCAATCAGTCCCTTGATCGCGGCGGTCGCCTCGGTTGTTTCGTAACCGAGGAATTCGGTCAGGTGGACCGCCTTCTTCAGCCTCTCGACCGGACCGGTCTTGAACAGTTTGAACTGCTGTTTGCCGGAAGCCTCGCCATGCTGTTGCATCGCCTGAGAAAATCCATCCCAATCGAAAGTGAGATTTCGTTCGGCGGCCATCGTTTCAAACAACTCCGGCGGCACGCCATAGGTCTGGTAAAGGTCGGCAGCCTCGTCGCCCGCGACCATCACGCGGTCCTTCGACTTCATCGCGTCGAAGATACGTTCGATGCGGTCCAAGCCGGCGTCGATCGTGCTAAAGAAGTTGGCCTCTTCCTTCTCGATCACGTCGGCAACCCGCTCTGACGTATCGCCCAACTCGGGATAGGGAACCGCCATCATCTGAGCCACCATCGGCACAAGACGATGCAGAAACGGGTCGCGGAGCCCCATCTGATGGCCATCCAAGACAGCTCGTCGCAAAAGCCGCTTGATGACGTACTTCTCCTTGTTCGGGCCTGGATAGACATTCTCGTGAATCGCGAAGGTACAGGCCCGCACGTGATCGGTAATCCGTCGCATCCGGCGGCCCGTTTCGCTGTCGGGATCGTACTTCACTCCGCATACCTCGGCTGCTGCTTCGACGATCGGCAGTAGCGAGTCGATGTGATAGTTCGTGTCGACGCCCTGCAGCACCGCGGCTGTGCGTTCCAGGCCCATCCCGGTGTCGATATTTTTGCTCGGCAGCGGCCGCAAATTATCGGGCGGATCGCCGACGCGCTGAAACT
>Ga0114996_10001620_pt1 | contig 30232 bp, 18 predicted proteins | sample ArcticOcean_MG_C_4_FD_87039 | JGI IMG/M metagenome (GOLD analysis project Ga0114996, IMG submission 87039) | Marine microbial communities from western Arctic Ocean - ArcticOcean_MG_CB4_134 | ecosystem: Environmental > Aquatic > Marine > Oceanic | place: Arctic Ocean: Canada Basin | collected... | reverse complement strand
TGGGCGGCCCTGTAGAGGGCAGCGCAATCCCCGACATGCCAACCTCCGAATCTCCTGAGCGACTGTTGCGTGCCGCCGTGCTCAGTCATCCGAGAGGTGACGAGGATTGGGCCAATCGCATGGAGACCCAGCATCCCCTTGTGGCCTGGATCGCCTCGACCCCCGAGGGGCGCTGGACCCGTTGGCAACGCGTGGGTGCGGGTCTGGGTGCGGGATGGATCGACCTTATGCAACCTCACGACGTCCCGGTCGAAGCGTTGGCGATTGCTGCGATCCGCGCCCCTCCAGGCTGGCGCCGCCGCCTCATGGAAGGGGCGCGACAGCGCATCCGCGAGGAGTCCGAGATTGCCCATCGACTTCGACAGGCGGGTGCAACCGCTTCACCCGCCGAATCCTCTTGGATCGCGAACGTCCTATTCGCCGAGGTCGCCTGGTTGCCGCCCTCATTGCAGAGCGACCTTGCCATATGGGGTGTGGACCGACTGCTCGATCAACCGCCGGCGCGTTGTGCAGCAGCGATCTCCGGCTTGGACTGGCTCGCTGAGCAGTACCCGGAGTCGTTGTTGGCCGAGCCCAACGACTGGCGACCGCGCGCACACAGCATCGCTCTGGTGCAGCCAACTGATCATGATCTCCATCTCTGGGCCAAGTTGGGAGCCTGGCTTGAACAGGATGTCCGACCTTCGTTGTCGACGATGCTGCTGATCGTTGAACGACTGCCTGAGGAATGGTGGGCGCCGGTCGCGGAGACCCTTCTCTCTGTACTCTCCGAGGATGACGGGGGCCTACTTTTCCTAGTCGAGATGGACATCGCTTGGCCTGCCCTCATCCTGCGCCCGCTCGAGGAGAGCCACCGGCTGCCCGGTGGAATCATCTCCGTACATGGCGGGGTGCGACGAACCCTGTCGGCCCGGCTCGAGCGTCTGGTCGATCGTACCGGCTGGACCGAGGAGGAAGGCGAAGCACCGGGTGCGCGCATGATTGCGGATTTGCGCGACGCCCTACGTTCGGGTCGCGATCTGTCCACACCCAGTCGAGGCCGAACCCATTCCCGGGTCGGCTGGCTGGCCCTTCCCCGTCACCTCTGGCCACCCGAGGCGCCGGAGAACCTCGCCGAGGGAGATGCCCGCATCACCGCCCGGCTCACACGTCAGGCCTCGGGTTGGCATGCTGACCTGTCGCGCAGCCCATTGGATATCTGAGCGAATCATGCCTGCCCAAATCGGGTTTTTGCCTTGCGGCAAGGCGATTCGACCCCTATTCCCCCACAGTCGGGTTCAAAACGGGTGGGCCGTTCGCATCAATCACCCGGCTGCAACACCGCTGTGAGCCCTCCCGACGCCGGGTTGGGCGATGAGCAAGCGGAACCTATGCCGGGCTAACACCCACCCCATCGAAGACCGGCCGGACCCCTCGGGGAATGAAACGTCGGTGCAAGCGGGTGGGCTAACGAACCGGGAATGGGTCCCCAGAGGACTTCGGGATGATTCATGGGACAACCCCCCGGTCCGACAGATGCCCTGGGGCTGGGTCAGGATCACGAGCTACGGCGATGACACGGTCCGTTACGCCCCGGGGCACACTCTTCTTCCGCCGGATTGAAGGACTCCGGGCGGCCCGAAACGGTTGATGAGCGGCACGTTGTGTCTGGTCGGAGGCACCTTCGATCGCCTTCACGCGGGACATCATGCGCTGCTGGAGGCCGCGCAGTCCTGCGATCGGGCCGAGGTCTGGATCACGACCGATGCGATTGCCACGGCCAAGGACCCCCGTGTGGAGTCCTTCTCCGTTCGTCGAGATGCCATCACGACTTGGTCTGAGGACTTCACCGTCCATCCTCTGGAGGATTCGTGGGGCCCGGCTCCGCATCGCTCGGATGCAACGCACATTGCATGCACGCCGGAGACCCGAGCCAATTGTGATCGGATCAACGAGTTGCGAGCGGAAGGTGGCCTTTCAAGCCTCGAAATCCTTGAGGTCGAACACCTGCTCGCACGCGATGGCCAACCGATCTCCAGTTCTCGCATCCGCGAAGGTAGCATCGATCGCGAGGGGGGGTTGTGGGTGCGCGCAGCCGACCTGGATCGTCCAGTGTACATGGTGGCTGAACTCGAATCCGAACTGAAAACGCCGATGGGCACCCTCTTTCCAGGGCCTGAAGACACCCCTGAGGTGGCGATTCGCGCAGCGATCGAAGCCATCCCGACCTTCTGCCCATGCTTGGTTGCAGTGGGAGATGTGACCGTGCATGCCCTGCTGGATGCCGGTTGGGTGCCCGACGTTGGCCTGATTGATGGCATGACCAAGCGAACGGTCTGGGAGGGGACGATCGACACCACTTCCTTCGCGGGACACCTGCAATGCGGGAATCCTGCAGGCCAATTGACACCGGACCTACTCGAGTGCCTCGACCTCGCATTGGACTTCTCATTCTCTGAAGAAGGCGGGCCGGTCCTGCTCGAGGTCGATGGCGAGGAGGACCTCGCGCCGATTCTGATCCACCTGCTCGCACCGCTCGGTACCGCCGTGCTCTACGGCCAACCCTCGCAAGGGGTCGTGCTGCGCATTACGGATGAAGAAGCGAAAGCCCAATGTCGGGACTTGCTCAACCGTTTCGAGGTGAGCTGATCGAATGCCGTTGGTCAGCATCACCATCTGTGTGCGCGACGGTGAACAGTGGATCGATGATTGCCTCTCTGCGCTGATTGCCCAGACCCACCGCCCGCTGGAGATCATCGCGGTCGACGACGGCTCGTCCGATGGTGGCACGGAGAGACTGCTGAACTGGGCCGGTGAGCATGAAGGCGTCCCAGTCACCGTTCTGACCCAGTCTGCACTGGGATTGTCCGCGGCTCGAAACAAGGCGTTGGGAGAGTCGAAGGGGGAGTGGGTCGCGATTACCGACATCGACTGTCAGCCCGACCCCTTTTGGATCGAGGAGTTACTTCGCGTCAGCGATGGGGTCGGAGGTGAGCACGTGCTGGCGATCACCGGCCGCACCGTCTTCGCAGAGGGCAAGACGCCCACGAGCCGGATACGCGCCCGTGAGATTGCGCGGAAATACGCGAGCCGCTCTCGACTCGCCAGCCTAGCCAATGGGCCGTGTTCAATCTTCGATCGTGCCAGCCTGGAGGAGGTCGGAGGTTTCGACCCATCCTGGTATCATGCCGAGGACATGGAGGTGAGCCTTCGCCTGCTCGCCACCGGCGGCGTGATTATCCATACGCCTGCTGCGGTGGTTCACCACGTGGCGGAATCCTCGCTGCGTCTCTTCCTGCGCAAACGTCGTCGCGACGCCCGCGCCCACATGCGGATTTGGCGCAGTTTCGGTCGTCATGGCGTTCGCAAACCGGACGGAAGCCTGCATCGCCACGATTTCATCGGCGATGCCACGGATGTCCTGCCGATGCTGCCAATCGTGCTAATCGGCCTCGGATTCGCCGCCATCCTCGCCCTCTGGTTGCCGGCCGAGTCGATGTTCTGGTGGGTCGCAATCGCGACCTCGGCGGCTTGGGGATTGCTGATTGCCTCGCGTTGGCGCCGTCTATTGTGGAGTTGTGCACTCTGGGTGGGCGCCTGTGATGGAATGGTCGACGCCCTGCTCGGGCGTCATGGGCATCACAGACTGTTCGGCCGAAGGCCCTGATCACTGGTCTGCTTCGGCATGGGCCGCGAAGATCAGTGCGAAGCCGAAGCCGAGCAGGGCGGCGGTCACCGAGTAGACTCCAACGTCGACCCAATTCCAGTGGACCAGGCCCTGGTAGAGGTAGAAGACCTCGCCAATCACGAGGCACCACATCGCAGCGGTCATTCGGCCACCGGCCTCCTTTGTCGACATTAGGCTGAGCCAGGCCTCGTTGGTGGCGAGATCCTTGAGCCACGCCATGATGCCACCCTCGGTGGATTCGTGTAGGCACTTGCCGCCCCAGGCGGTCAGGCCGAGCGCGAGGATCATGAACACGGTATCGCTGAATGGGCGGAAGACCATGTCCGTGGTATACAGGTCGGGGTAGAGCGTGCCCATGCTGAGATAAGCGGCCCAGACGACCTTGAGCTTGTTCTCCGGTGTGCCATGCGCACCGAATAGGATGTTAATCACCCCGAGCATGACCGCCCAAAGGCCGAGGCCGAAGGCGAGCGAAGCGAGCATTCGACAGTCGCGGCTTCCATCGTCGGTCGTCATCGGGCCGGCGACCGGCGTCTTCGTCATAACCGTTGTGCGCGGGTCTCGGGCCTTGCACATCGACTTCAGAGCCGATCTTGAAGGCGATATCTGGCCTCGATCACATCATCCATAATCGAATCTGCAGCGCGTAAAACAGCGAGGGCGTCGTATGCAGGGGGCAGAGAACTGTTGATTCGTTTCGATCTACCGTGTCGACCTCGACTCGAATTTTTGGCCGAGATTAAGCCCATCATGTCGAGGTCGCTGATCAGCGAGGAGACGCGGCGTGAGCCCAGCGGTTGTTCCTCAGCATTGTCGCAGGCCAACTTGTAGGTGCTGAACACCTCGCCAGTGGAGATGTTGCGCAGGTTGTTGCTCTCATTGACGAGCACCGAGAAGAGGATCATCTTCTGGTGCAATGGGAGATTCGTGATCGTCGGCGTGATCTGATCGAACTCGAGCTGATTCTGAGCCTGGCGCACATGGCTGGCCTCGACCGTGGTGCACTCGGTCTGCTCGGCCTTCTGTACCGAGACCCGCAACAGGTCGAGCGCACGTCGCGCATCTCCATGTTCCTTGGCAGCCAGTGCGGCGCACAGTGGGATGACGGCCTCATCCAGCACATCCTCCATGATGCCTCGCGCCGCACGGGTGCGCAGCACATCCTCCAGTTGAGAGGCATTGTAGGGTGCGAATACGACGTCGATCGGAGAGAGGCGGGACTGGACGCGAGGGTCGAGCATCTCGGTGAAAGCGAGATCATTGCTGATGCCGACGATGCAGCAGAACGCATTGTCGAGCAGCCCGATGTTCAGACTGGTCAGGCTGTAGAGCAGATCATCGCCGACCTTGCGCACCAGATGATCGACCTCATCGAGCACGATGATGTGCACGCCCTCGCGCGCCTCCATGCGCGAGCGAACGTGATCGAAGACCTTGTCCGAGGGCCAACCTGTGAAGGGAATCTGCGGATCATTCTCGGATCGAAGGGCATTTCCGATCTCGGCGAGAACACGATATTTCGTATCGATGTTGCGGCAGTTGATCTCTACCGTGTGAATCGGCCGGCCGAGTTCAGCGCCTTTTTCCTCAAGCTGACGACAGACGTGACGGGTCACGGCGGTCTTGCCCGATCCAGGAACACCGTACAGGTTCATGTTGGAGGGGGCATGCCCGCGCAGCGCCTCGACGAAGTTGTGCACCAGCGTCTTGATCTCTTGCTCGCGATGGGGAAGATTCGCGGGAGTGAACGCGTGGCCCAGCGCGCGTCGATCGCGAAATAGGCTGCCGACTTGCAACAAATGCTCGAAAAGATTTCCAGACATTAATTAACAACTCCTCTCAAACCCACATCCCATCCTCAGTTCGGTCAGGTGAGGACATCGTCACGGCGCAGGGATTGTGACCCACCTCGAGTCGGGTAATTAAGGATGACCGCGTGAATCTGTTAATAGCGTGGTTCCAGCAGATCCTCCCTCCGCCTTCTTCCTTTATCAATGACGACTTAAAATCCCTGATTCTATCAATTCAAGGCCCTCAGCATCACGAATCAGGTGAGGCGCTCTCAAGCCAGACCGCGGAGAAGGCCGAGACATTGAGACCTTGATTCATCGGCGAGGATTGGGCTCAGATCAGGGGCCATTTCAAATCTTGCCCGGCCGAGGGCAGAGATGGGTCTCCATCTATTGGAGTCCAATTGGGAAGGCTCGAAGATTGTGAGAATCTTGGAATTTATTCTCTCAATTTACTGTTATATAAAGGTTAAACTATCTTAACAAATAATAGAAAACATATCCCGCCCTCAATAGACGAACCGGTCGCCATCCTCGGCCTGGATGACGTTGGCCGGCAGTTCGGGTCGTTCGAAACCACCGCTGCCCTCGGCGCCGTCCGCATAGTGATGCGTCGCGAGGAAGATCGTGTCCGGATGGGATTCAGCCAGCTCGCGCACGCGCGAGGGCGTGTAGTGGTAAGGGCTGTCGACATGATCGGGGATGCCGAGTTCGATGATCATGACATCCGCCTCGCCGGCGAGCGCCTCGATATTGGCGCAAGGCCCGGAGTCCCCACAATGAACGAGGACGAATCCCTCGTCGTGCACGAATCGGTAGCCATGCGGTTCGGTCGCTGGATCATGGCAGACCTCGAAGCGCTGGAAGGACCACTGTCCTACCCTCCCTTCATCCTCATTGAAGGAGAGCCATTCGAGATCCTCCAGAGAACCTGGATAAGCGAGATCGCACAGATGCCTCAATCTCTCTTCTCCACCTCGGTGGCAGTGAATCGTCAAGTCTCGACCCCCCTCTCGATCCGAGATGTACTTGCGTTCGAGCAAGAGGAAGGGCAGCCCGAAGGTGTGGTCACCATGCCAATGGGTGATGAGGAGGTCCGTGATCTGGGCCGGCGAGCCACCGACCCGCCTCAGTTGTGGCACCACCGTCGGGGGGGCATCGACCAGAATCGAGCCATCGATCAACACGAGTGAATGCAGCCTGTCGGGCGGGCAGAAGGCATTTCCCGTGCCCAGAAATGAGATTTCGACCATCGGTACCCCCGCCCTGCCGAGTCGGTCATCCGAGGTCAACTTTATGTCGTTCGCCGGCTCAGTTGTGAGTATCCTCCCCCTCCGGTGAAGCACATGGTCACGAATCTCGCTGTGGTCGGCAACCGGAACTTCTACGATTATGGCCTGTTGGATGGCCATCTCGACGACTGGGTAGAGGAGAATGGCCACATCGACCTCATCATTTGTGGTGGGGCGAGCGGCACCGACTATCTGGCCGAACGCTGGTCGGACAACAACGCTGTGCCCGTGCTAATCTTCCACGAGGAATGGGGCAATACGCGACCCGGACTGATCGACAGCGGGCGCGGTGAGGCGGCCTACACGCTGACCCAGAAGATCATCCAGGCCGCGACCCACCTCATCGCCTTCCCGGGAGGGGATTCGGTCTGGACGCACCGCACGATTGAATTGGCCCGCGACAAGGGTCTCCACGTCACCGTCCACGAAGTTGAATCCTGAACCTTGGTGTCCGCTGGGCGCGGAGCCCGTTCCTTGAAATACGAAAGGCTCAGCGCTCAGGGTGTCCTCAAAGGACAGTGGAAGCGATCGGATGACCGATTGGAGTGCGAAGAACCCCTACGCCGCCACCGTCACGGTGAACCACATCCTCAATGGTGAGGGTTCGGGAAAGGAGACCCGACACCTCGTCTTCGACCTCGGGGATTCGGGTCTTTCCTACAAGGCTGGAGATGCCTTGGGGGTCGTTCCGACCACCTGCCCCGAACTGGTGGAGGACACGATCGTCGCCCTCAATGCCGACGCCGAGGATATCATCCACACCCACGCCGGCGAGATGACGCTGCGTCAGGCACTCTCTGATGAATTCGAGATTCATCAGGCCAATCGTCGCTTTGTCACCAGCATCGGCTCACACTTCCACAACGGCTCGGCCGCATCCGAGATGCGTCTGGTCAAGCGCACCCGCACCTCGGTATCCTCGGGTGATGCCACTGTGCAATGGTCCTGGTCGGGTGACGAGGATGACTATCCCCCGGGCTATACCCCCGCTGGCACACTGGTCGATTCCTCGCACGAGCACTGGGGTCGTCTGATGGATGATGACAAGGCGATGGAGGATTATCTGTGGGGTCGCGATTACATCGACGTGCTCAACGACTTCGGTCACCTCGGCATCAGCGGTCAAGAACTGGTCGATAACCTCGACCGGCTCAAGCCTCGCCTGTATTCAATCGCCTCTTCTCCCGGCCACGAACTGGGTGCCGTGCACCTCACCGTCGCCATCGTGCGATACGAGGGCGAGGGTCGAGACAAGACGGGCCTCACCACCGGATACCTTGCCGACCGTGTGCCCGAGGGCTGCGACGATGTGCGCGTCTTCATGTCGCCGACCCGTTCCTTCATCCTACCCGAGGATGGCAGCAAGGACATCATCATGGTCGGGCCGGGGACGGGCATCGCACCCTTCCGCGCCTTCCTCCAGGAGCGCGAGGCCAGTGGAGCCACGGGTCGCAACTGGTTGTTCTTCGGCGATTGGACCGAATCGGGCGAGTATCTTTATCGCGATGAGATCGAGGCCTGGGTGGGAGATGGCACAATCGACAAACTGGACCTCGCTTGGTCGCGTGCGGGACCGGCCAAAATCTACGTCCAGCATCTGATGAAAAAGCATGGCAAGGATATCTGGGAATGGATCAAGAATGGCGCCTACTTCTACGTCTGTGGTGACAAGAATCGGATGGCGAAGGATGTTCACGCCACCCTGATCAACATCTGCGTCGAGTATGGTGACATGCCCGATGCCGACGCCAAGGTATACATCGAGCGTGTCCTGATGAAGACCGAGAAGCGCTATCTGCGCGACGTCTATTGACCCCAACTTCGCCGAATGGCGGCGGCGGCACGGCTTTGAACCGGACTCGGATGTGCAGGTCCATGTTCAAGCGGGTCTTGATCGCGAATCGCGGCGAGATCGCGCTGCGCATCAGCCGGGCGCTTCGCGAACTCGGCGTCGAGGTCTGTATCATCCACGGCAAGGAGGACCGCCTCTCTCTGCCGGTGCGCTTCTCTGATCACGCGATTCCGCTGTACCGCACCAACCCCCTGGATTCCTACCTTGACTATGAGGCGGTGATCCAAGCGGCCAAGGACATCGGTGCCGAGGCGATTCATCCTGGCTATGGCTTCCTGGCCGAGAATGCCGCCTTCGTCAACCGTTGTGAGGAGGAGGGCATCACCTTCATCGGACCCTCGGCCGAGGTCATCTCGCTCTTGGGCGACAAAATCGAGGCGCGCAAGGCGATGGAGGCCGCCGGCCTGCCGGTGGCCAGAGGCAGTGACGAGGCGATCGATGATGCCGAGGTCGCCAGTACACTGGCCGAGGAGATTGGCTATCCCGTGATCATCAAGGCGGCGGCAGGCGGTGGCGGCATCGGCATGCAAGTCGTCCATGAGTCGGGTGAATTCGAGTCAGCCCTGAATCTCTGTCAGAGCCGGGCGCGTTCCGCCTTCGGCGATGAACGCGTCTTTGTGGAGAAATTCATCGAGGGCGCCCAGCATATCGAATTCCAGGTGCTCGGCGATGGCGTCGATGCGATCCACTTCGGTGAGCGATTCTGCTCGATCCAACGGCGCCATCAGAAACTGGTAGAGGAGGGCCCTTGGCTCTCCGATGAGAAGCGTGCAGAGATTGGTGCTAGGGTCTGCGAGGGCGCCCGAAGCGTCGGATATGAAGGACTTGCGACCTTCGAATTCCTGCGAGACAAGCATGGCGATTTCTACTTCCTTGAGGTCAATCCCCGCGTTCAGGTCGAGCATACGATCTCGGAGATGATCACCGGACACGATCTGGTCAAACTCGGTATTCGCGTGGCCGCGGGTGAGAATCTGCCGCTCAAGCAGGCGGATGTCGAGATATCCGGTCACGCGATTCAGTGCCGGATCAATGCCGAAGATCCTGTGAACTTCGTGCCTTGCCCAGGCAAGTTGTGGGATTGCCACTTCCCGGGTGGCAATGGCGTCCGCGTGGACACCCATGCTCATATCGGCTACGAGATGCCGGGCTGCTTCGACTCACTGCTGGCCAAGATGGTCGTGTGGGGCAGAGATCGGACCGAGGCGATCGCCAAGATGAAGGCGGCGCTCAAGGAGACCACACTGATCGGTGTGGAGACGGTCATACCCCTGCATCAGGCGATTATGAACGAGCCGGACTTCATCGCGCGCGAAGTGACAATTCAGTATCTGGAGGAACATCCAGACATTCTCGGGTGATATCATGGAGGTTCTCATCGTCGGTACCCTCGCCTATGATGACCTTGAGACCGATGAGGGTTCGATCGAGGATTCTCTCGGTGGTTCGGGCACCTTCGCTGGTCTCGCCGCCGCCTTCCATGCCAGCCGTCGTTCGGATACGGGGGGCACATTGCCGATTGGACTGGTCTGTGCGATCGGCGATGATTTCCGGCCCGAGGACCTCGAGTTGCTGAAGGAGGCTGGGCTCGACCTCGCCGGCATCGAACATGTCGAGAATTCTCGCACCTTCCGCTGGAAGGGTCGATATGAGGGCGACATGGCTCAGGCCATCACGCTGGAGACCCAGCAGAATGTACTCGAGAAATACCAACCCAAGGTGCCCGCAATCTGGTGGTCACCTCGCATGCTCTTCCTGGCCAACAATCACCCCTCGATCCAAGCTCAGGTTCTCGATCAATGCGAGGGTGCGGTGTTCACAGCACTGGATTCGATGAATTTGTGGATCAACATCGCCTTTGAGCCACTGTGCAAGGTGCTCCGTCGGGTTGACATGGCGATTCTCAACGACATGGAGGTGCGCATGATCGCCAAGGATGACAATCTCATCCGGGCTGCGGAGTCCATCCGGAGTGGGGCCTGCCTGGTGGGCGAGGGTGCGGGCCCTGCAATCCTCGTTGTCAAGAAGGGTGAGCACGGGGTTGTCGCCCTGAGCGATCAGGGCATCATCACGCTGCCAGCCTACCCCAGTGCTGAGATTGTCGATCCGACCGGCTGTGGGGACTCCTTCGCCGGTACGCTGTTGACCCACCTCGCCGAAACCGAGTCGCCTTCGCCGAGCCAGGAGGAGTTGCACTCCGCGCTCGTCCATGCAACGGTCACAGCCTCGTTCACCCTCTCCGCCTTCGGCACCGAGGGTTTGGTCCGGCTGGATCGCGGTGAGTATCACGCGCGGCTTGACGCCTATCGCCGCATGGTCGGCCTAATCTGATCAACCGAGGCGCGAGATGCCATGGTGGCCGGGATTTTCCTTCGCGGGTGCGGTGCTCTTGAGATTTCCAAAGGAGAGATGCTTGCGATCCGCTGCGGTCAACAGGCTGGCGATCGGTGCGAGGTCACCACTCTCGGCCAATCGCTCGATCAATGCGTTCGCCTCATCCTCGGCGACTGCACCGCCGGTGGAGCGTGACAGTGAGATGATGCAGTCGGCCACCTCTGCCTGATGGTCTTGGTCAGCCCGCAGGCGGATGATCTGACCGCTGCGAAGCGGGACCTCCCGATAGTGGCCATCCTCGAAGCCATCGAGATCGCCGTAGATATCTGCATAGTCATCGTTCTGGATGCGGACCGGGCGCGCCATCGCCACAGCGGGCTTGGCCGCATCGGTTCGCCACAGTGCGCGCAGGCTTCGCTTGGCGATGCGGGTGAAGCGCCCCTCCTTGGGCGCTGCACTGCGCAGGCGCGGCGGTGGAGATGAACGGACCATCGCCGTCAGTGCGGGGAATCCAGTCAACACATTCTGTTCGACCGGCTGAGGCGGCGCGGGTGCGGATTCTTCGGCGGTCTGCTGCATTCGAGCCTGAGCGACCACACCAAGGGTGCACTCCTCGCGCAGGGCGTGCAAGGTCGGTTCGGGCAACGTGGTGGCGAGCGGCATCGGCTGAACGGGCTGCACCGGCGGCATCACGGGTGCGGTTGCGACTGCAGGCGCGGCTGCTGTGGTCGGTGAATCAAACATCGAGCCGAATATTCCTCCTTCTTCTGCGGGTGCGGGTTCGTCGAACATCGAGCCGGCGAAGAAGCTGCCCGCTTCCACGGCTTCGCTCACCGCGGATTCGATCCGGGTGCCGGGAGGGGATCCCTTCTCAGCATACCAATTCGGATCATCGCGCCCCCAGGCTCGCTGGTAGGCTGATGTATCCTGTTCAGGGGCGGGTTCGGCAGGGCGGTCCCAGGGTCGATCCCACAGGGGAGCGTGCACGGGCTCGGCGACCGGTTCGGGGCTGACCCATTCCGGGTCGTGATTGCGGGTATCGTGCAGTGAGGTCCGCGCCCGATCGAGCAGGCTGCGGCCCGCATGGCCCGCCGGGGTGTTCGTGGCGAAGGCTTCGGTCGCGGCCGGCGCCGGCGCGACCTCGGCGGGTGTGAGCTGTGGAATCTGTCCATCACGGCCGTTGTAGATGTTCGCGAGGGCGAGCTCAAGGTCAGCTTCATCGAAGACATCAGCCTCTGGCAGAAGTTCAGCTTCTGACACAATCTGATCACCGATCGCAGCCGCAGCGATTTGCACCGCCTCATGCGGTGCAGTCATCGGATAATTGGAGTGGCGATGGAGTTCTTCAAGACCCTCGCGCGCCTCCTCCATAGTCTTGCCATCGCACAGTCGGTTGACCATCATCTGGGTGCGCAGAAGCAGGCTGTCCCGTCCGTGAATGATGTGACGATCTCCCGCGTTGGTATCGATGCACAGCGCGGGCCGGCGGCCCAGCAACCAGGTGAAGATCGTAATCGCACCCGCAGCCAGAGCATAGAGTTGGATCGGGCCGGAAAGGACCCGGGCGGCTAGAATCAGCAGGATGACGCCAATCCAGGTGATTCCGGGCGGGGTAATCGGCACGTGGTGGTGGCGAACGCGTTGAATCGAATCGACCGAGATACGCAGGCCCTTGCCGTCCCGTCGCTCGAGTAGAAACGCACGCTCGTCGAGCAAGCCTTTGATCCGTCCTTCGATTCCGGCCAGCCGGAGCGGTGCGAGGATCTCAGATCCACGCTGCTCAGGCTGAACCCCGAAGGGTTCGTCCTGTCGAGTCATCCCAAACCGTTCAGCGCGACCTGCTGCTTATACAGTTTATCGGCGCGAATCACCGCCACACCCATACTTTCAAGCAACCGGTCTCACGCGGGCGCGATTCCATTGGCAACGCCCATGATGCGCATGTTTCCCGCATCGAGTTGGACGATTATGACCGGATCCGAATCTGCGGTTCGCACCCATAACGCCTGTTCCCAATCCACGGTGAGGGCAGTCCCCTCCAATGCGGTCACCCTACCGACAGTGAATTGCAGATCGACCGCGGCATGGACGACATCTCCTTCGGCCAGTTCACGCTTCTGGAAAGGCGCTTGCTCGAGGGTGAAGGTGGAGCGGTCGTGACGGACGAGCGCCCCGGCATCCGAGTGGGTGAGGATACAACCCCGGTGCAGAACCTCTTCCCGAAGATTGCGCAGGGCGACGCCGACGCGATCGCCCGCGATGCTGATATCCACATCATCGTCCATGACCTGCAGGCTGCGGGCGATGCCCTTCTCATTCGCTGGCAGGACGAGAATCTCGTCGTGCTTGGTGACGGTCCCAGACTGCACATATCCAATTGCGACCAGCCCGACACCCTTGACGTTGAAATGTTGGTCAATCGGGATGACCAGCGGCGCTTCTTCCCGTCCCGTCTCGAGCAGGTTGAACAACGCCTCTCGAAGTTCGTGTTCATCCGGTAGCGTCTGGTGCAGGGTCCACTTTGTCAAGCCGGCCTGATCGAGAATCATCTGAACCTGATCCGCATCGACCCACCCGCCTTCCTCGGGCGTGATGATGGCGTGTCCTTGGCGGATTCCAGCCGCACCGAAGGCGACTAGAACTTCACCGAGGGCCGCATCGACCTTCTCGATGCAGACGATACCCGTCTTGGCGACGTTGAGCACGCTGAGAAGAGGTCGCAGTTTCTCTGGATGGCGCAGCGGCCTCAACAGGGAAAGGATGCGTGGCTGGCCGCCGACGACCTCTTTGTGAACATAGGACTCGATGTCTCGAACATCGCCCTTCTTGGCGAGTGCGCGAGCGAATTCCTCCGGACCGACATAGGCGACGTTGAGTACAGACACGTCAATCACTGTCCTGCAGCCTTCATCGCATCGCGCGCGGCCTGAGCCTTGGCCCACATCGCCTTCTGTTCATCGGTCTCAGGCTCAAATTGCGGGATTGGGACCGGGCGCATCTCGGCGTCGATCCCGACCATGAAGAAGAAGCCTGAACAGATCTCTTCGGTCACCCATTCCGAGCGACTCAATCGCTTGGAGACCACGTGCACACCCGCGGTATGCGTGCTGGTGTGAACCACGGTCGCTGTCGTCTCAATCAGATCGCCCTGATAGGCGGGTCGGCGGAACCTCAGCGAATCGACCGAGACGGTGACGAATTCGAGGTGGGCGAACTTGCTCGCTGCCACGCCGGCCGAGGTGTCCATGATGCTCATCAATCGCCCGCCGAATAGGGTGTTGTAGGCATTGGTATCCTGAGGAAAAACCTCGTCGATTAAGGTCACGGGACCGGTCGAGAATGGGGTCGACATGGTGCTCTCCGGACCTTGGGCAGCGGCGCCCCCTCTTGAGGCCTCGCCCACCCATACCATCATGAAACTCAAACAGTCGCGTAGAATCATGGCCGAAGCCAAAGTCTGCATCGCTCTGGTGTCGGGGGGCATCGATTCGCCGGTCGCTGTGGCTCGAATGGTCCGAGCAGGCTGGCGAATCGTGCCGGTCCATTGTTCACAGGAACCGATCACCGGCACCGAGGCCGAGGACAAGACCTGGGCCTCCCTCTGCCATCTCTCAGAGACGCTCGAAGGGAGTGGATCCATCGATGCCGAGTTGCGTGTGGTGACGGTGGGGGAAACCCTCGCTTTGTTCACCGAACCCGAGGCGCATCGGGACTATTTCGTCCACATGAAACGGTTGTTCAACGCAATCGGTTGTGCCTTGGCTGAACCGGTCGGCGCAAGCGCGATTCTGACCGGTGAGAATCTCGGACAGGTGAGCAGCCAGACGCTCGGCAATCTCGGCGCAGTCGAGGAGGCCAGCCACCTGCGAATCCTGCGCCCCCTGCTCGGGCTCGACAAGCAGGAGATTATCGACGAGGCCCGCGTTCTCGGCACCTATGACATCGCTGCAGGGCCAGAACTGTGCGATGCGCTCGGTCCGGATCACCCGACCACCGTGGCGGACCTCGCCCGATTGCGACGCAATGAGAGTGCATTGGGGGGTCTGCAAAATCTGGCTCTGAGCAGCGTCGAGAATCTCCGTATTCGACCGTTGAAGGCGGTGTGAAAGCAACACCTCGGCCCCTATGGGGCCACCCACATCAACAGCGGTGTTAAATGCGTCCCGTGAGTCGCAGAAGTCGAACCACTACGTGGTTCTTCATGGAAGTGAAGTGACATGCTTGCCCGGAAACAAATTATCTCAATGGCGATGATCGGCTTGATGCTGTTCTCGACCACTCTCGTTCATGCCGCCACCATCAGCACATTCTCCAGCGGACAGACCGAGGTCACGGTCGAGTTGCGTGACCAAGGAATCTGGGGAGATGACCTGACGGCGGGAATCTCATTGCCCGCCGGTGAGACGGTGAATGCTGCCGGTCTGATTGTCGGCACGGCAGATGCGCTGCACGACAGCCTGGACACAATCGACAGCACGATCATGACCGAAATCTGGAATCCGCTCTACAACACTGGCCTCACCCAGTATTCGGCAAATGGCGACTTCACCGTGGCTGAGCGTTACCTCAAACTCACGAGCCAGGGCTACAACGTCGACTTCGAGGCAGGCCGTGATGGTTGGTCGGCCGGGGTGGGTCAGGGCCCGGACGGGATGACCAACTGGATGCACGCCCACGAGTCCCAGACCTTCCTCCAAGGAGGCTGTGCTTCAGGTGAGTACTGCTGGGGCACCGACTTCGAGAACCCCGATTACAACGCGGCCCTTCCCGATGGTGAATACGACTTCACCCTCACCAGCCAGTCATTCTTCGTCAACCCTGGCAAGGCGGATATGTCCTTCCGTTCCTTCCACTCCCTGTTTTACCGCGTAGCGAGTTCGATCACCTACTACTACGATGACTGTGCTTATGTCGCCGTGATGAATTCAACCAATAATCAGGATTTCAACGATGCGATGTTCGCGCCGATCGACATGGGGTCCACCACCGGGATCTCGACCAATGGTGGCCTTTACCCACTCGGCTCCGGAACCAATCAGGTGCCGAGTTCACGCTGCAATTATCTCGGCTCGAACGGGCCGCAGGCCGGTGATTACGTTCTCGCCGGCAATGGCACGACCAGCGCCAACAGCCCGGGTGGCTGGTCCAACATCGGCATCGATCTCTCCGCCCACGCCGGTCGCTACGTCAAACTCGTCTTCATCATGGAGGTCAACGATCACGCCGGTTCGCTGCCGGTCGAGGGCATGAGTGCGGGCTGGTACGTCGACGGCGTCCGCGTCGGCGACCCGCTACCCGCACAGGGCCACGTCCGAGTGCGCTCCTTCGAGCCCCAGCACAGCGGTATGCCCGGATTCCCCGATGGCTATGGCCTGCTACAGCTCGATCTGGAGAAGGCCTCCTCCTCGGCCTTCGGCGTCGACGTGCTCAACGCGGGCACGGGCAATGTCATCATCGATCGCAATGGGCACCCGATGAGCAACCTCCAGGGCAGTCTGATCGAATTGTGGGACATCGATGCGGAAGCACACCCCCTGATCGACCTGAAGTTCACCTTCGGCTCGGGATCAGGCCGACTCTCCTCGCCGGTGCTGAACGGATTCCACCTCGGCACCCGGATCGGCACGACATTCAACAGCACGGATGGCGTCTTCATGATTGGCGGAACGCTTGGAACCGGCAAATGGATTGCCGCGATGGGAGAGAATTCAGCGGTGATGGTGACCGCCGCCATCCTCGACGACTCATTCAGTCCGATGATTAGCCGCTCATCATTCTCGATGCCAGTGGTCGCGATCAGACCGATCGTGTCGGATAATTGTGGAGGGCCGGCGAGTCTGTCGGTCATGAGCATGAATGAGGATGAACCTCCGATTCAAGCCACCAACGGGCAGTGGACGACCCTCGCAGGGCCGACCACCACCGTCGGCATGATGCTGAATTACACGACGATGTGTGACGTTTTCTCGGTTCACGCAGACCTCCGTTTCGCTCACCACTCTCGAGGGATCACTCTCGATGTGGCGGCCGATGGTGACATCGAATGGGGTATGACCGATCCCGCCTTCGGCCGATTCGGTCGTCAGGACACCTTCCGCACCGGTGTGGTCAACGGCATCAACCAAGGGTCACCCGAACGCACGGTTCCCCTCGACATCAGCCTGCATGGCGAGGGCGCTCCCTTCCTGCTGCCCAAGGGTTCGACGGTGAATTATGCGGAGATGAGTTTCGAAAACAACAACATCGGCGAGTTCAACATGAGCATCTTTAGCGGCAATCTGGAGGTCGAGATCGGCACAATCGACAGCGTATCTCAGATGGTCCCTGTGCCGTTCAGTCCACTGGTCTCGCTGCAGGATGAGTTGCAGTCGCTGCTCGACAACCCTCTGATTCCCACCGCATGGGTGGATGGGTATGGCAACGAGTGGTGCCTGTTCCGCATCGTCATCGATGCCGACAGTGCGACCGGCGGCGCGAGCGTCACCTTCCGCGACCTCGAGATCATCTATGATTGGAGCCGCGCGATCAGCGATGGCAACAACATCGCGCGCGAATTGAATCAGGGTGTTGCGCTCGCGGGCGCGAGCACGGGCGACGTAATTGTCCCGATGCGCATCGTCGGCGGCTCCGGCGGTGCGATGACGCTATCCTCGCTCTCGGTCTCGACCACGAGCGGTTATGATTCGACCCTGGATTCTCAGGGCATCACGGGCATGTATCCGAATGGCGAGATCATCGAGATCATCACGACCCATGACGTCGCCGCCTCCACCGGCCAGACACTGGGCGGGGCCAGTCTTCTTTTCGAGACGGTGAACGGCAATCTCGAACTTCGCTGGGATTCGACCAACGGTAGTTTCTGGACCGAGAGTAATCCTGGCGAATACCTCAATTTCATGGCCATGCAGTCTCTCGCGACCGATGCTTCGAATGGCGGCAAGGAACTGCGCTGGCGATTCCGCGTCGAGCCAGAATGGGTTGATACACCGAGTGTTCGCCTCTATGCTTCGGCGCTTTCGAGCACCGGTGTGAACGGTCTGCCCGCGGGCGTGCTGATCGAGCCCGCGGTGGGCAATGCGGTCGAGAACGATGCCGGCATCACCGAATTCCACCTCTTCAATCAGGGTGGAATCGAGCAGATGGATATCTCCAATGCCTACTCGAGCAATCTCATCACACTCGATTTCAACATCCGCTACGAGAATCTTGACGTCGCGCCGAATCCGAGCAGTTACGAGATCGTGCTTGAAAAGCGCAATCAGTCCAACCTCTCGGAGGAATGGGTCCATGTCGACTCCACCGCTGCGACAATCGACGGGGATTACCAGTGGACCCCAGGCATCCCCGCCTCGACGGCGGGCGTCGAACACTACCGTCTTTTAATCTCGAACTATACCGATGGTGACACCCTCTGTCCCCCTTCGAATTACACACCAGATGCGGATTGCGCAATCCGATTCTCGATGACGCTCGACCCTTTCGCTCCCCACCTGAATAAGGTCTCAGTGTTCAGCGTCCAAGGCGATTGGCGAGATTTGTATTGCAATCCGCCTGAGGCGGATTGCAATCCCGACACCTGGGTGCCTGCGAGCAATAACCAGAAGTTCCGCATCCTCGCTCAGGACCTGCCGGTCGCCCCCGAGTCACTGACCCTGAATTACTGGATTGAGGCCTCGATGGATTGTGGACTGGATGGCCTGTGTCCGGGCGACCCCGGATACCTCAGCGAGGATTCGGGCGAACAGGACCGCGAGGCGCAGTTGAACGAGTATATCTCAATCGGCATGGTACGAGAGACTGAGACGAATACCTCGTTCTTCAACATCGACCACCCCTGCCAATGCATCTCCGACTATGCGAACAATGGCATCGATCCGCCCCAGATGGTCAGTCTGTTCATCTCGGGTACGGACATCGGTGGCAACCATGTTGATGGAGGTGGACCCGGCATCAACTCGGACATCGTGACCTACATCGCGATGGACAGCCGCGTGCCGCTGGTCGAAGCGTTCAGAATCGCCGATTCGCATGGCACCGAACTCAACGAGGTCAACCGCTCGATGTATGCGGGCAACGTCTACCACCTGCTGGTCGACGGCAAGGAGGAGAACGGCTGGACCGACATCCAACGGGTTCGCATCACAATGAACCCCGTGATTTCCAATCCGAATCTGGCGACCTATGACCCAGCAGGCGCAATCGAATTGTTCTACTCGCCGCAGAACGACACGGCATGGACCGAGAGCACTCTGATCGAGATCATCGATGATTACGAGGGTGTCGGGCTCAAACCGAGGATGTTACGCCGCGATGGTGGGGTGCTGATCCAGCCCTTCGAACAACGTTTCACACTCAACCTTCCGATCCGTCTGCACTGGTCGATCAGTCCCTCCTACGTCGCGGGCATCATGACTCCAGACATTGGGCTGAAGGACATGGACCCCAACAATAACGAGGCCAAGATCAGCCAATCACGTCACCCGCAACGCTGGTCCTACGCCTCCGGCTTCCAACTCGATACGACCACCTTCAGTGTCGAGGATACCTCTGGATTCACCTCCGTCGGCGTCGGCGATGCCGACGGCGGCTTCGTCAACCGTGGCGATTTCCTGCTCATCGATGGCAGGTATGTCTTCAGTATAGGCATGAATGATCTGGTTTTCGTGAGCCCCGAGATCCCACTCACGCTCAGGCTGACTCAGACGCCAATCTATCCGAACGGTGAGGTCGACCTGCCCGGCAGCGGGTACATCCCAGCCAGCGAGACCTTCGAGGACTATCCCTTCGTCAATGGCAGCTTCCAACTGATTGTGTCGGCACCGATCCAGACCAACGAATTCACCTTCACGATGGAACTTCTAGGCCTGCCCGAAGGTGCGCTGGACAATACCCCAATACCTTCGCGCAGCTTCATCATCAAGGTGGACGGGGACGCCCCGGACGCAGTGTTCGGTTCGTGGGAACTGTCCAACTCGGTGACGGGTGATGCGATCCTTGACGGTCGATTGTCCTCATCGGTGATGGGTTGCCTCGATGCCGAGGTCTACATCGACGAACTGCAGGGCATGGACACCGAATCGGTCCAGCTCAACTGGATGTTCTTCCAGACTCAGGAAGTTGGCGGATTCGAATACAATTGGACCTCCTACCTGATGGAATTCGAGCAGCCATGGCAGAGTGTACCGCTGGATCTCGGGTCCAATCAGGGCCGCATCCGAGCGACCAAGACCTGCATCGACCTGTGGCCTGGCGCAGACATTCCCGCCGATATGGAGAACGTCCTCGTCAAGTTCTGGGTGACTGGTCATGACACCGCGGGTAACGCGATTACCGGAGGAGGTTTCTTCGGAACCTCGGTCGATGGCCAAGGTGGAATCTACGGATTGGAATACGAGGCTGCGATCTTTACGATCTCAGTGGACCTCTCGGTCGCGAAGCCCGAGGCGGAGACCGACTTCGATCTCATCATCGACATCACCAATGGAGGCAACAAGAAGGGTGTGCTGAGCATTCAGATCGTGACATGGATCGGTGATCAGGCCGATTCACCAGTCACGGAAGTCTGTCCTAAGGAACTCGGACCTGGTGAGGAATACCGCTGGCGACTCCCCATGCCACAGTTCCCCGACCCGGCGACCAACGTGCGCTACGAGATCAAGGACATGAATGGCGAGAAGATCGCCGAGGTCGATTCGTTCAATGTCGCGAAGTTCAGCGAGGAGGAGGATGGAGCCGGTATGATGCTCTGGGTGGGCGTCGCCGGCGTCGCCATCTTGCTGGTCGTCGCGATCGTCGTCGTTCTGCTGGTGCTCAGCAAGGGTGCCGAGGAGGATGAGGAGGAGTACATCGAGGACGATGACTTCCTGCCACTCGGCCAAGCCGTCGAACCGATTCGCAGTCGCGGCCCGCCCGCGACCCGACCCGGCGAGCGCCGTGGACCCCCTGGTGCATCCCGCGGACCACCTGCTGCCGCTGCGGCCCCGGTCGTGGAGGACAGTCCAATGGACATCGCGAAGGAGAAGTTCCCACACTGGGACGAGGCGACCATCCAGGGTTACTTCGACCAGGGCTGGTCTGTCGAGCAGCTCGAAGAGTGGCTCGCCAGTCAGTAGAGCATGTGGATGTGAGACAGGATGGCCGAAGGGGCAATGCTCCGCTGGTCACCTGTGGACTGGGAGGACCCTGCAGGCGGAGTCATTCGGCTGTGGCCCTTCCTACCCACGGTCGTCCTGCCCGCTTCCCTGCGCCGTTCGATCGGCGCGTGGGATGGTCTGGCCTTCCTACTGCCTGATGATGAACCGCAGATCTGGCAGGAACAGGCGGACGAGGAGAAGGCCAGTGCAGGCATCAATCGGGATGCCATCTGCACTGGCGGAGGAATCCTCGCCCGCATGATGATTGGCATGACATTCGTCGAAGGCGTGCAGACCGCACGCTTCCCCGACCCCGAACCTCGTCGACTGCTGTTGGCTGCAGAGAGCAGCGCTGGCCATGGCCAGCGCCCGGTCTTCTTCGTTGAGCCCGAGGATGAGGACTGGATCGAATGGGTCGAGGCCTGTGCGGATGAGATGGTCCGGATCAGGCAATTGATCGCCTCGGTCTTTGGCGGCCGGGCCTGGCGTAAGGAACTCAAGCGAGCCATGCGAGCAACCCGACCGCCCACCCGGGTCCGCGATGAGGTGACCGCACAGGGACTGGCCGAGGCGAGCAGCCTTGCGGCGACCTGGTGGTGGCGAGCAGAGGCCGTTCTCAACGAGGATATCATTCGCGATCGGGACGCCCGTCTGGCGGGCCGTCTGCGAGGTGCTCTGGCCCGATTGCGCGAGGGACAGGTTGATGGCCGCAGCGCTCCCGTATTGCTCGTGCCCATCATGCAGGCCTGGTTGCCGACGATGCGCAGTGCATTGAAGCGTCAGCCCGAAGCCGAATCCATCGAACCTGAGGAGGAAGAAGAATGAGCAGTGCGCGCGTCGAGAACCAACTCTTTCGATTCACCCCTCCCGCGGGGCTTGACCCCGACCGAGTGGTCGAGGAGATCGGCGGCAAGCGAAGTGGTGCCTACGTCACAATCTCGCTGCGCGCTCCCCGCGCCACCCTGCTGATCGATGCCCAAGGCCGCATCATCGTGCACGGCTGCAAGAAGCAGGGCATCGCCCATCTCGCGGCCAAAGAGGTGCTGTTGAGAATGGGTGAGAAGGAATCGGGCATGACCGTGGAGGTCGGCCCGGTGATCGCTTCGTTCGACCTTGAATCAACGATTGAGCTCGAGGGCGTGCCCGACCTGTTCCCTGAGGCGACGCTCGATGCCGAACTCGACTGCCTGCGAATCGATGATTCGCGGCACGAGGTACAGATTCTTCTCTTCCGCAATGGCCGCGGTATCGCGACCGAAGCACGTCACGCGAAACTCGTGTCGATGGCGGCGCGGCGCTGGAAGCAGCGCCTCGCCGATGAGAACCTGCTGAGTTGATGTCGAATGGGCGCTGCGTGGACGGGTCCCATCTGGGACACGCACATGCATCTGGATGTGAACGGGCGCGGCGTTGCAGCAGCGCAGGATTTCGCCAATGCCGGCGGCACACACCTGTGTCTGGTCCACAAACCCGCAATGCCCGCCGATCTCTCGGAGATGAAGCTGCATTACGAGGCCACGCTCAAGATGGCAGAAGCGGTTCGCAAAGAGGTTGGACTCGATGTTCGTGTCGTCCTCGGCCCGCACCCAGTGGTCTGGGAGAAACAGGTTCACACGATGGGTTTCGAAGCCGCAGGAGAACTGCATATCGCTTCATGTCAACTCGCCCTCGACCTCATCGCAGAGGGTCAAGCCGTTGCTCTCGGTGAGGTCGGCCGCCCGCATTATCCGGTCTCGGACGAAATCTGGGCTGCAGCCAATGCACAACTGCAGGATGTCATGCACATGGCAGCCCAGGCCGGTGTACCGATTCAACTCCATGTGGAGGATCGCGGAGCGCAGACGAATGCTGAACTCGCCATCATCTGTGAGAGGTCCGGATTGGAGAAGATGAGAGCGGTCCATCACTATTCGAATGCGAATGTGAGCGCCGAATACACCCATGGCTTGTCCACATCGGTGAGCATGGGAAAGAACAGCCTTGTCGAACTCATCGATTCCTTCGAACGCTGTACGTCAACCTGGACGATGGAGACCGATTTCCTCGACGATGTGAGCCGACCCGGGGCGGTGCTCGGTCCGAAGACGGTTCCGAAGCGAACTCAAGCCCTCGCCAATGCCCTTGAAACAGAGCAAGCAGATGACCTGCTGCACAATGTGCACCGGGTTTGGCCCAGCACACTCTATGGCGGATTTGACCCGTAGGGTCACTTTCAAGGGGTCAGCCTCAAGACCCCTCGTCTGCGGGGAGACCACAGCCCGTAGGGCTGGAAGTGGTTTCATGCTGCAACTTGAGGGAAAGACTGCACTGGTGTTCGGTGTGGCCAGCGAAGACTCGATCGCATGGGCAATCTGCCAGCGTTTGGCGGATGCGGGATGCAAACTCATTCTCGGCTATCAGAAGCGATTCATGAGCCGGGTCTTCCAACTCAAGGACAAGCTCGACGCGATCGAGGCCTTCTATCCGATCGACGTCGCCAGCGAGGAGACGACCACCGAATTCTTCCACGAGTGGCAGAAGGTCGCCCCGGGCGCCAAGGCGGACATCATCATTCACGCAATTGGATTTGCCCCGCGCGAATGCTTCGACCGCCACATCCTCTTCGTCGAGGAAGACCCCCTCAACACGGCGATGACAATCTCGGCTCACTCGTTGCAACGGGTCATGCGTCACGCATTGCCTCACCTCGCAGCGAATTCGAGCACGATTACGCTGACCTATGCGGCCAGCACCCGCTATGTGCCCAACTATGGTGTGATGAGCATCGCCAAGGCGGCGCTTGAGGCTTGGGTGCGCGAACTCGCAATGCGAATCGGTGAGGATGGACACCGCATCAACGCGATCTCCTCGGGGCCGATCCGCACATTGGCTGCGAGCGGCATCCCTGGATTTGATGACATCCTCGACCATGTGGCGCGCAATGCACCCCTGCGCCGCAACGTCCACCAGAACGATGTCGCGGGTTGTGCGGCCTGGCTCGCCAGTCCGCTCGGCGCAGGTGTGACCGGTCAGATCATCCATGTGGACTGTGGTTATTCCATCCTTATGGTTCCCGACAGCATCAGTGACTGAGGTGATTCCAATGGCCGTTCTCAAAGAGAATCCGCAGGACCCATTCGAACCGATTGCTGTGATCGGTGTTTCGGCTCTGTTGCCCGATGCCCCCGATGTCGAGGCCTTCTGGCGCAATGTGCTCGATGCCCGGGTCTCGCTCAAAGACGTGCCCGAAGGCCGCTGGACCGAGTCCGATTTCCACGTTGAGGGTGGACCCAAGAATGTCGAGGAGAACAAGACCTACTGCAAGATTGGCGGCTGGGTCGAGGATTTCGAGTTCGACTGGCGACGCTGGCGTGTGCCTCCAGGAACTCTGCCCCAGATCGATACGGCTCAACTGTGGGCGGTCTCGGTCAGTGCGGCTGCGCTCGAGGATGCCGGCTATCTGGGTGAGGACTGCAGTGAACTGGCTCGTGAACGCACGGGTGTCATCTTCGCCAATGCCCTCGGTGGTGAGAATCGAAACCTCTCCAACCATCGAGTATGGGCAGATCAGTTCGCCCGCCACGCGGTCGAGGCGGGCGGTATGCCCGCAACGGGAAAGGACGCCTTCAAGGACGCGATTCTCGAGGGCTTGCCCAAGGTCGACGAGGATACGATGCCGGGTGAACTGGCCAATGTCGTCGCGGGACGCGTGGCCAACCTGCTCGATTTGCAGGGTCCGAATTACTCGACCGATGCGGCCTGCGCATCGACCTTCGCCGCGCTTTTGGACGCCTGTCGTCTTCTGCACGCACGCCAGGTCGACATGATGGTCGCCGGGGCCTCGGATCGCACCATGGATCCGGCGACCTTCGCCAAGTTCAGCGCGATCGGTGCATTGTCTGCCAGTCATTCCACCCCCTTCGATGCCCGAGCGAATGGGTTCGTCATGGGCGAGGGCAGTGGTGCCCTCGCACTGAAACGCCTTTCGGATGCGATTCGGGATGGCGATTGCATCCAAGCCGTGATCCGCGGCGTCGGAGCGAGCAGTGATGGTCGTGGCAAGGGCATCACAGCACCGAGCACCCGCGGTCAGATTCAAGCGGTCGCTCGCGCCTATCAGCAGGCCGGATACGACCCCTCGACCGTCGGTCTGATCGAAGCGCATGGGACCTCAACTGTCGTCGGTGATGCCACCGAACTCAGCAGCCTCGCCACCGCCTTCGAAGGAACACCGGCGGGTGATCGGGTCGCCGTCGGCTCGATCAAGAGTCAGATCGGCCACCTCAAGGCCGCTGCAGGCATCGCGGGCCTGCTCAAGGCGATCCTCGCTGTGCGCGAGGGCATCATCCCGCCGAGTGCGGGATTCAAGACGCCTAACGCGACCGTGGATTGGCCTTCGAACCCGTTCTACATCCCGACCGCTTCAGCCCCTTGGGCCACACCGAACGACCACCCGCGCCGTGCGGGCGTATCCTCCTTCGGATTCGGTGGGACCAATTTCCATTGCGCGCTCGAAGCCTACGACCCAGCCTACCATTCGATAATCGCAGCCGAGTTCGACGCGAGGAGAGCGGCATGGCTCGATCCCACGGAGAAGAAGAAGGTGAAGGTGGAGGTCGCCTCGACATCCCACGAGGAATTGAAGGCGATTGAAGGCGGTGTATTGCTCGTCAACGCTGCGGATGTCCCAAGTCTCAAGTCGCTTCTCGCCTCGAAGCGAACAGAACTCTTCACAGGATCAAACTTCGACACCGACCCACAGGGCAAGCGCTTGTCCTTCGCTCTGCCCCAGGCGAGTGTTGACTATCGCGCAGAAGGTGTCAGATGTGCCATCGTCGCCAGCGATTGGGCTCAACTCTCCAAGCGACTGGATTTGGCTCTGAATTCGATCGATGACCGCGCGAAATGGGGATTCCTCGCCAAGCAGATGGTGATGATCACCGATGAGCAGACCCTGCCCGCCGAGGCCAAGGTCGCCCATCTCTACCCGGGCCAGGGCAGTCAGTATGTCGGCATGACGGCAGACCTCGCCAAGCGATACGGCTGTGTCAGGCAGACCTGGGAGGAGGCCGACCAAACGATGGTCAAGGTGCTCGACGGAGAAACGCTGTCAGGATTCGTGCTGCGCGAGAACCTCTCTGACGGTGAGAAGAAGGAAGCGGAATCCAAACTCAAGCAGACCGAGTACACCCAACCCGCGATGTTGACCGCTGACCTCGCGATCTACCGCCTTCTCAAAGACCACGGTCTCGAACCGGACATGGTCGCCGGGCACTCTCTGGGAGAATATGCCGCCCTGATGGTTGCAGGAATTCTCGACTTCGATGGCGCCTTGCGTGCGGTCGCAGCCCGCGGCACCGAGATGGGCAACGTCGAGGTTCTCGACACCGGCATCATGGCCAGCGTCACCGCGCCATTTGAGCAGATTCAAGCCGTACTCGACACGGAGGAAGGTTACGTCATCGCGGCCAACAAGAACAGCCCGAAGATGACGGTGATCGCAGGCGAGACCGAGCCGATGAAGCGGGTTATGGCCCAGTTCGAGGCCGCCGGCGTGCCCTGTATGCGATTGCAGACCAGCCATGCCTTCCACTCACGAATCGTCGCCCCGGCGAACGAACCGCTGCGAAGCTTCCTTGAGAGCCTCGACATCTCCCTGCCCAAGATCCCAATCACCGCCAATGTCGACGGCGGTTGGTATCCGAACATCGTTCCCGCGGGCAGCGATGCCAAGCAGGCCGTGCTCTCCAAACTCGCACCGCAGATGTCCAGCGCGGTCGAGTGGACCGCTCAGATGCAGACCATGCACGCTGACGGCGCGCGTCTATTCATCGAGGTCGGGCCCAAGCGCGCCCTCGCCCTGTTCGCGGAACAGATCCTCGAGGATGCTCCGCACCTCGCCACCCACACGAATCATCCCAAGGCCGGCGGCATCGCCTCCTTCCATGCCGCACTGGCCGTGCATGCCTTGGTTGGACGAATCCCCAACATGCCAGATGCGGATTCCTCAGTGCTGACCGAATCCTTCAGGGCTGGGGTCGCAGAGGTCGTAACGGCACCGATTCAGGTCCAAACGATGGATGAAGCGGATGAGGACAAGGCCAAGGAAGCCGCCATCGCCAAGATTGTCGCCAAGGTCAGCGGCTTCCCCTTGAGGATGATCCACGGTTCGACCAACCTCGGAACAATCGGCATGGACGCGGCCAAGATTGCTGCGGTCCATGCGCAGATCAAAGCCGCCCATCGGACCAAGGATGGAGATGGCGGAGATAGTCTCCCTTCTCTCGTCGAATGGTTGGATGAGGTACCGGGTGGTTCGGTTGAAACCAGCGTGAAGAAGGTGATCCAGACCGATCCCCTCTCCGATCGAAGATCCAATCCCTACGTGGTCTCAGGCATCAGCCTCGGATTGCCCGGCATGGCCGAGGTATTCGCCCCGGATGCGCTCGACCGCATCATCCGCGGTGAGAATTTCATCACCGAGCTTCCCGAGACCATCAAGCAGCGCCTGCTCGACATGAATATCGTCCGCATCATCAAGCACGCCGATGGCTCAGCCGAATTCGTTCCGTGCGATGACGTCAGCCTGATCCCTCAACTCGCGGGACGCGCGGGGCATTTCGACCTCGCCGAGCAGTATGGCGTCGATGCGAAGATTGTGGGCGCGATGGACATCGCGACGAGTCTCGCGATTGCCGCCGGGCTTGAAGCGCTCAAAGATGCGGGTCTGCCGCTGGTCGCGGTCGAGCAGGTCAACAAGGCCGGCAAGCGACTGATCCAGAACTGGCATCTGCCCAAGGGTGAGCAAGGCCGCACAGGTGTGGTATTCGCCTCCTGTTTCCCGGGCCTTGACATGGCGATGCGTCATGCGAGAAATGACGGCGCGGATGAGACGGGCAACTTCGATCGTCGCTTCCTTCTCCAAGTGCTGTCGATGGGACACTCCCAATTCGCCCAGTACATCGGTGCGCGAGGTCCAAATGCCTCGATCAACAATGCCTGTGCCTCCACTCCCTCTGCGTTTGCGATGGCGGAGGATTGGCTCACAGCCGGTCGCTGTGACCGGGTCATCATCGTCAGTGGGGATGATGTGACCAGTGACGAATTGATGCCGTGGATCGGTGCGGGCTTCGCTGCGGCGGGCGCCCATGCGATGGGGGATGTGGTCGAGGAGGTCGCCCTGCCCTTCGATGCACGCCGCAGTGGCATGCTTCTGGGGATGGGTGGCGCGGCTTTCGTGCTCGAGCGCGCCGACGATTCGGCCGAGCGCGGTGTCACCCCCTATGTCGAATTGCTCGGTGCTCACCTCGGAAATTCAGCCTTCCACCCCACCCGGCTCGATGTCGACCATGTCTCGGCTTCGTTGGATCGATTCATGACCAAGATGGAGAATGACTGGGGTCTGGACCGCCATGCGATTGCATCGCGCATGTCCTTCATGTCTCACGAGCCAGCGACCCCACCGCGCGGTGGTTCAGCCGCGGCGGAGATTCATGCGCTGCGCCGCACCTTCGGTGCGGATGCGTCCAAGATCATCATCACGAACACGAAGGGATTCACCGGCCACCCCATGGGTGTCGGTATCGAGGATGCCGTCGCCATCCGCGGTCTTGCCCAAGGCGAATTCCCACCGATTGCTAATTTCAAGGAACCCGATCCTGAACTTGGTGACCTGCGCCTGTCCGAAGGCGGGCCGGTCGATGTCGAGTATGTGCTGCGTCACGCCGCCGGGTTCGGTTCACAGATGGCGCTGACCCTGCTCAAGCGGGTCGCGACCAATATCGATCGGATCGACCGCGTCAAGGTCGCGGCCTGGACCTCGAAGGCAGCCCGCGGCAGCGTGGACCTGCGCATTCTGCAGCGGAAATTGGTCGCCTACATCGATGCTGATGCGCAACTGATTGGCGGCGTCCAAGGCGAGGAATGGGCGAAATCCATCGTTCAGAAGCCCGTGGTGAAGGCACCCACCCCGGCGCCACAGGCGCCGACGCCGCCGGCAGAGCCGGCACCGATTGCGGAACCCATCGACCAGAATCCCGCGAGCGGTGATGTCGAATCCAAGGTCATCTCCGTGGTGGTCGAACACACGGGTTACCCTGCGGACTTCATTGAACTGGATCAGGACCTCGAGGGCGAACTCGGCATTGACACCGTGAAGCAAGCCGAGATCATGGCTGAACTGCGCGACCACTACGGACTTCCCGTCGACGAATCCTTCGTACTCTCTGAGTACCCCACACTCAACCACATGATCACCTACCTTGGAGGAGGTGCACCGGCGCCAGAGGCGCCGACGCCGCCGGCAGAGCCGACGCCGATCACGGACCCTGTCGATCTGAAGCCCGCGACCGTGCAACCCGCGCCATCAGGTGATGTTGCGACCAAGGTCATCTCGGTCGTTGTCGAACACACCGGCTATCCAGCCGACTTCATCGAACTCGATCAGGACCTCGAGGGTGAACTCGGCATTGACACGGTCAAACAAGCCGAGATCATGGCTGAACTGCGCGACTTCTACAGACTCCCCGTCGATGAGAACTTCGTTCTGTCCGAGTACCCGACTCTGACCCACATGATCGCCTACCTTGGAGGCGGGGCACCCGCGGCCGGAGTCGAAATCGTCGCCGCGCCGACTTTTACTGCTGAGACTACTGCTGAGATTGCTGTTGAGAGTGCTGAATGTACCGTTCGCCGCTGGCAGGTCGAGGTTGAAGAGGCTCCCCCTGAACCTGCAACCCCTCTCGCGATTGATGGCAAGGTCATCGCCGTGACCGATGACCCATGGGGTGTGGCCGATACCCTGTGCCACATCCTCGAGGCTGCTGGAATCGATGCTGTTCGCATCATGCTGGACCCGAGCATCGTCTCGAAGATCAAGATCGAACAGGATGGCCCGGTCGACATCATCCGGGTCGATCCAAGCAATCCGGACCAACTCACACAGGTCAGTTCTCATCTGGCCGAGGTTGGCGAGGTCGTCGCCTTACTCCATCTCGCGCCGTTACGCCTTGCGGGTGTGGGATGGGATACTGAGACCCAAGCGGCTCAATTGGCCTCGACCACGCATGGGTTGTTCGGCCTGCTCAAGTCTCTGGATGCCCACTTCGCGGGCCTGGCCGATGGCACCGTGATGTCGGTCAGTGCGATCGATGGCCGTCACGGAAATGTGAGCGACCGCTTCAATG
>Ga0114996_10001619_pt1 | contig 30244 bp, 24 predicted proteins | sample ArcticOcean_MG_C_4_FD_87039 | JGI IMG/M metagenome (GOLD analysis project Ga0114996, IMG submission 87039) | Marine microbial communities from western Arctic Ocean - ArcticOcean_MG_CB4_134 | ecosystem: Environmental > Aquatic > Marine > Oceanic | place: Arctic Ocean: Canada Basin | collected... | reverse complement strand
TGAACTGGAGTATGAATTTCGTTTTGAAGCTGCGCATCGCCTGCCGAATGTCCCGGCAGAGCATAAGTGCCATCGGCTGCACGGTCATTCATTTCGAGCCACAGTTACCGTGCAGGGGCCCGTGGACTTCCAGTTGGGCTGGTACATCGACTATGCGGAGATCCGCAACGCTGTGGAGCCTATACGAGTCCAGTTGGACCATCATTTCTTGAACGAGATCGAGGGTCTGAGCAATCCGACCTCTGAATTGTTGGCGCGGTGGATCTGGGATCGCTTGCTTCCCAGTCTTTCGGGGATGATCGCCATACGGGTTGCAGAGACGTGTACATCCAGTTGTGTGTATCGGGGAGAACGAAGCCAATGAAGCGATTTGGGATTCGAGTCGACAAGCAGTACTTCAATTTCGGTTCGGCACACTTCATCTTGTTCGAAGATGGTACCCGTGAAGAGTTACACGGTCACAACTATCACGTGTCCGTGGACGTGGATGGAGAACTCGATGACGGCGATGTGGTCTTGGACTTCATCCCCTTTAAACCCATCGTCAAACATTGCTGTGACGAGCTCGATCACAAACTGCTTCTGCCCCAATTTAATCCGTGGTTGACCATTGCGAAGAGCGACAAGGAATTGGAGGTGCGCCATGGCGACGATCGCTTCGTGTTTCCCCTCCGCGATGTCTGCATCTTGCCCATTCGAAACACCACCAGCGAACGACTCGCAGAATATTTGTGTGCGCAGATCCTAGCCCGTACGGCAGAGAAGATTCCACAAGCACGAATGCAGCGGATTCGTGTTAGCGTACAAGAGAGCCGAGGACAAGCCGGCGTGTACGAGGAGACGTTGTGAGAAAGCAGACCCTACTGTTCGGCCTGATTGGCGTATTGGTGGGATGTGGCGCCTATTCGGACAACGCAAGCCCATTACACACGCCCCCGCCGTGTCCAACGGTTGATGACCGCGTTCAGACTCTTCAAACGTTGGTTGAAGAGGGTCACCTGTTGGGCCTCAAAGACGCCATTGAAAACGAGATTTCAGCGGACACGCGCACGCGGCTTCTCGATGTTTTGTTTAAAATCATCGGTGCGTTGCCTGAGGACACCTTTGATACGGTGGGCGACTTGGCAAGCATCGTCGATGATGCCCTGCTGGAATCCTTGACCGAGATCTTGTCCGTTGTGGTCGATCTCGGCGATCCAGCCTATGCCGCCATGGGTAAAGTCGGGACCATGATGGAGGATTGCACGGGCAAGCCTCTGTTGGTCACCCTCACCGAGTTGATGCGCGATGAAGCCTTTCGAGCGGATCTGAATTCGTTGATGCAGTCTGAGGCGGGCTTTCAAGGGGTCCTCAACGAGATGGGCATCGATTTGTCCAACCCCGAAGGCCGAATCGGATTTCAAACATTTATGCGGGCGATCGTCGAATACATCTCCAAACCCGATTTCCACGTGTCGGAGTTGACAGGACCCGACGGTATGTTGTGGGCTTTGGTGGTCAAGGATACGCCGACGCCGACTCTCAATGAGTTGGTGAAGCTCATGGATCGAATGATGGCTTCGGGCTCCTATTTGCAATCCATTCAGCAAGTGACCTCCTGTTTCTTGGATGTGGACTCCGAGACCCAACTCTTGGGGCTGGCCTTTGATGTGCTCCACATCGCGACGGTAAAGAAGATCGGATTGGGTGGTGACACAGGAGTGAGTCCGCCAGCGGATTTGCCGATAGACACCCTGTTGGATGACATGCTCTTACCGGTCCTGGATCTCTTGGCGGAGGACGACGCGGTTCGAGCGTCATTGGTCGTCGTCATGGCCGCGATGGTGCGACCATCAGTGGCAGCGAAAGTGATGCCTGATGTGCTGGTGCTGATGGAAGAAGGTGCCCTGATCGAAATCCTGAATCTCTTTGTTGCCTTGAATGCGGGAACATGCGGCTGAACCGACTTACGCTGGGTGTTGTGACGTTGGTGTGTTTGTCTACACCGGCCCACGCGAACATCTTTGACCTATACGGGTTTAACGCCCGTGGGATCGGGATGGGAGGCGCGCTGGTTTCGTTGGCCGACGATCATACGGGGACCTATTACAATCCAGCAGCCCTAACCCAGTCTCAGAAGATCCGCTTCGGGGCAGGGTTCATTATGACGAAACCCGTGTTGCACGTGAATCGCACACGACCGGTTTGTCTAGATCCAGCGAGCGTGTGTGAGAGCCAGTTTGGGTCCCAGTATTCCACACGCGAGAGTGTATTGCCGCAAGGGTTTTCGGGATTCACTCTCGGTTGGGTGTTTCCCTTCGGAGGGGTTTTTGAAAACCGCCTGGCCTTCGGCTTTGCCGTTTATTTGCCTTCGCTCAACATCGTTCGGGCCGAGGCGCTTGACCCACAAACGCCCCATTTTTATTTGTATCAGAACCTACCGGACCAAACGGTCATTTTGTCCAGTTTTGCGTATCGGCCGTGGCGCTGGCTATCGATTGGTGCGGGCATACAGGTGCTGGCCAACGTGTTTGGCGAAGCCACCATGGATCTTCATGTGTTGCAGGGAACCTTCGAGAAACGTGACTTTGAAATGTCATTGATTCCGAAAGTGGCGGCCACTGCCGGTGTGTGGCTCAATCCGATGGATGAATTGCGCATCGGGTTGAGTTACCGACAGGCACTCGATCTCACCTTTGGGCTCCCGGCGCCGATTCAGCTCGGTGACTCTCTGGCGTTGGATCTCGAACTCGGGGGACGTGTGTTGTATTCCCCGCATCAGTTCGGTCTGGGTGTCAGCTACGAGATGCACAACCCCGATGTGGTTGTCAGCGCACAGGTTGATTACGCAATGTGGTCTCTGGCGCCAGACCCGTCACCTCGGGTGTCGGTGGATCTCAGCGGTACCTTAGTCGACGGTTTGGGGTTGGGTAGGGCCTTGGACATCTCTACGAAGAACACATCGATTCGTCTCGGATTTCGGGATACGTGGACACCCCGTTTGGGCGTAGAATGGACAACAACGTCCTGGTTACAGGTTCGAGGCGGCTATTTTTTCCGACCCTCCCCGGCACCTCGGGCCACAGGGACGACCAGCTATCTGGACAATTCCGTGCATGGCTTCAGTGGAGGCGTCACCTTCATGTTTGACGATCCCTTTCAGGTCCACCCCAATCCGGTGGATTTGTCCTTGGCTGGACAGGTCGGCTGGCTCCCCAACCAGCACGTTGCGAAGGACAGCGAAGAGGATGGGGTTGGCGACCTCGAGCATGGCGGACTGACGTACAGCCTGGCCATCTCCCTCACACACACCTATTAGACTTCCTGAGATAGAGGGGCGTTGGGTTACACGAACCCCACCGCATAAGCGTTGTGTGTCTATGAATTGGCTGAAGAGGATGCGTTCGACGAGGAATCAGCTAGATTTTTCTGTTTCGGTCGGCGGATCCACCGGGGCTTCGCTCGAAGCGCTCCCTTTATCCTTGCTCTTGGTGGGTGCAGCTTTTTTCAGTGGTTCGCAGAACGCGGTGATGGCGCGTCCCTCATGGCGAGGGCGCTGAGTGATCACAGCCACATCGGCGAGTCGTTCCATCACCTTCTCCAGGTTCGCACACCAAAGATCGGTGCGTGCACGTTCTCGTCCGCGCAGTCGTACTTGGAACCGTACCTTATCGCCACGTGCAAGGAATTTCCGGGCATGGGTGAGCTTGGTCTGCAGATCGTGTTCACCCGTCTTGGGCCGAAGCGTAATCGTTTTGATTTCACTCTTGGCTTTGGGCGTAGTGCGCTTGGATTTCTCGTAACGCATTTTCCCATAATCGAGAATCTTGCAGACAGGTGGGCGTGCATCGGGGGCCACTTCGACGAGATCGAGGCCTCGTTCGCGTGCGATGTCCATGGCATCTCGAGGATGCATGACGCCCATTTGTTCACCTGTTTCGGAAATGACAAAGACTTCCGGAAAGCGTATCTGCTCGTTTAAACGTTCTCGCCTTTCCGGCATTGATCGGTCGAAGTGTCGCGTAGTTTCTTCCTTTCCTGTGCGTTCTCACGCTTTACGATACATCACATCCCAGGTTCAAACTTGGTTCTTGGGGTGACAACCGTTGGTTCTACTGAAGACGTGTACGTGGATTCGAGGGACATTGCAACCCTTAGTACGTCATGGATGCGTTTCTGGGTTCGTTGAGCGTCACTGATAGAGTAGGTCGACGTAGTTCATTTCTGACAGATAGGCCTGGCGTCGAGCCAAGTCCGATTGCGCTGAAATGGACCGCAGTGATTCGTTTTTGGATGCCTCGATGAGTTCTTGCAACTCCAGCGCGAGTGTTTCGAGTCGCGTAAATACTCTGGACTGTGCTCGAAATCGTTTGGCCCTTTCAATTACTTGAAGCGCCAGGCCCGGTTTGCTTTGACGCAAGGCCAGCGCGGCGTGGCTGAAGTGAAACCACGCGAGCAGCTTCTGACCGTCCTTCCCCAATGCTTCGGGGGATTGCAGCTGGGTTTCGATGGGGGCCCAATACAGGGCATCGTAGTCAGTGGACTGCTCATCGGTGGTGGGTGGCATCCCCAGACGGCGTACCATGCCTATGGAGTCCAACTTGTGGGGGTCCATAACCCGTTCAATCATAGGCTCCATATAGACCGGTCGCTGATGCGTCAGCGCAAGGAGCGCCTTTTCGGGGAAAAAGTGGTTCCGCTCGAAGTCATCGAGAACGGGCTTGAGAACAGGCCACCTCCGCCGAATTCCTGCGATATAAGGCGCTCCATCGTAGCGTTTGCTATCGAATGTGGCCTGGACCATGGCCACATCCGGACGACGTCCGTCAACGAGCTGAGCCAGCCAATGATTGAAGAAATAGCTGTAATAATGGACGAGCACGATCGCGTCGGGTTCCAGTGCATTCAATGAGGCGTCCACCAGCACCTCTGCGGAGCGTTCCTCGGATAGATCCACAGCAGACCAGTTATCCGCAGCGAGCGATGTCCCTCCTACGCAGAGCAGAAGGCCCCACACGACGGCCGTACCCAAGCGGGTCCGGGCATGTTTGATCGCGTGGACAGCGTGCACTCCTACCGCACCAATGGCGATGGTCAGGATGGCGATTCCAACCAAGAAGTACCCATAATCGTCGGGATTCTCCGGGTCGATGATCTGAATGCTCTTGGTCAACAGGTTGAGCAGAAATGTGATGAGCAAGAACAGACCCACACTTCGGTTGCGCCAGACCAGCCACAATAAGCCCCCCAGACCCACGATGAGACCCGGCACTGAGACTTGATTCGCAAACATACCCAGGGCGATGGCCAGGTTCTCGTGCAGCGGTCCTGTGTCCATTTCAGTCACGCCGCCTTGAAAGGTTTTGGCGCTTAAGACGTCGAAAAATCGGTTCCACGTGGTGGGATCGCCCCAGTTGATCACAGGATCTGTGAGCGCACGCAGGGGCAAATAGGCGTAACAAGTCAGCGAAAGGAAGGCCAGCATCGCGATCCAGGCGAGTCGTTGTGAGAGCAGGACGGTGCGGCCATCGGGACGCATGAGTAGCAAGACGATGGGGGCCGGGAGAAAGAAGAAAAAGAGATAATGGTGGTTGGCGAGTCCAAGGCCTGTCAACAGAGCGAAGAAATACAGCGTGTGGTGTCCTCCATCGCGCCACCAACGCAGGGCGAGCCATATCCCGACCAAAACAAGCAATGCGTTGAGGGTGTAGACTTCGGCTCGAATGCTTTGCATCCAACATGCCTGGGTCATGGCAAAGAGCCAACCTGTGGCCGCACCACACCAGACACCCCAAGCGCTCTGCTCGCCCCTTTGGCGGGTAATGTCGGCGACGATGGTGGCCACCATGAGCGCGCATCCGATACCCAGCAGCGCCGAAAACAGAGCGATTCGAAAGCCGATGGTCCCGATGGGAATCAACAAGGAAAAGGCTTTGGCCAAAAGCACGTAGAGCGGATGGCCCGGTGGGTGCACCACGCCCAGGGTGTGGGCGCCTGCGATGAATTCGCTCGAATCCAGCCAATAAGCACCGGGTGACAGGGTTGAGGCGTACAGAGAGCCCACAGCGGCAGCCAAGAGGCTGATCGCTAGCCATTTGTGACGGGGCACGGTGCAGACGAGGGCGTTCACGCTTTAGACGCTACACCAGTGAGTCGCCTCGCTCAATGATTCGAGTTATTTCACCGCGCAATTGGGCGGTGGGGTAAAAACCACCTGCCGCTCATCGCCACTCAGCCGGCAATTGCTGAGAAAGTCATGGAGCGATAGATTGAGCTTGGACCGATTCCGATGCCAAAACGAGAGCACTTCGCGCTTTACACCAATGCGGTGTCGTCCCGTGAATGTTACCTGGCTAATCCCAAGATACACCTCCCTGGCCGCTGTTCGACCGGACTATGCCTCTGATTGTGTTTCCAACACCGTGCTGCGCGTGTTGGACCGTCCGAGGCAAGGAGGTTAACGTGCGCTGAAGAGCACGGTGCAACCGATTCTGTGACTCTCGTCCATAGGGGACAATTCCTTATCCAATTGCACTTAAACGGATTTATAGCAGCGCGTTGTGAACATCGTCAAGGGATTTGAATCGTTGAGGAAATGGTGGATATTCCGCCCCGATTGTGGACCATGAGAAGTGTAGCGGGCGTCCATTTTGTAGCGAAGATCAGATCTACAGAGGTTCTGTGGGCCCCATGGTTTTAGACGAGGTTCGTCCCAATCAGTCCGATGAGCATCAATCCGAGCACCACGGCCACGCTGGCAATCATCAACAACCGGTAGGACTCACGGACCGTAGCCATGTGGTTGGTCGACAATTTCTTGGGACGGAAGCCCGATTCCTTCGCTTGGGGTGTGCAAGGCTTCATCGGTGTCCTCCCATGGAGTTTGTTGTTTAGTCGACCGCTTGTCGGGCGCCTTCTAGTGTTCCATTACGGACCCATGTCGATTCTGTTGAGGTAAATAGAAGTGGGTTCGCGTGGCGGAACCGGCTACGCGATGACGTGGATTGGCGGATCGGATGAAAAATGCACCATGCTATGACGCAGATGTCAGTATTTGGTGCTCATTTCCCTGCGATGAAATCCGTTAGGTCTTTTAAAACAATCACTTACAGATGTGGCACGGCGGCTGCAATACTATGTCTTCGATGGGAACGGAGGTTCGTGTGACCTGTTGTTCCTCGTTCAAACCCTCCTTCTGAGCGAGGAAAGACTTCTTCCTGTTCCAGGGTTGGCACCACTCAATCGGGCCGAACATTCCCATCAAGCCGGGTCCTGACTGCCGCGGTCAGGGCCCGGTTTTTTTATTTGCTTCGGTTGCTGATGATGGTGTTGGGCTTGATTTGCATTCCAAAGACGTCCGATAGGGTGGTTTCCAGCCAATTCCCTTGGGGCGTTCCCAAGAACAAAGGAAGGTCGGGAGCGAACTCGCTCAAGGCTTGTCGACACATGCCGCAAGGTGCCGCTGGTTCACTGGCGGGCGTCATGAGCGCCAGCGCCACAAAACTGTGGGATCCCTTTGTGACTGCCGAAAAGAGAGCGTTTCGTTCGGCACATACGCCCACCGGATAGGATGCATTCTCCACATTGACGCCTACGTGAATCGTGCCCTGATTGTCCAATAGCGCTGCACCCACAGCGAACTCTGAGTAGGGACAATAGGCTTGTTTGCGGATTTCCGTAGCGGCCCGCATCAAATCTTGTCGTGTGTTGTCATCCATTGCGGAGCTCCTTGGCGACCAATGGTATGAAATCATTGAGCAATTGCACAGTTGCCGCCTCCACGCTCTGCGCGGTTTCAGTGACTTCTTCGTGCGACAACTTTGCGTCCGTGATTCCTGCGGCCTGATTCGATATCAACGATAACCCGAGGGTGCGTGCTCCGGCGTGGCGTGCCGCGATGACTTCGTACACAGTCGACATGCCCACCGCATCGGCACCGAGGGTTCGCAGCATTCGGATTTCGGCAGGGGTTTCGTAGCTGGGGCCCGGTACGCACGCGTACACACCGTCATGGAGGTGGAGGCTTTGTTTGCGCGAAGCTTTGTGGAGGCATCGTCGGAGTCGGCGATCATAGGCGAGACTCATATCCAGGAATCGAATCCCCATGCGCTCATCATGCGGGCCTCGAAGTGGATTCTGCCAGTGAAGATTCAAGTGGTCGACAATGACCATCAGATCGCCGGGTTGATATTCCGTGTGGATACCTCCAGCGGCGTTGGTGACCACAATAGCCTGACAACCCAACTCCACGAGGGCTCGCACCCCGATGGTGAGCTCGGCCAACTCGAACCCTTCGTAAAAGTGGGCGCGGCCGGACAAAACGGCTACTTCCACCTCCCCTACATTACCGGTCACGAAGCGGCCTGCATGGCCGGAGACCGTGGACTTGGGTATGTGCTCGAGCACCTCGTAGGGCACAGTGCGGACATTTTCCAACGACTCTGCAAAGGCACCCAACCCGCTCCCCAACACAAATCCGATGAGTGGGTTACAGGGTGCATGTTCGCGAATCGTTTCGGCGGTCTGAAGAACCTTGTCGTACACTTTCATTGTCGTCTCCAATTACAGAATGATTCCTGCCACGGTGCCCGTCATGTTGGCTGCCAATGCGCCACCAATCATAGCCATGAACCCTATTTTGGCCAAGTCTCGTGTGCGGCCGGGAGCGATGCCTCCGATACCGCCAATTTGAATGCCGATACTGGCAAAGTTGGCAAAACCGCACAATGCATAGGAACAAATGACCGAGGAACGATAGCTAATGGGGTTGACGCTGTTGAGATTGGCCGCCAGATCCGTGTAAGCCACCAGCTCGGTTAAGACCAGTTTTTCACCCAAGAGTTGGCCGACGATACGGCATTCGTCCCAAGGAACGCCCATAGTCCAAGCCAGCGGCGCAAAGAGATAGCCGAGCAGAAGCTCCAAGGTGACGTCGAAGCCCATTAGTCCGCCGATCCAGGCGATGAAGAAGTTGAGCATGGCCACCATGGCCACAAAGGCGATCAGCATGGCCAGCACGTTCAAGAAGAGTTTGAGGCCCATTGTAGAGCCTGTTGCGATGGCTTCAATGCTGTTGCCCGTGTCTTTCTCTACATGAATCTTTGTGTTGCCCATGGTGTCAGGAGTCTCGGTTTCAGGGCACATGACTTTTGAGATGGCCAACGCCGCCGGCGCGCTCATGATGGACGCCATGACGAGGTGCCCAGCGATGTCTGGAATGGTGCTGTGCAAAAAACCCACGTAGGCGGCGAGGACGCCGCCGGCCACCGTGGCAAAGCCGCCCACCATCACGGCGTGCAGCTCGGAGATAGTCATGGTTTCGATGAAGGGTTTCACCACCATTGGGGCCTCGGTTTGCCCCACAAAGATGTTGGCGGCCGTGCTCAATGACTCGGCCCCGCTGGTGCCCATGGTTCGTTGCATGACCCACGCGGTGCCTCGGACCATGAACTGCATGATGCCCAGGTGATAGAGCAAATTCATCAAGGCCGAAAAGAAGATGATGGTGGGTAGGATCCAAAACGCCACGGTCTTAAGAGGAGGGGAGATCCGTCCAATATAGGTCTGTGTTTTCTTCTCGCCAGAGGCCAAATCAACGGTCTCTATGTCGTGCGCTTCGATGGTTTGGAATACAAAATCTGTTCCGGCTTCACTGAAGGACATCAGTTTCGTTACGGATTGGTTCACGACTTTGAACACGGTGTCACCGAGCGTGGGCGAGAGCACGATGAGTCCAAATCCGATTTGGAGTGCGATTCCCCACACCACAGGCCGCCATTTAATGGCCTTTCGATTGCGCGAGAGCAACCAGGCAATGCCCACCAAGACGACGATGCCAAACAAGGAGAGGAGGCGATGGCTGAGCGGCGTGTCGTCCGAGCCATCTCGCAACGACGCCATGGTGATTGGCGCCTTTATTGCCTCTGTGGCTGCTGGTGGACTGGCCGGATCGACTGCAGGGGCAGTTAGGGTATCCGAAGCAGGCGTGTCTGGTGCGGCGTGGGCGTCGAGCACGTCGATGGTGACCAGTGTGACCAGAATGAGCAAGGAAGCGCCCAGGGCCCAGCGAAGTTGGCGCAGAAAGCGTTCCATATCCGACGTCCGTTCCTTTCCGTGTTCGTTTCGTGCACGTGGTTGTCGGCAAAAAAACGAACCCTGTTCACAGGGTGACGATTGGCCCGTTCTGTACCATCGTTTTGGTTTTCTGCCTATGGCCAATGTGCGGAAGAGAAGGGACGACGACTAGACGGTTTGGCGTCGGTCCATTGGCGCGGTCCGAATGGCGGCAATAAAGAGGGGGGGAGCCGCCTGTCGATCGGACCCCAAAGAAATGGATTCCTTGACGGCGGATACCGCTTCTTCCAGTCGCGTCTCATCGTTGGCCAACACGGTGGCGAGGACGGCACCTTTTGTCACCGAGTCGCCATATTTGCAGCCCAGTTGGATGCCCACTGCCGGATCCACGTCGTCGGTAGCCTGCAATCGCCCACCCCCAAGCGCGACAACAATCCGACCGAGGCGTTCTGTCTCGAAGCCGTTGACGATGCCACTGGTCTGCGCCACGACCTCTTTGGTGAAGGCGGGCTGTGGAAAGCGGGATACGTCCTCGCATACGCCAGGATCACCGTCTTGGTTTTCGATGACATGTTGTAGCCGCTGGAGCGCCGAGCCGTCGGCGATCACGCTCTCCAGCTTTTCGACGCCCTCTTCTAAGGTCGTGGCCAGGTTTCCAAGCAGCAACATCTCTGCGCCAATCCGTACGGTGATCTCTTTCAAATCGGCCGGTCCACCGCCTTGGAGGATCTCGATGGCCTCTGCCATTTCGTTGGCATTGCCGATGGCCAGCCCCAGGGGCTGATTCATGTCCGTCAGCAAAGCCGTCACGCCGAGTCCACAATGGCTGCCCACGGCGACCAGCGCGTTGGCCAATTCCCGGGCATCGTTCTCGTTCTTCATGAAGGCCCCATCGCCGACTTTGACATCCAACACGAGGCCATCGAGGCCTTCGGCGAGCTTTTTCGACATGATGGAGCTCGTGATGAGTGACAAGCTCTCTACGGTAGCCGTCACATCCCGCAATGCGTAGAGCTTGCGGTCTGCAGGAGCGATGTCTTCCGATTGCCCCGCGAACACAAGTCCACAACGTTCCACCACCTGGAGTAAGCGCGCTGTCGGTAGTCGCGTGACCATTCCGGGAATGGCCTCCAGTTTGTCCAATGTTCCTCCCGTGTGGCCAAGCCCGCGGCCCGAAACCATGGGTACAATGACGCCACAAGCCGCAACGGCGGGTGCCAAACATAGGGAGACTTTGTCGCCCACACCGCCGGTCGAATGCTTGTCGATCTTGGGGCCCGGGATGTGTTCGAGCGAGAGGACGTCCCCGGAGCGCACCATGGACTGTGTCAACGCGCTGCGCTCTTCCGTGTTCATCCCTTTGAGAAAGATGGCCATGAGCAGTGCGGTGATTTGATAATCGGGCACCCGTTCGTGGGTGACCGCATCGACAAAAAATTGGATTTCTTCCCCCGTCAGGGTGCTTCCATAGCGTTTCTTACGGATGAGATCGATGAACTGCATGGGAGGGATCATAGCAGAGCACCGGATAGGATGCGACCGCAGCCAAGAGCAGGCGTTGACACGGCGCATTCCTCGCGAGAAGACTATCTTCGTGTTGACGATTCTTCGACGATTCCAAGGGATAAGCATTCGACACCGCGTGCGTACGGCAGGGGTGTGGACGTGTCTGGTCGTGCTCTTTGTGGGTGTGGGTGCCCTTGCCAGTTTGTGGCTCTTGGGCGAGGCCTACCTTAAGCCGGATACGACCGAAGGGCTGTGGGAGCGGATCGAGGCGTGGTCTTTTTGGTGTGCGACCATCATCGCCTTGGTGTGTGGCTACAGTACGTTTGAGTGTATGTATCGTGACCGTCTTGCCCGTCGGATGGCTACATTGCCCGTGGAGTACGAGGGGCAGTTTTGGTGGATGGTGACGCGACTCTATGGGCGCCATGTTCCTTTGCTTTTGCTGCCCCTGGCGACCGGCGCTTCCTTGGTATGGGCGGGCCACCCCATGGGGTTTCTGCTCGGGATCGCCACCGGCTCGGCCGTGTGGGTGTGGGGCCTCGCGGGTGCAATCTTTGTGCATCTGTGGGCAGGGCGGTCGATGCTGACCGGCGCGACGTCCATCAAGGAGTACTTGGCTCAAGGCTTTGGTCCTCCAGAGACAGCCCTTCTCTTCTACAGTCCCGCCATGGCCTTAACGGGCTGTTTGGCGGTGTCGGTTCTGACCGATTTGGCCGTCCGATCGGGGGTCGTTTTCCACCAATGGCAACCTTTGCTTATCGTATCCGCTGGGTGCAGCGTTGTGGCCGTGGTGTGTCTGGTACGCGCCCATCGATTGTACGTGACGAGCTTTCATCGAATCGCCCCTCGCTTCGAGGAGGCTGAGATCTTGCCGCCATGGCGTGAAGGACGTTTGCCGCGACGCTATTGGGGCGAAGGGCTGTCGCGTCTGTTACCGCTGAGTACCCAACATTTGTGGCTTCGGAATTTGCGCCAATATCGCCGGCGCTTTCGGGTCATTGTGCCGCTTTTGGTGGTGACGCTTGGAGGCCTTATTGTCTATGGCTTCCGTCTACAAGGGATTGGTGATGCGCCCGTACGGATCGGACTGGTGGCTGCGGTGATTGGTGCGCTGCTATTTGTTCCCGCGTTTCGATTGTGTGGCCGCGATCTTCGGACACGCTATGATGCCCGCGCGCTGCCCGTCTCGTCGGGTCAGGAGATGGTCGTGCAGTGGCTGATGGCTGCGTTTGAATGGCTCCCCTTGTTGTTGGTCACCGCTTTGTCTTCGTGGGTGGCCATGGGGGGATCGAGCGTTTGGATGGGAGTCGGCGTTGTTGCGCTGGCGTTTGTGATGACCCATGGCCTGGCGATCCCTCTTGCCGTACGAAAAGCACCCGATGTGACGATTTCGTCGGTGTTGGTCCGAGGTGTGGTATTGACACTGCTGGGCGTGGCTACCATGGGTGGCACCCTGTGGGGAGTGGGTTAATATGAACACCGCGATGATCGAATTCAGTGAGGTCCGAAAGGAATTCCACGGGGTTTCTGTGCTGAAAGGGTTCAATTTGACGGTACATGCCGGCGAGTTGGTGGGACTGATTGGTCCCAACGGCGCCGGAAAATCGACCGCGCTGCGAATTCTCACCGGCCAATTGCTGGCCGACGCTGGCGACGTTCGGATCCATGGTCATGATCTTGCGACCCAGCCACTTCAAGCCCGCCAATGTTTGGGCTATGTGCCCCAAGAACCCGACATCGAACCCTTTCTTACGGGTTCCGAGGTGTTGGCATTTGTCGCCGATGTTCGAGGTGTGCCCCAAGAACCCATTGTTCAGACACTCCTCGACGAATTCAGTCTCGCTGAGGCCGCCCATCGCCTGACGCGAGAGTACAGCGAGGGTATGCTGCGTCGTCTCGCCATTGCCTCGGCCCTGATCGGCAATGCGCCGGTGTTGGTCTTTGACGAGAGCTTAAATGGCCTTGACCCGCGCGGTGCTCGGTTCGTCCGAGAGCGCATGGAAATCGAGCGAGATCGTGGGGCGGCCGTCTTGCTGACTGGGCATGTGTTGGAAACCTTGGAACGGATTTGCACCCGAGTGGTCTTGCTGGATCAGGGCGCCGTGGCCCTGGAGGTGTCACGAGCCGAACTCCAGGACCATCTCGCACAAGGACGCACGTTAGAGGATTTGTATTTGGACGCGACGGCCTAAGGGAGGCCTACTTCGTCCATCGTCCGGCGTGTTTCCTGGACCGCGCCCATCGCTCGAAACAGGTCGACTGCTTTGTGATATGTCGCTACCGCCGCGGCCAAATGGCCAACGTGGCGCTGGTATCGTGCCAGTCGTCGCAAGGCAACCGCTTCGCCAATACGATGTCCGAGCGACTGGAATGTGGCGAGCGCACTCTCCAGGTCGGACTCCGCTTGGGCCAACTCGCCGCGTTGACGGCGGGCTTCACCTTGGGCGCTCTGCATGCGTGCTTCCCCGGCCGGGTTCTCCAATCGATGCCACAGCGGTTGGGCTTGTGCGAGATAGCCCAGCGCCGTATCCGGGTTGTTCTGCAATGCAGTGATCTCGCCGAGCCGGGTGTAGCATTGGGCCAAGCCCTGAGGGACGTCATGGGCACCGAACGTGGTGAGCGCTTCGCCGATCAGATCGTGCGCCATTCCATAGTCTAGGGCCAAGAGTTCGACATCACCGAGTGATTGGGTGGCCTCGGCAGCCGAGATGACAAATCCATGAGAGACGAAGAATGCGCGGGCCTCCCGAGCTGTCTTTCGAGCGAGCGCATAGTCCCCCCTCCACGCCCACACCTCCGCCAGCCCTTGCAAAGTCGCCGCCCGTGCACGCTGATCCCCCGCGGCCGCAAACGCCGATTCGGCGGTCTCCAGCGACGACACCGCTTTGGACAGGCGACCGTGCATCAAATGCAAGGAGGCACCAGTGCTCTGATAGAGCGCGACAGCGGAAGCCAGGTCGTTTCGCTCGGAGCGCACCAGTCCGCGTTTCACCATGTCGGTTGCCTCGCCGTACCGACCCAGCTGCACGAGAGTTTGGGCGATGAGCGCACCCACCGTCAGCGCGCCTTGCATGTTTCCGATGTTTACGTAGTGCTCTTGTGCGACTCGATACTGCGCTAGTGCGCCGACCAAGTCTCCATCCATGGCTTTTATGTTGGCGAGGTTGCTGAGATCGCCGGCTTGGCCCTGTCGCAACGTCATGCTCTCGTGGATTTTCAGACTCGCCTCATATTCTCGTCGAGAACCGTCTCGATCACCACAGGCGATCAGGACGTTCCCTAGGTTGGTGTGAGCCGCGGCCTCTGCCCGTCGGTCCTGGGTGAGCTGCGCCTCATTCAGCGCGTGCTCAAACGAGGTCCGGGCGCTGTCCAAATCGCCGCCGATGCGGTCCATGTTGCCCAAGTTTTGGAGCGCTTGAATACGACCATGTGCAATGTTTCCTTGGGTGAACACCGCCAGGGCCTGTCCAAACGATGTTCGAGCCTTCTGGTGTTGGCCGCGCGCACGGTACACCTCGCCCAATGCGTTCAGTGCGCTGTTGGTACCGGCGGCCTCTTCGAGGGCCCGAAAGCTACGCAGGCATTCGGTCAACATGGTCTCTGCCACATCGAGCTCTCCTCGATTGAGGGCCAAGATCCCCAGATTACCGGTTTGTGTGGCGACTCCTCTCGTGTTGCCGGTGCGGCGGTGGCAAGACAAGGCTTCGCGGTGCAAAGCCGATGCTTCGGCTGCGTCTCCCAAGTCCGCTTGGATCAATCCCATGTTGCCCAAGGCGTGTGCGGCGCGTTCATCATCTCCACAATGGATGGCCAACTCTCGAGCCGATGCGAAGGCGTCAAATGCTTCACCGAGTTGCCCCATGGAGTAAGCAACGATACCCAAATGATGACGAACCGCGGCTTGTCCGGAGATGTCTCCGAGGTTTTCGAGGAGCACGTAGGCTCGCTCAAACGTCTCGGAGGCAGCCACATGGTCACCCCGTTGGATCAAGGAGATGCCATGCTGAATAAGGACATCGGCTTGGTCCGCCTGCTGCTCGGTACGCGTATCGTTTTGGGTTCCCATCGCTCTTCTTCGTGTACCACAGGGCCTACCCAAAATATTCTTTTTTGCCAGGTTCATTTCGACCGGTAGGCTGTGGGGGTGCGCATCGTACTTCTCACAGTGTTGGTGTTCGTCTTTGGCTGTGGGCCGACGACCAGCTCGCCGTCGTCTCGGGTAGCGAACGATTCGGTCAAAAGCCGCGCCAAAACGAAGAAGCATCGCCGGAGTCGTCGGAAATTGGCGACGATGCCCCGGTCGATGGCCGAGCGATGTCGACAGGTCATTCCTCTCTTTAAAGACGCAGCAAGGCGGCACAAGTTGGAAGTGGGATTGCTGGTCGGAATCGCTCGTGTTGAGAGTGGTTTCCGCCCGACGGTGGTGAGTCGAGCCGGCGCGGTGGGGTTGATGCAGGTGATGCCGTCCACGGGGCGTCATTTTCGCTGCGGAGACCTTTACAATGTAGTGAACAATGCTGAATGTGGTGCGCGAGTGCTCCGACGTTATATTGATCGGTATGACGGAGACATCACGTACGGACTGAGCGCCTACAACGCGGGATTTCGGGTTCCGAACCGAGCCCGCAAGAAGCGTCGATTGCCCAAGAACATAGGGTATGTGGAGAAGGTGCTCAAAGCCCGCGCCCGGTATCTTCGGAAGGGGTGTACCTAGCGGCCAGAGGGGCCGCCAGTTGAAACCGGTGGCCAACCGGGGCTGACATCAAAATCTACTCGCGGAAGAAGTAGCGCATTCGCTTTGTGGCGTCCGCCGGGGGAGAGCATTTCTTCCATTTTGCAGGATCATAATCATAGTAGCCGCACGGGACATCATTGGAATTCTTCGGATGTTCGCCGTTCTTGGAGAAGTTGAAGAAGTCGTTCCCGTTTTCCTCACAACCCCACATCACCGCGCAGAAGGCCGCATAATATCCGTCCACCGGGCCGGTGCCAAAGAGACCGTGCTCTCCGATGGAGTTCATTTGGGTGGGGGGCACGAGGAAACTATCGTCGGGTTTGGTGTAGCCTTGGTGGCTGACCACATGGACCTTTTTACCCCCGTATTTGATGAGCAGGTCGAACGTGGCCCCGGTCAGTTCATAGAATTGATCAATGTCGAGTGAGTAGCCTTTCTTGCCGATAGTGCCCGCATTAAATGTGCCAGTGTGGACCGAGCTCGGAAAATTATTCTTGGGGTGGTCAATGTCGCCAAAAAGAACCCAACCGCCGCCTTCAGTGGTCATGTCGCAATAGGCTTCGAAGGCCGGCTCCGGTCCTTCTTTGTCCGGGTCGATGGTGTAGATGCCATTGGTGGCGAACGGGTCGGTGTCTTTGATGGTCTTGCACGTCTGGTTGTCGACCGGCGGGGTTCCAGTGCACACGCCATTCACACAGTGATCATCCGTGGTCTCCGAATCTTCGTCGTCACACTCGCTTCCGTCGGGTTGTGTCTCACACGGATCACACGTGTTTATTCCCACGCATTCGCCCGCTAGACAGGTGTCGTCGATCGTACATTCGTCGCCATCGGAGCAGCTCTCCTCGATGGGCTTGTACTTGCATCCATTTTCGGTACAGACGTCGCTGGTGCAGGAGTTCTCGTCGTCGCAGGCGCTGTTGTCCCAGTCGTGAAAACAGTCGCCGCCATCACACACGTCGCTCGTGCAGTCCACACCGTCCGAGCAGTCGATCGGCTTGTGTTTACACAGTCCGTCGTTGCAAACCCCAAGGGTGCAGGGATCTCCGTCCTTGCAGTTGACGGGCAGGTGATTACAGCCGCTATTTTCGCAGGCGTCGGTGGTACACGGGTCGTCGTCGTCACACGACGTTTTGGTGTGGAAACACCCTGTTTCTGGAACGCACTCATCGTCGGTGCACACGTCGTTGTCGTCGCAGTCAATGGGGCTCTCTACACAACCTTGTGCTTCCACCTCGCAGATGGCAGTGACACATTTGTTGGAGGGCGTGCACTTGAATGGTGTGAAGTCTTGGCAAGTACTGTTGACGCAAGAGCCCACTTTGCATGGGTTATCTACGTAACAACTTCCGCCCGTGGGTGTGTGCAAACATCCCGTCGTCGCGTTGCATGAATCGGTCGTGCACACGTTCTCATCGTCGCAAACCACTGGCGGACCTCCGACGCAGGAACCGTCTGAACAGATGCCCTCGGTTGTGCACGGATTGCCGTCATCACACGTTTGGCCACTGCTGGGCTTGAACAAACATCCAACGCTCGGTTCACACAAGTCCTTTGTGCATTCGAAGTCGTCTTTGCAGAAGACCAGATCCCCAAGACATATACCGTCGTGACAGGCATCTTGTGTGGTGCATTCGTTGCCATCATTGCACGAGGTGTCGAGTGCCACAGGTGTTACTCCGCAGGTCCCCGTTGTCGGCTGACAGATCGACACGACACAAGGGTAGAGGCTGGGTGGGCACTGGACAGCTTTCGTCGGATCGGTAGCGCATTTACCCTCGTCGCAGAACAAGGGGCCAGCGCAGAGATTTTCGGGGTAGGGACAATCCGAATCTTTCGTGCATTCACACGTGTTTTCTCCCGGCAGGCAGCTCCCTTCTTCGCACAGATCGTTTGCAGTGCAGTCGTTGCCGTCGTCACAAGGGTCCCCCGTGAGCGTTGTGGACACGCAACCCACCAGAGGGTCGCATGTGCCCTTCACGCAGGGGTTGTCCTGTTCGCAATTCAGTGCGCCATTACCACTGCATTGACCACGCTGGCAGAAGTCGTCTGTTGTGCAGGCGTTTCCGTCATCACAGTCTTGTCCGCTAAGACCGATGTGGACGCACCCTTGGTCGCCCATGCATTCATCCGCTGTGCACGGGTTGTTGTCGTCGCAGTTGGGTGATGTTCCCGGGGTGCATGCGCCATCCAAGCAAACGTCATCTTCCGAGCAGGTGTTGCCATCCTCACACGGGGTATCATTGTCTATGGGCACAGCCGTGCACTCACCGGTGTCGGTATCGCACATCATTAGATTGCATGGGGGGGCATCGAAGTCCGTACAATGGACGGCCGTATCCGGCACCGTACAGACTCCAAGGGAGCAGGTCGGCATTCCGCCGCACCATGCATCGTCTCCACACGGTGTTCCATCCATAGAGGACTCGAATACGCAGCTTCCGTCGCTCTCCAAGAGCACCGCCACGCAAGGCTTCGGGGTCATGCCAAATTGTTTCTCACAGCACGTCAGATCGGTGCATGATGGCAACCCGATTGTGTCCATTGGGAATTCGGGTTTTTCTGTGATGATCGATGGAGGAGGACCGGGCTGCAGGATGATGTGGAAATCGGCCTGATCCGTACTTCCGCATCCCCATAGAAAGAATAGAATAACGAGCAGACCGAACGGCGGCGTTTTTTTCATGGGCTATTGTCCACCTCGTGGAATTGCGAAGCTCATCCTACGTTTGTCATCTACACCAGGCAAGCCAGAAGTGATCTGGTTCTTGATTGCAGAGACGGGAAAATTGCATCAGTGGGTTGGATGGGGTACCACAGCCTAGGTGGGAGTAAAGCGCATCATTGTCATTATTTGTTTGCTGTCAGCCCCCGTGTGGGCGGCCGAACCCATCGGCTCGACGGCAGAGTTTCTCGGTTGGAATCCGAGTTCGCGCGACTTTGCGTATGCCTTGACAACGCGTTCGCGCTACGGGCCTCCCACGACCGTTACTTTCATGAAACGGACGGGGAATTTTCGACGGGCGAAGCGGATGCGTTTCAATGGATCGGTTCGCCGGCACGCACGTCAACACAAGTATCGGACGGCAGCCCTGTCCGGTCAGCGTTTGTCCCAAAACCTACAGTCGTTTTCACTGTCGGCCGGTCGAACGCTTCGGGTGGCGCTCAACGTGGGAAAAAGAAGGCTAACCTACACGGTGTGGTTGGATGACGTTGCCCGTCCGGGCGAAAGCAAACGCTTGATCGGGGGCGTGTTTGATGAGTTGTGGACGTCGCTCGATGCGGAGGTGTATCCCTCACCCAATGGTCGCTGGGCCGCGATTGTGTTGACCATGCAGACGTCTTTCCGGGTCTTGAGTTGGGTCGAAGGCGTCCCTGTCGGTGCCCCATGATTCGTTTGTCACCCAACAGCCTCGCAGATGTGCGGGATTTCTTAAGGGAGGACATTCCTACCAACATCTACTTGTTGAGCATGCTCGAGCGTGCAGAACATACGGCTTCCGATAGCCTTGTACTGGACGGCGAGATGTTTGGAGCCCCAAGTTCACGGCGTCTACAAGGTGTGGCGTATGCGAGCCGGACGGGCCTGATTGTTCTCTATGCGATCAACCTCGAGGTTGCGTTCGCCATGGGCGATTACTTCCGGGACCGCATCATCGTCCGTATGGTCGTTGGTCCTCAGGAGGAGACCGACGCATTTTGGCAAGGGTTAAAGTCCCGGCACGAACCTCGGCTACATCGTATCCATCGGCTCTACACATTGGAGCCCCATCAACTGGCGGTGCCGTCAGAAGACGCCATCACGATCGCGTCGTTGGACGATTTGGAGAGCTGCTGTACGCTGGGTGCCAAGATGCAGCACGAAGAATTGGGTGTCGATCCCATGACGATCAATCCGTCCCGGTTTCGGAAACGAATGGAAGAGCTCATCGACCGACAGGCACTCCATATTCTACGTCACAAGGGGGAAATCGCTTTTCAGGCGTCCACCTATTCAACCTGTGTCGACGGCGTCCAGGTGGAGGGCGTGTTTACCCCGCCGGCCATCCGACGGCGGGGGTTTGCCTTGCGGGGTATGGCGGCCATGTGCGTCTCGTTGTTCGAACGCTTTCCACGCATCACCCTCCACGTAAATGAGGAAAACGAGGGGGCCCTGCGACTCTATGATCGACTCGGTTTCGTTCACTACACGACATTCCGACTCATCGGATTCTGAACGTTGCGATAGCCTGATCGTTCACTCTATGTGGGCATTTGTTGTTCACCGCCACGCCGAGGGGGTACTCTGATACTATGAGTGAAGTGCGGAAGGTGCTGTGGATTACGCTGGCCCTCAATCTGCTCGTCGCAGCAGGAAAGATTGTGGTGGGGCTCATGAGCGGCGCTTTGGCATTGACCAGCGACGGATTTCACTCCCTGTCCGACGGATCCACCAACGTCATTGGTCTCATCAGTCTACACTGGGCACACAAGCCCGCCGACGACGATCATCATTACGGCCATGAGAAGATTGAGGTCATGGCGGCTGTGGGCATTGCCATCGGCTTACTCATCACCGCCTGGGAGCTGCTAACATATTCGTTCCAATCGTTGGACAAACCTGCGGATCATGAGGTCGGAGCCCTTGCTTTTGTGGTCGTTGGGGTCACGTTCCTCGTCAATGTCTTCGTGACGGTCTATGAACGTCGCGCAGCCAAGCGGACGAAGAGCCGATTCTTGGAAGCAGACGCGGCGCATACGGCGAGTGATTTGGCCATAACGGCCACCGTCGCTATCTCGTTGGTTGCTCTTAAGTTTGATGTGCCCATGGTCGATCCCATTTTGTCTGTGCTCATTGCGCTCTACATCGGCTACATTGCTTGGACAATCATGGCAAAGAACGCCTTCGTATTAACGGATTCAGCACCCCTCGAATCGAGCACAGTAGATGCTGTTGTGTTGCAAGTGCCAGGGGTGATGAGTTGCCACAAAGTGAGAACACGGGGATGGGAAGGCAACATCTTCATCGACTTACACATTCAAGTGGATCCCGAAATGAGCACTTTGCGCAGCCATGAGATCACCCACGATGTCGAAGATCGGATTATGGAGGTCATCGACGGTGTGCGTGATGTGGTCATTCACACAGAGCCATACGAGGTGCCGGAGGCCGACACTCCATGACGAACAAAGTACAACCGGTGTCTACACCCATTCGACTTCCAATCCACGACAGCGCGGATGAATTGGTTGCAGCGTTGACGACTCATTCGGTGGTCGTCGTTGAAGGGGAAACCGGCTGTGGGAAGACGACACAAATTCCGCAGATCCTTATGGACCGTGGCTTATTGCCCGATGGATTGATGTTGGGCGTGACGCAACCCCGTCGAATTGCGGCCATCAGTGTGGCCGAACGCATTGCTCACGAGCGGGGTGACGTCTTGGGCGGGGAGGTAGGGTACGCCATACGTTTTCATGATCGTACATCGCCCCAAACACGCATCAAGGTGATGACCGACGGTTTGTTGCTCCGTGAGGCTCGGAGCGATCCGGAATTGAGTCGTTACGGCATTATCATGGTCGATGAAGCCCACGAGAGGACCCTGAACATCGATTTTACGATTGGACTGCTCCATCAACTCCTACAACGACGCCCCGATTTTAAGGTGGTGATCTCTTCGGCCACCATTGACCCCGCGATATTTTCGAAGTTCTTCGGAGGTGTGCCCCATTTGTGCGTGGAAGCGCGTACCCATGACGTTGATGTTCAATACAGGCCCATCTCTACAGGGGGGTTCCAAGAGCGCATCAGTGACATCGCCACCACGGTTCAGCGGATTCACAAACGAAAGGAGTCCGGTGACGTGCTGGTGTTCTTGACCGGCGAGGCGGAGATCAAAATGGTCATCGCGGAAATTGAGCGTCGGGGGAATCGCGATGCGTGGCTCTTGCCACTCTATGGTCGCTTGACCCGGGAAGAACAGGAGCTCATTTTCCATTCCACGCCACAGAAGTTTCGTCGGAAAATTGTGTTTTCCACCAACATTGCGGAAACGAGCATCACGATTGACGGGATTCGGACGGTGGTGGACCTGGGATTGGCGAAGGTGCCCTCCTACAACCCCGCATCCGGTATGATGAGTTTGACGGAACAACCGATTAGTAAGGCCTCCGCACGGCAGCGTGCCGGCCGGTCGGGACGTACGGCACCCGGGCTTGCGATACGATTGTACGACAAGAAAAGTTTCCGTGACCGCGCGCCCTTTGAGACGGAGGAGGTACGGCGGGTCGATTTGACCGATGTGGTTCTACGCTTGGTCGATCTGGGTGTCACGAATGTGCATGACTTTCCCTTCCTCACTGCTCCACCTAAACGTCTCATTCGCGGAGCGATCGACGAGTTGATCGCGATGGACGCGATTGGCTACGACCACAAGCTCACTGATATTGGTCGTTCCATGGTGCCTTTTCCGCTTTCGGCACGGCTAGCGCGGATGATTGTGGAAGCGTCCGAGCGCCATCCGACGGTCATGGATCAGGTCTTGAGCGTTGGCGCATTTCTTTCGATCCGTTCACCACAGATATATCCCCAGGGAGAGGAGGATGAGGCCAGACGCGCCCATCGTGCATTCGCCAGCCCTCACGGGGACCTCGTTGCGACGGTTCGATTGTTGGATGCCTATGTCGACGCATCCGACCGCAGCGCATTTTGTGAGCGCTATTACCTGGATCCTCTCCTGATGTCCGAAGTGCTACACATTCGCGCACAATTGCGAGACATCGCGAACGATGTGGGCTTGACGGTATCCAGCGGGGGACCGGTAGAAGACCTGTTGCGCTGTGTCTTGATCGGTTTGCCTAGGAACATTGCTTGTCGCCAACGCCGTGGAAACCGGTATGAAACCGTCACCGGTGCTCAGGTGTCGATACATCCGGGCAGTTGTCTCGTGGAGAGCCGGCCGCAACTCATCGTTGCCGCCGAATGTGTTGTGACCCGACGGGCATGGGCCCGCACCGTGACTGCCGTTCGGCCCGAATGGGTGGCCGAGTTGTTTCCGGCCTTGGCCGATCGATGGCAACTGCGGAAGCGTTCCACCCGATCAGGGCGTGGGTCGCGTCAAACCGAGATGCCGCGGCAGGTGTTGGTGGGTGGCGAGCCGCTCAAGGTAAAGGTTCGTCGAGGTATGGCCTCTGTGGACATTCCATGGCCTTTGCTACGCGACTCCATGGGGGCCGCTCTGGATCCCAACATTAACCCCAAACAATTGTCGATGATACGTGGGCGACTCTTGGTCAACGGCAGTCGGCTCCTCAGTGGATGGCCTTTGTTGCGAATCTTGGCGGTTGCACCCTACCTGCGAGTGGGTGAAAAACCGATGGAACGTTGGCCTGACGGTGAGCTATTGGTTGCGGAGCGAGAGTGGAGCACAATCTTACGTTTTGTGCCCGAAATACTGCGCCTCGCGCGGGTCAGTCGCCGGCGTAAACTGTCGTTCTTAACGTTGGTGCACAATGGGGCAGGGGGGTACTGGTTCGAAGCCACACGTGATTTGGGTGTGGCCGTAGAACAGAGCGTTTCGGCCGTGGAGTCGCTCTTGGCTGAGCCCATCTTGACCGAACAAGACCGTCCGCTACTCGAGAATGCACTGGATCGACTTACGCCGTTTCAATCGGCGATTCATTCAACCTAAAAGTCGAACGCGAGTCCGTCGATTCCGATGACGCCTTTTGGCATGCGATTGTGGTCGAGGAACGAGTAGTGCTCAGTGACGTTGTTTTCCGCGTTGAAACTGGTCCATTCGCTTCCACAGCGAGCGCAGTCCCCGTCGGTTGTCATTGGACCCTCGTAGTTGCAATCGACACAATATGATTGGCTACTCATTATGTACCTCCTAGGTATCGTGGGATGTATAGATTGCAGGAAGGATGCCAGTTCTATAATGAAGCGCCATTCACATGTAATGCATTGTTAATAAACGGGAAGTGTGCAAAGCGTGCGTGTTATTTTTGCCCGGAATGGCGGACATGGGGGATCCATTCCCTAGCGGCGGGTACACCTGTCCCCGGGGAGGTGTCCCCAGCGGAAAAAGCGGTTAAACCTAGGTGCCCGGGACGTGGACATTGAACTTGATCGTGGGTTGGAAGGCGAAACTGGCGCCCGATTTCTTCGCATCTGACGTGATGTTGTCGTCGTAGTCGATGTTAAATGTACTGTGGAAACCGTGGATGAACGCCAGGTCGATCCCTAGGCTCATAAATGGTCCCACATAAAAGTCGCAGCCAATGCCGTATTTTGCGGCCGAGCTGGGCCACCACGCCCGGCCATCGTTGGCCATTTCATAGGGGGGATGCGCGTCGGGATGATACCCCATGAAATACACGCCCCCGCCGCCGAAGAGGTAGGGATCCCAAAAGCGATCGTCGAATTGTTCAAAAAACTGGAAAGGAAAGAGTTTCACCGAGAAGAAGGCGCCCGCTTGCCCTTCGACTTCATCGCCGTTGCTGATGTTGTTCCCGCTGGCGCCAAAGTCTCCTTCAATGGCCACCACGCCCAGGATGTTGTAGCCCATGCGGATATTGAACGCGAAGCCCGAGCCCGCATCGGACCGGACCAGCTCATTCAGGTCGGCGTCGGGCCCATATGAGTCGGGATCTTTGGCAATGTTTTGCAGTTCAATGCCGGTGTCGCCACTGACCGAGGCATAGCCGAGTCCGAGTCCCAAATAGAATCCGCGCTTGGCTTCGGCGTTTGAGGGGGTGAGTACGATGACGCTTGTGACGAGCAGGGTCGACAATAGTGAGCGAGATATCCAGCTTCTGCGTGTGGTCATGGTGGGCTCCGTTCAGCTTCGTGTATGTCGGGGCGAAGCATAGCATGACGGCCCCTTGCTCACAATGCTGATGCCACGCAGTGAACGCCTTTCGTGAATATTTCCGTGGGGGCGATGAGGTTGAGTACCAAGCGGTCGTGGGTGGGAAAGTCGAAGAGGTAACCGGGATGGACCACGACACCAAATTGTTCGAGCAACTGAATCGCCACGCCCTCGTCGTCACAGCCCGGATCTAAGCGAATGACGGCGGACCACCCTCCCTGTCGGCTTTCGACGCCCGGCACGTGGGCTTGCAACGTCTCCCAATTGGACCGTATCCGCGCTTTGAGGTTTTGTTGAAAGGGTTCACGGCCGGCCAAGAGTGAGGGCAGGGCGTGTTGCACGGCGGTGTTCACCGACAAGTAGGTGTCGCACATGCACTCCAATCGGGCCAACGCTTCGTCCCGGAGCCCGTGAGGCCCGCCGACCACAATCCACCCGCACTTGTGGCCCGGAAGCCCACAGACTTTGGACAAGCCGCTCAAAACAAAACACAGAACATCCCTGCATCCCGCAAACGACGGGGGCCGATCGTCCATCCAGCAATAGTCGTAAAAGACTTCGTCGGCGAGCAGGGCGCCCTTTCGCTCAGCGAGTGCGTCCAGCAAACTATTCCGAACGTCACTGTTCACGAATTGGCCGGTGGGGTTGTTGGGGTGGACAGTCAACGCGACTCGAGCGCCGCTCGTCAGACCCGCTTCCAGTGAGGCCGAATCCATGGCGCCATAGGGAATCGGGCGCACCGCATCGAGCTGGGCGAGAAAATCAAAGAGTGGGTAACTGGGACGCGGTAACAAAACGGCATCGTTCGGATTGAGCAATAGCTTGAAGAGCAGGGAGTAGGATTCGCTGGTGGAAGCGGTGAGGACCACTTGGTTGGCTGAGACATCGATGCCCTTGTCTGCGTAATATTGAGCGACGGCTTCTCGCGCTGGGGTCAGGCCCAGCGGTGCCGGTTCGTACACCGAATGGGTGGCCATGGGCCCATCCAAGGTGGGCACGGGGGGGTTATGCAGGCCACACCGGGTGGGATTGGATTCCGTCAGGTTGATCAGCGTTCGACCGCTATTGCGCAGTTCAGTAAGTCGCGTGGCCCACGCGTTGGGTTGCCGATCAAAGTAGGCGCGTTGGGAAAAAGGACCCACGAGTTTAGGCAATATTCTGAAGCACCGTCACCACTGCGGTGCGGTCATCGCCACCCATGTTGGCCGTGACACCCACCTGCGGGGGCGTTGGGATCTGATAATCGCCACAGAGCCCCTTCATTTGACGCCAGACCTCGACCACTTGCTTGACGCCCGTGGCACCCACGGGATGGCCAAACGAGAGCAGTCCACCGCCGGTATTGACCGGAAGAGCGCCGTCGATGTGCGTCGCGCCCGATAGGGTCAGCTCGGAGGCTTTGCCCGGTTGTGCGAAGCCCAGGGCCTCCACCATGAGCCACTCGGTGACCGCGAAGCAATCGTGCACTTCGACCACGCCCACGGTGTCACGGTCGATGCCCGCGTCGTTGAACGCCTCGGTGGCCGCGGCACGTGTGGTCGCTAGTTGCGTGTAGTCGTTGACTTGGCCCAAGGGGTTTGCGACGAGGCCCCACCCTTTTAGTTCCACACAATCGTTGGGCTGGATCCCGAGCTTTGTGAGGCCGTCTTCCGTGGCCAAGATGGCCGCTGAGCCGCCGTCGCTCACTTGGGAGCAGTCGCTCATCTTCATAAAGGGCTTGAGCTCCTCGTTGGCCAAGAAACAGGGATTGCGTTCGCCGGCCTGTGCGGCCCATTCATAGTCTCGTTTTGCGGCGCGCATGTGGGCGAAGGGGTTTCGGTTGCCGTTGCTGTACGCCTTGGTAACGACATGCGCCAAATCGGCATCGGTGGCGCCGAACGCCTCCTGGTAGGCTTTCCAACGTCGGGCAAACATGGCGGGGAAGGTAAACTCATCGATTTCACGCTCTTCGGCGTAATGGGCTGCCCGGGCCAAGAAGTCGGCGCCGATGCGCGCGCTGACGGAGGTCTGCATCTCAGCGCCGACCACCAACGCCACGTCGTATCCAGCCTGCAAGGATTCCACCGCGCCGGTGATTGCGATTCCACCGCTGGCGCATGCGGCCTCCACACGGCTCCATGGTTTTCCGGCAAGATCCGGATGAATACGGGCCGCCATGGCACCCAGGTGGCCTTGGCTGTTGAAGGTTTGCCCGGCAAAGTTGCCCACAAAGCCGCGCTCGATAGCTTGTGGATTCACGCCTGTTTTTTCCAATGCGCTCAACACAGCGCCATGCATATGCTCTTCCAAAGAGGGATTTTTTCGCTTGCCGAAATCCGGATGTTTTTTCCAAATAAATTCGGGGTGACCCTTCCCGAGAAACGTGGTGTGGGCTCCACCCACAACGAAAATACGCCGAATTGGTTTCATGATTGCCTCCTCGAGACTGGTTCATTGATTTCATCTCAAAGACGGTGCGGACCCTACCACAGACTTCCTTTTGGACGCCAGACGTGTTAAAGGCGTTTCGAAGCTTTTGTGGGATGTGCTCAAGACGGAGGAAGAAATGATGGCGCGAATAGTTGCATGTGGTTTGGCTTTGATGATGGTGGTTGCGTGTGGATCGGACGATGAGACGCTCCCACCTGTCACGGATACTGCAGACTCTGGTCCTGTGGAAGACACCACGCCTGTGGAAGACACCACGCCTGTGGAAGACATCACGCCCGTGGAAGACACCACGCCCGTGGAAGACACAGTTGACGATACGACGCCACCTCCTCCGACCTCCGATGGCAAGCTGGGCGCTCCCTGCGGTCAAGACGAGGACTGCCTCCAAGAGCCGGCCGTGCAGATTTGTGCGTTTGGGTTCTGCACCACACGGTGCAAAGCAGAAGAGACCTTTGAAACCATCGAAGGAGCTTGTGATGACGTGAGCGACACCGCCGTCATCGCGTCGGAGTTTAATTGTCCCGGAGACATTGTGTTCTGCATGCCCGGTCCCATCGGGGGCCAAGACGTGTTGTGCAAACACGACGGAGAATGCCAGGACATCAACGTCAATTTGGTGTGTGCGGGCGTTGTGCCTCAAGGGACTAACAAAGTGGTGGGCATTTGCTTGCCAATCAATGACCGTCTTCCCACGGGCAGTCCCTGCCAATCCGGCGCTGATTGTTCTTCGATCGTCTGCCTGGGGGCCGATGCGGAGACCAATACCGAAGGTGTGTGCGCGGATCACTGCATCAACGCCAAGAATCATTGTCCCGATCAGAACCTGTGCGTGGGGATCGGCTTCATCACCGAAGATGAGGCCACGTCAGCGACCGCATGGGCTGGGCTCTGCATCAACGTGGGCCAATCCAATCCCACGTACTGCAGCAAGCCGAGCGCGTGTGCAGAGACCGAGGTGTGCAACGTGTTCATCGAGCCGTCGGGCCAACTGCCTGGGCAATTTTGGTGTTTGGAGTCGGACAACCCCGACGGTGAGTTGGCGGGTGAGGCCTGTGAGGCCAATGCCGACTGTTTTTCGAGTTCCTGTGTATTCTCTACGTTGGAAGACGAGGGAATCAATAGCTACTGCACGACCTTGTGCAAGGCGGACACCGATTGTGCGGCTGGAACGCACTGTGCTCAGCTTCGCTTACACAACAACGGTACGCCGGACAATGCCGACGACGACACATATTATGGTGCCTGCGTCAAAGGCGACGACGGTACCCATTGCAGCACATCGGCCCAAGGTTGGTGTGACAATGCCGAGTTTACCTGTGTGCAAGTCCTCGATGGGACCGATGGATTGGGAACGTGTGCGGAACCACCGCCACCGCCCGGTTGTGCCACGGGTGGCGACCCTTGTGATGACGAACTGCCCTGTACCGTGGACACGTGTGATGAGACGACGGACGCTTGCGATTACAGCGTGCTTGAGGCCGACACCTGCCTGATTGATGGCGTCTGTTACGGCAATGGTGATCCCATGACAGGCAACGGTTGCAAGGCATGCGACGCCGTAACGGCGACCGACGTCTGGACGGATGACGACACGTACACGGAGGCCTGTTATACAGCCGATGATCCGGCTACCTTGGACGTAGGTACGTGCAAAGCGGGCAGCCGCACCTGCACCGCTGGTGTGCTTGGCGAGTGCACGGGCGACGTGGGCCCAGATGCCGACGACGCCACCTGCGACGGTGTGGACGGCGACTGTGACGGTACGGCGGACGAGGACTACGCGAGCACCGCGACGAGCTGCGGGACCGGCTCCTGTGCAGCCGTGGGAGCCACGAGCTGTGCGAATGGGGCGGTTGAGGATTCCTGCACGGCGGGGACCGGTTCGTCCGACGACACCAGCTGCGACGGTGTGGACGACAACTGCGACGGTACGGCGGACGAGGGCTACGCGAGCACCGCGACGAGCTGCGGGACCGGCTCCTGTGCAGCCGTGGGAGCCACGAGCTGTGCGAATGGGGCGGTTGAGGATTCCTGCACGGCGGGGACCGGTTCGTCCGACGACACCACCTGCGACGGTGTGGACGACAACTGCGACGGTACGGCGGACGAGGGCTACGCGAGCACCGCGACGAGCTGCGGGACCGGCTCCTGTGCAGCCGTGGGAGCTACGAGCTGTGCGAATGGCGCGGTTGAGGATTCCTGCACCGTTGGACCACCTTTGGCGAACGACGACAGCACCTGCGACGGTGTGGACGACAACTGTAATGGTAACGCGGACGAGGATTTTGTGGCTGCGTCTTGTTACACGGGTCCCCCAAATACGGCGGACGTGGGCGCGTGCAAGTCCGGAACCCAAACCTGTACTGCGGGCACGCTGGACGCCTGTACGGGGCAAGAGACTCCTTCGGTAGAAGCGTGTGGTGATGGCGTGGACAACGATTGCGATGGGGACACCGATGAGGGCTGCTCCTCCGGCGGTCCCACATGCGCTGCCACCTATGCCGGTTGCACCCAAGCGAACTTTGACGCCAATGACAAAACCAACGAAACGGGAGTCATTGAGGTGGAGATCGTCAACAGTTCGAAGCCCTACTCGCCCAAATGCATCAAGGTCAAGGTTGGACAGACTGTTCAGATTGAAGCCACCGGGTCCCATCCCTTCAAAAAG
>Ga0114996_10001618_pt1 | contig 30258 bp, 26 predicted proteins | sample ArcticOcean_MG_C_4_FD_87039 | JGI IMG/M metagenome (GOLD analysis project Ga0114996, IMG submission 87039) | Marine microbial communities from western Arctic Ocean - ArcticOcean_MG_CB4_134 | ecosystem: Environmental > Aquatic > Marine > Oceanic | place: Arctic Ocean: Canada Basin | collected... | reverse complement strand
GGCGACGTGGGGCCGCAGGGCGGAAATGCCGCGGCCGTCGTGGTCCAGAACGATGTCTTCAATGGTGTCCAATGTCGCTCCTTCAAATAAGGGATGATAAAGGGTGATAAAGGGCAGCGCGAGGGAGCTTAGAGTACGGCGTAGTCCTCGTCAACGGCGTCGGTGATGAACATGTAACCGGGCGCGTGCGTGATCATGAAAGGCGGTTTGGAGTTCATGGCCACGGCTTGCGGCGTGACTCCGCAGGCCCAAAAAACCGGCACCTCGCCGTCTTTTATTTCGACTGGCTCGCCGAGGTCGGGCCGGGTGACATCGCTTATGCCAATGGCCGCCGGGTCGCCGATGTGAAACGGCGCACCATGAACGGCCGGGAAGCGCGATGTTACCTGCGTGGCCCGGACTACTTGCCCGCGAGGGATGGGCCGCATGGAAACGACCATTGGCCCGGACAGAGAACCGGCCGGTTCGGTCTGAACGTCGGTTATGAACATGGGTACGGTCGTGCCGCACTCGATGTGCCGCATGCCGATGCCGGCCCGGATGAGGGCGTTTTCGAACGAAAAACTACACCCGAGCAGGAAGGCGACCAGGTCGTCTTGCCAGTAGTCAGCGATGTCCGGAACCTCAGCCTCCAGCTCCCCGTCCCGGTAGACCCTGTAGCGGGGAACGTCGTAGCGCAGGTCGGAACCCGGCGCCAGTCGAGTGGGCTCGAAAGAGCCTGGCTCGGTAACTTCCAACAGCGGGCAAGGCCTGGGGTTGCGCTGGCAAAACAACATGAAGTCGAAGGCCATTTCGCCGGGCAAAACGACGAGGTTGGCCTGGACGCGGCCGGGGGCCATTCCCGCCGTGGTTTCGTTTACAACGCCTCTGCGGATGAGGTCTCTGACTTCGGCCGGATCTTGGGGCAGGGCTGTTACCTGCATGGCTGCTTCTCCTTATGCCTAGAGGGCCCCAGTGGCCTGGCGTGCCCTGTCCGGACTGGCGACGACTCGCTTTCCGCTTCAGGGGGGCAGGCCGTCTCGTCCCTGCCCAGAATTATACGTGCCGTCTCCCCAGTCGGCTCCCTGTGGCTTCTCTGCCGAACCGTAGGGCCACAGGTGGGCTCTCGGTCTCGACCAATCCAGTTTACCAAAGAGCAGTTTTCATTAGCGTGGGTCGGGTGGGAACCAGTCAACCCTTACGTAATTAGCAGTTTTATCGCTAGTTCTAGCCTTTATACGTTAGTTTTAAAACAACACGTGTAATTGGACGCTGATTTTCGAGCCTGTTGTGCCTGTAAGTCAACTCGACTTAGGCGGAACTGGCTACGGTGGCAACTGGCTTCAAACCGACCCAACGATACGATCTGCCCGACGGACCGGGCAACCGGCCGTCCGTTCCCTGCTGCAAACGCTGTGGCGAGTCGAAGGTCGTCCGCCACGGTCATACCCGAGCTGGCACTCAGCGCCTGCGCTGCAAAGCCTGCGGTGCTACGTTCCTGGGCAATGCCGCTCCGCCCCGGATGAGGTTCCCCGCTGAGACCATAGCGGCTGCGCTACAAGCGTTCTATGGGGGTGCCACGCTCGAAGATATAGCCGACACGCTGGCTTCGTGCGGCGAGTCGGCCCCGAATTACGCGACGATCCAACGTTGGATCGTTCGGTTTACGACGGTGGCGGTGGAGGCCCTGGCCGAGCCAATCCCGGACGTTGGTGACGCGTGGCTCGCGATCGAGTCTCGGGTGGAGAGCCGGGCATTCGCTGGCCGCCCTGTTTGGCTGTGGGATGTTTTCGATAGCCACAGTGGCTATCTACTCGGATCGAAGCTGTCCTCCTCTCAGCAGGACAGCGGCCCCAAACCGGTACTGCACCTTGCAGCCAGGCGGGCGGGCGGGCAAGAAACCGAGACAGATGGACGTGGCGACCTGGATGCCCGATGGCTATATGGGTGGCCATATGAGTGGTTACGTGAGTCACCCAATGAGTCAGCAAGTGAAACCGCACCTGGACAAGAGGCTCGATGTGGTTCTCGCCACTACCCGCGAGCACATATTCCGGCTGGTGATGGCGGGGTGGCGCCTAGACTACAACCTGTTCCGTACCCAGCCCGAGTTGAGCGGCCTTACACCTGCCAAAATGGCGAACGTCAACGAGAGGTTCGAAAGCTGGGCAACGGTCGTCGCGGTTTCGTAGCGCGACCCCCGACTCCCGGACCCGGGGCCTGGGGATCTGGGGGTCTGGGCTGGCACAACCAGTAGACTCGTCGAGGACCAGCTCTAACTGACCGGCCACCGTGGTGGTGGACGACTTGATCCAGAAACTGGCCTGGGTCTGGTCGGTTAGGTCCACTACCGAGGCAGTGTCCTCGTAAGCGAGCAGCCCGGTAGCGAATGCCGCCGCTACTGAGAGGTCGGAACTGCCCGTACCCTCTTTCTTGTCGGTGGTGTCCGCCGTTGCCGTGACGTTCGACGACGCGGTCCAGGCAGAGTTGCCCAGACTCAGGTTGTCCTTGATCTGGCCGTTAGCGATGACGCCACCCTTGGGCTCCATTGTGCCCCTTGCCTCTTGCAGACCGGCGAAGACCGTCTCTTTGCCTCGTTCAGAGGAGAAGATACCGGTCGACAGGACTGTGAAAGCAAAAACCGAGGACGCTGGTGGCTCTGCGCAGGAGCCGCCGGGCCCACCCCGGCCTGTGGGACAGGACGAGCCGCAGGGTGAACCCGACCGTGACCGGGCGGTGGCTTCGGCTCTTTTACAAGAGGCCGGTGAGACCCGAGTCAAGGTGGTGTCCGAAGCTCAGGAACAGGCCACCGAGATTATGCTCCAGGCGCGCGACGCGGTCAGCAAAGAGGCGCCCGAGATGCGACGATAGGTGCTTACAGAGGTGAAACAGGCCCTTACCCGGATTGAGGCACTGGCGGCCGAGACGGTGCAGACCGCCCTGGCCGAGGCCACCAAACCGGTGGAAGCAGCACCTGCTTCAGACACCATTCGCCCTATAAACAGCGGGGCGGCGGCCAAGGCAAGTACCGGCCGTAAGAAGAACAATCAGGACAATTAAAGAACTCACAACGACACGGGGGCCGGCACCGGTGATGCCGACGCTCTACCCGGTTTTGCGGCTGGGTACGAGTATCGGTCCCGAGCGGTGGTTGCTCCGACGGGGGAATTGGGTACACGGCTCCCCAAGCGCCCGTCCAAGCCCTCTGACCCCGCCGGTGGAAAGCGAATAACCTTTTCTTATGTCAACAACGAGTGGTGGAACGGTCTACTTTAAGTCCTGTCTGCGCTGTGGCGGCGACCGGACTTTGGAAAACGATTTCGATGGCTGGTACGTGCTGTGCTCTCACTGCGGGCACGTTACCTACCCGGATATCCCGGACGCGAGGGCCAAGCGAAGGGCCGAGAGCACCGGCACGTACGCTGACGCTCGACCCGCAGTCCTTCGACCCGCGGCTTTCCGTAGGGATGTCTTTCCTGGCGATGAACAGGACTGGCGGGACGTATTGGAGAAGGCCAGCTAGCCAACTTCAGGACTGGTCTCGGGCTCTTTCCTTGAGCTCGTAGAGCCTGGTTATTGCCTCCAGCGGCGTCATTGTCGAGGGGTCGAGGGCCAGCAGCTCTTCCACTACTGCGGGGGAGGCTCCGAGGAAGCTGAGCTGCTTGGCCGGGGACGACTCGGCCGCGGGTCCGTTTTGCGACCCGGACCGCTCTAGTTCCGCTAACACGTCCCACGCCCGGTCTATGACACCGGGCGGCAGCCCCGCCAACCTGGCTACGTGAACGCCGTAGCTGCGGTCGGCACCCCCTGGGACGATTCTGTGCAGGAAGACCACTTCGCCCCCCTCTTCGGCCACTGACACATTGTGATTGCGTACTCGTGGCAGCGTTTGGGCCAACTGCGTGAGCTCGTGGTAGTGGGTGGCGAACAGTGTGCGGCAACCCAGTCCGGGATGGTTGTGAATGTACTCGGCGGTGGCGCGGGCAATGGCCAGGCCGTCGTAGGTGGATGTGCCCCTGCCGATTTCGTCCAAGATGATGAGCGAACGTTCGGTTGCGTGGTTGAGGATGGCGGCGGTCTCGACCATCTCGACCATGAAGGTTGACTGGCCTACCGTCAGATCGTCTTGCATGCCAACCCTGGTGAATATGCGGTCTACTAACCCTACGCTCGCAGACCGGGCGGGGACGAAGCTGCCGATCTGTGCCATCAGAGCGATGATCGCTACCTGGCGAATGAACGTGGACTTGCCAGCCATGTTGGGCCCAGTGAGAACCACGAGTTGTTCGTCTTGCGTGGCCAACCGGGAGTCGTTGGGGACGAAGCGACCAGGCGGCAATAGCTTTTCGACCACGGGATGCCGGCCCTGCTCTATTACCAGCGCTGTGTCGGTGGTCAGCTCGGGGCGAACGTAGTTGCGAGACGCAGCCACGTCACCCAGCGCCCGTAGGACGTCGACCCGGGCGAGGGCACGGCCGGTGACGAGCACCTGGTCGGCGGAGCGGGCGACCTCGCTGCACACGTTTCGGAACAGGCCTACTTCGACTTCTGCTACGCGCTCCTGGGCATTCAACACCCGGGATTCGTATTCCTTCATTTCGTCCGTTACGTACCGCTCTGCGTTGACGAGAGTCTGCCGCCTTATGTAGTCGTCGGGCACGCGGTCGGTGTTGGCCTTGCTCACCTCGATGTAGTAGCCGAAGACCTTGTTGAACCCGACCTTGAGCGACTTGACGCCGGTACGGTCACGTTCCTGAGCTTCCAGGCCCGCTATGTAGTCGCGAGCGCTCTTGGCACCGTCTCTTATGCCGTCGAGTTCTGAGGAGTAACCTCGCCGGATGACCCTCCCCTGCCCCACCGACAGAGGCGGGTCGTCAGCTATGGCCGCGTCTATGAGGTCGACCACTTCCTGGTGGGTTCCTATTCGGCTGGCCAGGTCAGACACCTGGTCTGCGTCTTCCTCGTCGGACAGGCGTTCACGCACCTGGGGCGACAGCTTGAGACTGTCTCTAAGCGCCGCCAGGTCACGAGGCGTCGCCGTCGAGCCTCTAACCCTGTTTACCAGCCGTTCAATGTCTGAAACCCCGGCGAGTAGCTCCGCCACGCCACCCCGACGAAGGGCACTGGAGTGGAACCACTCGACTGCGTCCAGTCGCGCCTGGAGGCGGGAGATGTCGAGCAGCGGCGTCCCCACCCAGCGCCGGAGCAACCTGGCCCCCATGGATGTTCGCGTGTCGTCCAGCACCGACGTGAGGGAAGCGCCCCGGTCGCCCCAGCGTCCGCCTTCGAACAGTTCCAGGTTTCGAATGGTCTGGGGGTCGAGGACCATGTGCGACTCGACCGAGTAGGTCATCAGGCCGGTTATCTGTGCCAGGGCCGTCCCGTTACTCTTACCTAGATATTCGATTAACGCCCCGGCCGCGCGCACGGCCAGTGGCAGGCCTTCGCACCCGAAAGGCTCCAGCGAGGCGACTCGGAAATGGCGTTTCAGGGTATCGGTCGCCGCCCCCTGGCCGAACAGGTGAGGGGACAGTGCCACGGCCGGTCGGTTGCCCGTTTGCAGTTCTAGGCCTTCGGGTAAGAGAATTTCGGCCGGTGCCAGCCGGGTAAGCTCGTCTGTGAGCAGGTCGGCGTCGAACTGGCCGGTGGCGAACTCGCTGGTGGTGATGTCAGCGTAGGCGAGGCCGGCCTGGCCGTCTGCGATGAACACGGAGGCCAGATAGCTATTTGAGGTGGGGTCGAGAATGAAGTCTTCAACCACGGTGCCAGGTGTCACAACCCGTACGACTTCCCGATCCACGAGCCCTTTCGACGTCGCCGGGTCGGAGGTTTGTTCGCACAGGGCCACCCTATGCCCTGCTCTAACCAATTTACCCAGGTATGAGTTGAGGGCGTGGTAGGGGATGCCCGCCAGCGGGACGCGCTCGCCCTTGCCGAACTCACGGGAAGTGAGGGCGATTTCCAGGACTTTGGCGACTACTTCGGCGTCGGTGTCGAAGGTCTCGTAGAAGTCTCCCATGCGGAACAGGAGAATATCGTCCGGGTGCTCGGCCTTTATGCCGAGGTACTGCAGTCGCGCCGGGGTTGTCATGCCGCTATTCTAGCGGCACTACTCCCCTTAATCAGTCCTGCTTCCAGAAGCGCTCTTCTTCCACGGTGTAGCCGAGTGGAACGCAGCGTTCTTTCACGTCCTCGATCATCCCAGGATGCCCACAGGCATAGATGAGCGTGTCTTCGACCCCCAGGCCCCAGGTATCGAGGTATTCCTCGGTAATGGCGTTGGCGCGGCCGGTCTGCCCGGACCAGCCGTTGTTGCGGGCCTCGCCCGGTCGGCTGATGGAGGGCACGAATGTCACGAGGTCCGGGTGGGCCTTGGCGAGCTGCTGCAACTCGGCGTCGTAGACGAACTCGTCCGCGTAGCTGGCACCCATGAGGATGTACATATGGTGCTGAACGCCGGGTTCGTGCAGCCCACTAGCAAGGTCGTTGAGGTACTGACGAACGATGCTGAGGTAGGGGACTACGCCGGTCACGGTCGCAAGCATTAGATGGTTTCGCCACTCGGGCTTGAAGACGAAGACTCCCTTGCCTCTTGGCCTGATGGTGACGGTGTCGCCCTCATGCAGGTCCCAGATAAGGGGGGTCAATACCCCGCCCTCGTCCTTGGGAACGAGCTCTACGAACAGTTCCAGGTCCTTTTCGTAGGGGGCGGAAACTATGGAGTAGGCGCGCTCAATGCCGTCTATGCCGATGGTGCAGTACTGCCCGGGTTTGAACGAGTAGCCCTCTGGCTTCTCTATCCACATTTTCAGCAGTTCGGGGGTGAAATCTACCCGTTTCCGAACTGTGACTTGTTGGAGTTTTTTTGCTTTTTGCGCCTTGATCTGGGCGATTCTTGCTTCGGTGGCCAATGCAACCTCTCTGGGTTTGTGCTTCAGAGCACTAATTCAATGATGGCACGCACCTGCCCCTCTTTCAAGGACAGTGCCGCCTACCAAACGTGCCCGTCCCGTGGCCAGTAAATGCCAGACTACGGGAAGTGGCGGTCAATCTGAATGTACGGAGAAGGCTAGCGCGCTCTAGTCGGCGACCTGTTCCATGCGCACCGGCACAAGGGGAAGACGCTCGGCGGACAGCATGGGATCGGGTGCCTTTGAGGCGTCCAGCAAGCCAGCTAACTTGCCGAAAAGCTCGGTTGTGGCGACGAGGCCAGGCTGAACCCCGTTCACATGTACTACTCCGCGCAGGCGGCGGTCTTTGCCGACCAAGTCGACGAGGTCGCCGTCGGCGACGCCGAGGCGTTCGGCATCGTCGGCGTGTACCTCGACGACTTCCTGTCGTTGCACGGAGTTGCGTCCGGCATCTTCTACGATGTCCAACGGACGGTCCGACTGGAGCAGTACGCGCCCGGTCGCGAGCAATAGCGGGAACTCAGGGTCGGAGTGCACCGGGGTTGGCGTCAACTCGATCATGGAGAACTTGCCAACGTGCCAGGTGCCGTCTGCCACCGGGTTGATTATGGGCGTGCCGCGCGAGTCGGCGCTGTCACAGGGCCACTGGATGGACCGCTGCCGGAGCCGCTCGTGGGAGATGCCCGTGTAGGTGTCTACCTGCTTCGCCAGTTCGTCAAAGACCTCTGATGCCGTCTCGTACTCGAACCCTTCGACGCCCATCCGGCGGGCGACCTGGGAGAGGATTCGCCAGTCGACGTCCTGGTCGCCTCTGGGTCCGATGGCCGCGGACAGTAGCTGGACCCTGCGTTCCATGTTGGTGTAGGTGCCGTCGGCTTCGGCGAACGTTGCGGAAGGCAGGACAACGTCGGCCCTGTCGGTGAGTTCGTTGGGGAACGTAGCGTGCACGATAAGCAGGTCGAGCTTGTCCAGTGCCCCGTTGAAGCCCTCCAATTCGCCATTGGACAGCACCGGGCTGTTGCCTATTACATGCAGCGCGCTCACCCGGCCGTCACCTATCGCCCCGGCCAGTTCGGTTAGGCCGATGCCGGGCTCTGCCGGGACCTCGGACCCAACGGCCTGCTCGAAGTTGTGCCGGGAGTTTTCATCGCCCACTGCCCTGTAGCCGGGCAGGTACCGGGGGCTGACTCCTACGTCCTTCGCCCCCTGCTCGTTGGCCCCGGTGAACAGCGGATACACGCCCGACGAAGGCCGGCCCACGTTGCCGGTGGCCAACGCCAAGTTGACGATGGTTCGCACACACTCGCTGCGCAGGTCTGGAGCGATGGTTTCCAGTCCATACAGTGAGGCTGCAGGAGCCGAAGATGCGAAGAGGCGGGCGGCTTCCTGTATGCGTTCCTGGGAGATTCCAGTGGCGCGACACACTTTGATGAGGTCGAAGGCCGCCACCGAGTTCTTCATTGCGGCGGCGTCTTCGCAGTGGCTGGTGACGAACTCGTGGTCGTCGAGCGACTCGTCGATGATCGTCCGTAACATGCCACCTATGAGGGCGGTCTCGCTGCCCGGCCTGGGTCGCAGCCAGATGGTGGCGAACCGCGTTAGCTCGGTCTCGCGCTGGTCGATGACGATGAGCTTGGCGCCCGCCTTCACGGCCCTCTTGATGGGGACGCCGACGACGTTTTGTTCTTCTGTCAGGTTGCTGGAGACTACCAAGAAACACTTGGATGTTTCCAAGTCCCAGATGGGGTTGGTCGCCGCCTGGTGGCCGAGCATTTCGCCGAGTGGTTCGACCAGCTCGGGCCTGGTGTTGGAGGAGACGTCTATGTTGTTGGTGCCCATTACCGAACGGGCGAATTTTTGGGCCACAAACGCGTCTTCATTGGTGCCCCTGGGGGAGGTGAGCAGCGCGTAGCCTTCGCCACCTGCGTGCGGCTTTAGCCTCTCGGCTACAAGGTCTAACGCCTCTGACCAAGAGGCCTCGCGTAGCTCGCCGTCTTCGCGCACCAGCGGAGTCTTCACCCGCTCTTTACGGTTGACGAAGTCGAGACCGAACTTGCCCTTGAAGCAGGCCTGTCCCTGGTTGGCCTCGGCGTGGGGGTCGGGAATGGCCCGGATAACTTTGTTGCGCTTGTTGACCTCGAGCTTGAGGGTGCAGCCTACCGGGCAGTGCGGGCAAATTGATGTAACGGTCTTGACCGGCTTGTCCCACTTGTAGTCCCGCTCGACAAGAGCGCCGGTGGGGCAGGCGTCGATGCAGGCCCCGCAGAACTCGCAGCCAGATTCGAGAAGCGAAGTACCCTGAGAAGTCCCGATGAGTGTTTTGCCGGCCCGGTTGAGGAACGTGAGGGCGGAGTCGCCTCTTATTTCGTCGCATACGCGAACGCACCGGCCGCAGACTATGCACAGGTTCATGTCCATGTCCCAGAACGGGTCGGCCACGCTCAGCGGCAGGCCACGGTTCTGGTAGGTGAGCGGGGTCTCCATGTCCATGTCGAGCCAGCGAACGGTGTCTTTCAATTCGCAGCGCTCATTCTTGGGGCAGGTGACGCAGCGGTCGTTCACCGACACGTGGCGCAGACATACGTCGGAGGGGCCGCACAACTCAATGCGATGACACGTCAGGCAGCCGTGCGGGTGCTCGCTCAGCAGCAGGTCCATGATGCCCCGGCGCAGTTCGACGATGTCGGGGGTCTTGGTGTTCACGACCATGTCGGGCGCTACCGGGGTGGTACAAGACGCTGGCGCGCCGGGGCGGCCCTCGACGTTGACCACGCACATGCGGCAGGCGCCGAAAGGCTTGGTGCCGGGGTAGTAGCACAGGTAGGGGATGTATACCCCCGCTTCCATGGCGGCCTGCAGGACCATCTGGCCAGGCTTCGCCTTGACCTCGACCCCGTCTATTGTAATTGTCAGTTCGTCAGCCAAGGGTTGTCTCCCCTACTTTCCGGCAAGCCCAGGGGCTAGTGACACAGGTGCCGGTTCAACGGGAGCAACCGGCTCGCCGATTGGCACCTGGGCGAATGACCGGGTGTTGACCGGGGCGTAGCCAGGCCTACGGCACGATCCGGTTGGGCAGCGACGCTCTTCCATGTGAGTTCGGAAGTCGGAGTCGAAGTGTTTTATGGCCGACTCAATGGGGTTGAAGCCCAACTGGCCGTGGCCGCAAAGTGAGCCCATCTGCATGGTCTTGCCGACCGTCTTCATGAGTTCAACGTCACCGGGCCGGTCTTCGTGGGCGCAGATGCGCTCGACGATCTCCAGCAGGTTGGTGGTCCCGAGCCGACAGGGGAAGCACTTGCCGCAGGACTCGTACTGGCAGAACGCGACCAGTACCCTGGTCAGGTCCACTGCACATGTGCGCTCGTCTGCAACGATAATGCCGCCGGAGCCGAGAATGGCACCAGCCTCGCGCATCTCGTCAAAGTCGAGGTGCACGTCGGCAGATTGGTCGGATAGGACGCCACCGAGCGGGCCCCCTGTCTGCAACAGCTTTAGTTTCCGACCATCCGGCACCCCGCCGCCTATTTCGTTGATGACCTCGCCGATGGTCAGCCCCATAGGAACTTCGTATAGACCAGGGTAAGTGATGTTGCCGCTCAGGCAGATGATGGCGGTGCCGGTGGACTTGTTGACGCCGATGTCGGAGAACCACTCCGCCCCGTTTTCCAGAATGGACGGCGCGTACGACAGGGTCTTTACGTTGTTGATGGTGCTCGGCCTGCCCCATACCCCGAAGGCGGCAGGGAACGGTGGCCTCGCCCTGGGCATGGACCGGTGGCCCTCGACGGCCTCCATAAGCGCGGTCTCTTCACCGGCGACGTAGGACTCGCCGGTGAGCGAGATCTCGATGTCGAAGCTGAAGTCGGTGCCGAGTATGTTCTTGCCAAGCAGGCCAGCTTCGTACGCCTGTTTGACGGCCGCTTCGGCCCGGTCGATGGGGCCGTCGTGGCCGTGGCGGATGAAGATGATGCCGTTGGATGAGCCGGTGGCGTAGCCAGCTATGGTTATGCCTTCGATGGTCGTGTAGGGGTCGCTTTCGAGGATGGCCTTGTCGTTGAAGGCCCCGGGGTCGCCCTCTTCGCAGTTGCACAGGATGTATTTCGGGTTCTCACCCCTGCTCATGAAGCTCCACTTGACCCCGGTGGGGAAGGCCGCGCCGCCGCGCCCCCTGAGGCCGGATGACTTCATCTCTTCGATGACGTCTTCGGGCTTCATCTCGATTAGAGCTCGGTTCAGGCCAGCGTAACCGTCGCGGGCTAGGTACTGGTAAACGTCCGCCGGGGCGGTGGTGCCCGCGTTTCGCAGAGCGACGCGCTTTTGGCGGCCTATCTGCGGGATGTCGTTGAGGTTGGGTACGCCGTTGATCGCGTCAGGGGAAACGACCTGGCCCTCTTCTGCGAGGTAGCCCATGACGCCTTCGGTCGGGATATTGCCGCTCTTTACGTAGCCATCGACTATGGCATCGACGTCGTCTACCCCGACGTTGCTGAAGAAGAGGCGAGGCCCACCGGGCAGCGTCACGTCTACGAGGGGCTCGGCGAAGCAAATGCCCAGGCAGCCGACTTCGTCTACGGTGGCGTCTATTCCAGATGACTTGAGCTTGGATTCAATGGCCGCGAGGGTGTCGAACGCACCGGCGGCGTGGCCGCAGATAGCCGTGCCGATGCGGATCCAAGGTCGCTGGCCCTCGGTTAGCTCTTTCCAGCGTTCGTTCGCGGTCGCCTTCAGTGCTGCGTGGGTGGCCATTAGTTGCCCTTCATTGCGGCGATGCCCGAACTGGCGGCGGCGGGGGTTATGCGGCCCATAAGGCGATGGTCGATGCTCATGACCGGGGCCTGGGAGCACGCCCCCAGGCAGGTGTTCAGCTTCAGGGTGGCGACGCCGTCGGGGGTGTCGCCTTCGCTTTCGAGACCGAGTTCGCCGAGCACAGCGCCGATGACCTCAGTGGCACCAACGAGGTGGCAACTGGGCCCCCAGCACACTTCTACCATGTGTTCTGCGGGCGGCGAAAAGCGGAAGTTGGGATAGAACGACGCGACGCCCCATACCTCGTTGATGGTTGCGCCCGAGTGGGACGCCACCAGTTCGATGGCCTCTTCGGGGATGAAGCCCAGTTCGTCCTCTATCGCCAGGAGAGATGAGAGTACCGTCACGGTCGGTCTTTTTTGAGACTCGACCGCGCTCTGTATTCGCTGTTTTAGAGCCTCAGATTCGGCCTCGGCCGTTAGGCCGATTTTCGGGGTGACATCGGGCGGCAAGCCCTATCTCCTGTGGGTGATAATCGAGTTTGTGGCAAGCACCACAAATGGTACCAGAAACCCGGAGCCCAACAAAGGCCGCTCTAGCGCCCCTGCGGCACAAGAGCCGGGCCAGCTACGCCAGATCCTCCAGCATCATGCGGGCGACCTGCCTGCCCATGCGCACCGAGTAGTTGGTGCCCCGGTCTTCGGGGTATATCTGGGTTGTGTTAGCGAGGTATAGCCGCTCGAACGGCGTGCGGTGGTCGGGGATGCGCTCAGAGTACCGGGTGCCGATGATGGGCTGGGCAGCACCAACTTTGTGGTGGTGACTGGCCTGAACCCAGCTGTCCTCAAAGTCCGGATTTATCTTGCGCAGGTGAGGCAGGTACTCCGCCAACAACTCTTCGTGGCTCATGGCGTAAAGGGGACTGTCGATGCTGAGGTAATTAGACAGGTAAACGATGTGCTTACCGCCGTATAAGGACGGGTCGATCATGTTGGTATGCTCGATAACCCCGACGAAGGGTATGGACCGGTCGGCGACGTTGAGCCAGTACACGTCCGTAAGTGGCCGGTCGAGTTCGAGGATTATTAGCACGGCCGCCATATAGGTGACGCCGGACAGACGCTCGGCGTAGTCGGCTGGCATGGACGGTACCAGGCTGGGGAAGATGAACGAGGGGGTCGTTGCCAGGACGGCGTCGAAGTTCTCGCTTCTAGACTCGCCGTCACTCATCGTCACTTCCAGGCCCGTGGCAACGCCGTCTACAACGGTGACGCGGTCTACCGCGGCCGACAGGTGCACCTGCCCGTCCAGTTCGTGCACCTTTCCTGCCAGGACGTCGAAGACCTCGCCGAAGCTACCCATGGGGTAGCCGAGCATTTCCCTGGTCATGCCCTTGCCTCGGGACGCAAAACGGGTGTGGATTTTCCCCCAGAACCAGGGCATGCCAACCTTGTCGAAGTTCTCCTCGCCGAACTTGCCGCGCAGCAGAGGCCCCCAAACGGTTTCGTAGACGCCCGACCCGGCCCAGCGCCTTATCCATTCGTCCGCCGTTACGCCTTCCAGTGCACGCCAGTCCTTGCGCCAGTTCAGGAGCATGGTGACGACCCCCAAACGCACCCGGTCAACGATGTTCAGCGGAGAGAAGCGCAGCAGGTCCATCGGCGTGACCAGGCTGCGGATCTGACCGTCGCCTGAGAGGATGCCGACGGTCGACTCGAACCAGCTCATACGGTCGCCCAGGCCGATGTCGTCTATGAGTTCCAGGATGGCCGTATCGGAGGTGAAGAGGTGATGATATCCACGCTCCAGCGGCGCCCCGCCCACGTCAAATGTCGAGGCCTGACCACCGAGGAACGGCGCGCGCTCGTACACCACCGTCTGGTGGCCAGCCTTGCCCAGTTCGTATGCGGCTGCCAGACCGGCGGCACCGGCACCGATTATTCCAAATTCCATGCTTTCACCCTACTGGTCGGAGTTCCCGGCCTCTTTGGCGGTGTATTCGGCGGTTTCTTCGGCGAGCCTACCGGAACGCCACAGGCGCTTGAGGGAGACCTGATCGGTCCACAGTATCCCCTGTCCCATCAAGATCATCGGCAGCAGCAGCGCCGCGTGCACGACCGCCGCGTAGCCGCCCGCCACGGCCCGGTCAACCAACCCGAGGGGCAACAGTACGAGCGTCTCCCTGGCGATGAGTTCGAAGAGTCCGATGCCGCCCGGAGCGGCGGGAACCGATCCGCCGATATTGGCGACCGCGGTCACCAGTATGACTGCCACTACGAGGTTGTCATGCCCACCGACGGCGCTTTGCAGGTCGAACGAGATGCCGATCATGTAGAACAGGCTCGCTTCGAACAGCCATATGGGCACTGAAAGGAAAAAAAGTAGCGCTATCGCCCGGGCGCTCTTGAGCGGGACGAGTCCCAGGATGAACGTGGTTGCCAGGCTCGACGCCAGGCCGCCGACCCGGCCGGGTAAAACACGAACGATTCGGTTGACAACGCCCTGGGCTGCTACCGGGTAGCGGGCAACGGCCACCATGACCCCGAAGATGGCCACGAAGGGCAGGGTTGCGCCAATTACCAACAGCGGCCATGCAACCCCGGAGCGCTCGCCAAAGCCTTCGGCCACACCGCCCAGCGGAATGAACAGGGCGATAACGACTATGAAAATCATCAACGTCAGCGCATCGAGTACGCGCTCGACGAACACCGTGGCCAGGGCCGCACTCTTGCTGATGCCCTCGCGCTCGCCCACGTAGTAGCTGCGAACCAGCTCGCCGAGCCGCATGGGCAGGATGTTGTTGGCCATGTAACCAACAACCACGACGGGAAACAGGCGGGTCACCGACACGGGTTTCAAGTGCAGTAGCAGGACGCGCCAACGCAGGGTACGAAACACGACGGACACGAGATAAAGAGCCACGGCGGGGATGACCCAGATGTAGTTGGCGTCCGCCAGGGCATCCGCCATACGCCGTACGTCGATGGTGAGCAGGAACAGCGCCAACAGCGCGACGCTGACGCCCAGACCAATCCACATCTTTCCCAGGCCAATCACCCCAACAGGGTACACGGGCGCGCCTAAGCATTCGGGGCGTACAGGGTGTATCCGGTGCCTTGAGGGTCGGGCCCTAGCGCGGCGTCGGGGGCGTAAAGCTTCTGAGTTCTTCGTCGGAGAAAAATACGAACGCGTCTTCGCTGCCCAACCGGAAGCTGACCTTACGGTGCATGAAGTAGTCCATCGCTCGACGCCAGGAGTCACGGTCGGCGAACGATTTGACGAACTTGCCCAGGGTCAGCCCCCGGTAGCTCTGCTCCGGGAACCACCACCGGTGCTTTAACCGCACCCCTTCGCCGAACTCCTCTTCGAGCAACGACTCGGCTTCCTTTTCGTTGTTCGCGTGCAGGAGCAAGATCTCGGCGTCTGGCGGCGAGGCGAGTGCGTTGTTGTCGTAGACGGGGTACCCGGCATCGGCAATGTCACGCAGGTACCAGGCCCAGGGCCACTGGAACCCGCTCGTGGCGTCGATGGTGACCCTGGGTTTCTCGTTACCCTCAGATGCAGAGGTTGCGATGACCCGGGCCAGGTCCGGGATGTCGGGCGATGTCTGGGTGTAGACGAGCATCTCTACCGGGACATCGCCGTTTTCGTAGGCGACTCTGGTCCCGGTCCTGACGGTGATGACCAGCAGCGCTGCGACCAATCCCAGCACGGCCATTGCCACGAACGGACGCCTGCCGACTTTGTCGTATAGGTAGAAGCCCGCGAAGATGAGAACGCCCGCACCAAATACGAGCGTGATTAAGAGCCAGGCGGCGGTGCTGGTTCCCCCTTCACCGAACAGCGCCAAGTTCCACAGCACGAAGCCGAGCAGCAGCACCCAGCCAGACACAGCGAGAACCATCGGCTTGAGTACCCGCCTGGCATCGAGGCTCCCAACGAGGTCGCCGAAGAACTTGCCCGCCAGCACTATCAGTGGCAGGGTGATGTTCACGAGCAGCCAGGGCATTTTTTCGCTGGCTACTGTGTACAGGCCAAACGTTATGAGCCCCCAATAGACAAGGAACCGGCCAAGAAGGTCGGGACGCCGCCAGTAGTAGACGGCCCCCAGGGCCGCCAGTGCGAGGGGCAGGAATTCGTACAGCGGGGTCATGATGAAGTAGTAGTAGGCCGGCTGGTCGCCGCGCGCCTCGCCCTGCTGGACGATCCAGTAGCCGAGGCCCCGCCAAAAGCCCGTACCCACGCCCGCGAAACAGGCCGAGAAGCCGTCCGCGCAGTTGGTGAAGAACGTGGTGTGCATGGGGATGAATATGAGGTAAAAAATCAGCGCCGCTCGCCACCACACGCCCCAGCGCCAGCGCCAACCGATGTACACCGAAACCAGCGCCAGGGTGATAACGATGAGCGTGGCGACGACGACTCCCCCACCGCTGGGCGCGCCGATGTTTCCGCTCTTGGCCCCGAGAACGAGGTTGGAGCCGTCCGATTGGAGCACGCTGAAGAACGCCGACCACAGGGGCAGGGTGAGCGCGCCGAGCAGGATTAGGAGCGAGGCGGGTCTGGACGCCCGGGCCACCGCGCCCTCGCCGAACAGTTCGCCCCAACCGGCCGCGACGATGCGACCGACGGCTACTGGTGGCGAGACTCCGTACAATCGTTCGCGGCCCAGGTCGGAGTAGATCCGCTCCCACCCGCGTTTAGCCACCAGGAACCCGAGGAACAGCGCCATGATGGCCGTGACCAGATATGCGCTTTCTTTTGACGAATAGGCAAGGCCCAATAACGCGGCCGAACCGTACAGGTAGCGGTTTTTGCCCGAGTCCATATAGCGCCACATGAACGCGACCAGGCCGAGGGTCCACAGCGCCATGAGTATGTCGTTGCGGGCAAAGCGGGAGAAGTAGAGCATCGACGGCGAAAAGGTCAGCATGGTGGCCGTGGCCACTGCACCGATGCGCCCGAGGCGTCGTCTCAGCAAGTACGGCACGGCGACGATGGCCACTCCGGCGATGACGTACAGGATGCGCGCGGTGAAGTCGGTCGCCCCGAACAAAAAGAACACCCCGGCGTTGGCCTCGAACTGGAGCGGGCCGTGCATCATCGGGTTGTGCACGAAGGCCCGCCCCTCGGATAGCTCCCATGAGAAGTACGCGTGCAGGCTTTCGTCGTGGTGCAGGGCGCGGGAGCCAAGGTCCCACAGCCGCATCCCGGCCGCGACAGCTATGAGGCTGGCATAGGCCGTTAGTTCGGCCCAGCGCAGTCGCCGGTCTTCGCAGTCGCCGTTTGCGAAACGGCGAATCTCGCCCAGTAGCCCGTCTAACGCTCTGCCCAGCCCTCTGTCCAGCACTGGGGACGTCAAGAGCCCGAACTCCGGAGCCGGTAGATGACCACCGTGCTATTTAAAAAGATCTTCTCCATAAACTCGTCGAACTTGTCTATCCCGTCGGTGCCGTATGTCCTGCGCTCCCTGGGGCCAACGTACACGTAATCTACGTCGTATCGGTGGAGCAAGTTCTTGACGATCTCGAAGTCGGTGGACTGGTAGATGAGTTTGATGTCCTCCTCGCGCCCGTCGAACGACGCAGAGGTTCCCCGCCACTGTAGCTCGTGACCCGGCCAGCCCAGTACGGTGGGTATGCCGGTAGCCGAGGACACGCGACCGAACTCGGTATACGAGCCGCCGACCGCCTCGACCATGCCTGAGTCCCGACTAGCAGCGGTCCGGAGAAACTGGATGGCCTCAAGCTCGTCTGTATTGCCGCTGGCCAGGTGCGCGAGTCCGTCCAGTCCGACGGGACCGTTCGGCAGATTGGGCTTGCTGCCCAGGGCCGCCGCCGGGTAGTAGAGCGCAATGACCAGCAGTACGCAGAACGCCCCCGCCCACACGGTTGCCAACACGCGCTTGTAACCCACCAGGGCGTCAAATCGGGACACCCAGTAATACAGCGCGAAGCCCCCGGCCAATGACAGTAAGACCCAGGCCTGGTAGTAGAACTTGAACACCGTGTTCATACGGCTGCCGAACTGGTCGCCCACGAACACCAACTCCGGCCCGATCAAGAGCAGCAGGCCGAACACCGCCAGCGCCAGCGGGAATGCGTTGCCTCGCACCGCCCGATGCCCCGACCTAAGCGTCCACAACACCGCGTAGACGCCGCCGCCTATGAGCACCATTAAAGGTAGCAACTGGACGAACCTGCCGGTCGCACTGGCATCGCCCTGTGAACCCCATTCCAGCACGCCCAGCCACGCAATGAAGGGAAGTAACGCGATCATCAGCGCGGCAAACGCCGTCCTGCGCCATTCGGATTGAAGGCGTGTGGACCAGAAGACCGACACGAGCATGGGCAAGACTGCGGCGAGCATCAGCCCCCACACGACGATGAAGTGAATGGGCCGGGTGGTTGCATCTACCACCGGGCGAATACCGGAGAACTGGCTCTGCATCGAACCGAAGTAGGGAAGGTACAGAAAGAACGCCAGGCCGATGACGACTGCGCTCACCGGCAGCGCCGAGGCGACGATTTCGCGCAGTGACGGCCCCCGTACGGCGTACGCCCTGAAGCTAGCCACGCCGAGGAAGACCGCGGAGAACACAGGCAGGTCCCAGGCGTTGACGAAGCCCAGGCCGCCGAGCACGAGCGAGAGCAGAAGCAGCGACGGCAGGCCGGGCGCGAAGCCCCGGGACCATGCCCGGCCCGCAGCGACAGGGCCGCGCCACCGGTACACATTGGCCAGGCTGCCAGCGCGAGTGACCAGGGGCTTGCCGGCCTCCAAAAAGTTGGCGCACAGGGATAGGAAAACGACGACGAACGGTAGGGACATGAAGTGCGGGTGCAGGTCGCCAAGTAGCGCGGAGAAGAAGGGGAACTCCTGGATGGTGAAGTCGATTCCCTGCCCGCCCTCGAAGGTGTTGATAACCCGGCTGGAGCGCCACCACCACCAGAACTCGTTGGGCCGCCAGCTCTCTGTTAGCTGGGGGGAAGGGCCGTCCAGTCCGTCTATTGCTAACCAGCCCCAAAATCGGCTGGAGCCCATGCCGTTGGCCCGCATGAACTCCAGGGCGCCCTCAAGGTTTGCCGCCGCCACCAGCAGGACCGCCGCGAGAATGCCTGATGCAAGCGCGATCTTAAGCCTGCCCCCGGCCGCGGTGACTAAGTTGTACACAAGACCCACGGCCCCGGCGGCGGCCATGGCCGGGATGAGGGCGAGTGACAGGTTGTAAGCGACTGTCGATACCGCGCCGGTGAGGTTGGCCAGGCCGCCGAGCATCCAATAGCCGAAATAGTAGTAGCTGACCGACTCGCCCCGCAGCCACGGGTCTTCGGGCGGTGCAAATTCTGTGCGCATGGTTGCGTTGAGGAACGCCAGGTCCATGGGCTGTTCGGTATGGCTTATGGCCGGGTCGAATGCCCGGTAGAGGGTCCACCCGATGAAGACGGCGAGGAAGACAACTTCCGCGACGACCAGGGGTTTCCACTGGCTGCGGATGTGGGCGAGCAGGTCTTCACCTCGCCGATAGACCACGAAGGCCGCGACCGCCGCCAGCAAGATGAGCGCCACCGCAGGGCCGTAACTGGCATAGGGCAGGACGTGGGCGGAGCTAAGTATCCACGCCAGGTAGCCGACGAGCAGCATGCCGAGCGGCTTGGCCAGGGTCAGGCCCCTGTCCTTGAGACCGCCGAGGGCGACGTAGGCGAGCGGTATGGCGACCAGGCCAATGACCTCGATCCCGATCAGCCACAGGACCGCGTCTAGCAAAGGGGCTAGTCCCCGTTCGCCGAGAAGAGGGCTTCGGCGAACGCCCCGGCGTCGAACGGCGCAAGGTCGTCTAATTGTTCACCAGTGCCCAAGAACAGGATCGGTAAGCCAAGCTCCGAGACGATGGCCAAAACGACGCCGCCCTTTGCGGTGCCGTCAAGCTTGGAGAGTACGACTCCGTCGCAATCGACGGCCTCCACGAACGACCGGGCCTGGTGAAGCCCGTTCTGGCCGGTGGTCGCGTCCAGCACCATGACCACCCGCAGGTCCCCGCCTTCGGCTCGCTCCACCACACGGCGGATCTTTTTGATCTCTTCCATGAGATTGGCTTTGGTGTGCAGACGCCCGGCGGTGTCGATGATGGCGACGTCGGCACCCTGCGCCTTCGCCGAAGTAATGGTGTCGAACGCGACGGCTCCGGGGTCCGCGTTGGCGCTGTGAGCGACCACACGGACGTCGAGTTTCGCCCCCCAGACCTGCAACTGCTCAATGGCTGCCGCCCGGAAGGTGTCTGCGGCACCGAGGACGACGCCCATGTCCCGCGACTGGTAAAGATGAGCCAGTTTCGCAATTGTGGTGGTTTTGCCCACCCCATTGACGCCGACCATCAAAATGACCAGGGGCCGCCGACCCGCAGCCGGGTCGAGCAAGCGGTCTACTTCGGCGGCACTGTCATCGGCTTCGAGTATGGCGGCGACCTCTGACCGGAGCACGGCCAGCGCACCGTCAGGGTCGGAGACTCGTTCCTCCGCTATCCGGTCGCGCACTTTTTCCAGCAACGCGAAGGTGGTGGAGACGCCGACGTCGGCGGCGATGAGGGCCTCTTCCAGATCGTCCCACAGTTTGTCATCGAGCCGTCCGCGCTGAAACAGGGACGATATGCGCCCCGTCCAACTACGGGCGGTCCTGGTCATGGCGCTTTCGGCCTTTTTCTTTCGGCCTATTCCGAACAGACGCAGATCGGTCCTCCCGAGTGTGGTTTGGCTCCCCTGGCCGATCGCCCCGCAAGCCCGGTGCCATCGGCTCCACGAGATTATCATGGAGAGCCACAAGTCGCCAGTTGGACCGTCAGCAAATGGGCAGGCGAAAGGCAACAAAAAAGGAGCGCCCGCTTGTGCGGACGCTCCCGTTTGTTACGAAGTTCGATTCAGCCTTACGGCCGAATCAGTCTGGTAATGGCTATCGGCGCTTCATAGCGGAGCGGTAGTCCCTGCGGGCTTCATCTATCGTGGGGCCGCCGACGGACCGGCGGGCTCCCAGTGAACGCAGGTAATTCTCGAACCCGGACGGAGCCGTGGTCTCGCGCATTGCTTCGATGAACCTGTTAAACATTTCTCTTACCCTGTCTTCTTTCTTCTCTGGGCCTCTGGCCCTCATGTTCTATGGGCTCCGGGCCCGTCTGATCTATGCAATCAATTGTCCGCCCATATTTACATTGCGTCTACATATGTTGCTGGATGATAATTATCTAATTCGTGAATGTTGGACCTCGCATGAGGCCTGCAAGAAGACCCAGGGGATTGATAAGGAGGGTGCTATGGAGTTGAGAGAGTTGAGAAGTTTCACCACGGCGGCGAGGCTGCGCAGCATCACCCGGGCCGCCGAGGAGCTGGGAATGGGCCAGCCGACCGTAACAACTCACATTAAAAAACTAGAAAAAGAGCTGGGCGCCGTGCTTTTTGACCGCATAAAACGGCCGATTCAGCTAACCCCGGCGGGCGCTACGCTCTCGGAACTGGCGGAGCCGTTGGTAGAGGGCATCGACTCTCTCGCCGCCGACACGGGCCTTGCCGAGCGCGAGAGCCCGGTGCGCATGGCCTCGACGCACGACATCATTCCCCACAGGCTTCTCAGGGTGGTACGCATTTTTCTTAGTTCTCACCCGCACGCGCACCTACGCATCCTGTCGGGCAGGCGTGAAGAGGTCGTGCACATGGTCGAAGAGGGCACGGTGGATATGGGCCGGTGCCGGGTCCTGAACGCGGGGTGGAGTTCGACTTTCAACCGCTGTTCGGCTACGAGCGCGTGCTGATAACGCCAACGGATCACCCGCTGCTGGAGACCCCGTTGACCTCCTTGGACGAGATTGCGCGATGGCCGCTCATCATGATGGGCAAGGGCACGTACACCAGGGTGATGCTGGAGAGCGAGTTCCGCAGGCGAGGCCTGGAATACGAGATCGTCGTCGAACTCGACAGTATGGACATGATTAAGCGCTACGTTGCGCTGGGGATGGGCGTGTCAGTCGGACCCCGATTAGCCATTGACCCAGAAGATCAAGAGAAGCTGGGGGTAGTCGGCCTGGCGCACCTGCTGCCGGTGGAGCAGGCCGGGATTATCACGCTGCGGGGCAAGACGCTGTCGACGCCAGCGAAGTCGTTTATCCAGACGCTCCGAGACGCCCTGGCTGTTAGAGCGACCTAGGCCCGGACGCCCACCAGCTTGGCGGTCACGAGCAGTCGGTGGCTGTAGTCGAGCCTGGGGACGCATGTAACGAGCGTTATGTAGACGCCGTCGGTTTCGTACAGCCGCAGGTCGTCGGCATGCATAACCTGGGTGGCCACGACTTCGTATAGATACTCGCCGGTGGTGCTTTCCACCACCACGTAGACTGCGCCCTCTCCCACTTCTGAGAAGTGCTTCAGTAGCTGGGGGATCTCTGGCAGGCGCTGGAATACATTGCCCTCGCCTGCAAATGGGCTTTCCAGGTGCCCGAAGAACCAACCGTTGCCCAGTTCGCCAGGGTCGGCCGTGTCGGGAATGTGACCCACGGTGTTGTCGGGGGTCTCGTACGCCCGGCTGTTGCCCAGGTCGAGTATGCCCAGTTCGCTGACACCCGACTCGACGTCGATGGAAGGGATGCGCAGCCTGCTTGCCACTGTTTTGGGTTCGGCGAAGCGGCGGTAGTCGTCGGCTGAGGCCGCCGCGAAGCCATCGGGCAGACCCAGGGCTAACCGTAGATCGGTGCCCGCTCGAAGGGGTTCGTGCCAGTACTTGGGGTGCAGGTCGGCACCGGTGTACATGTCGGCGTAATGTCGCGCCAGGCCACCGGTGGACGCCAGCGTGGCCCGGGGGGCGTCGGTGGGTTCCAACTCCAGTGCGAGCGTTGCGCCCTCATCTGCACCCGAACTGAACGGTGAATGGTCCAGGCCGTCAACGACCGCGAGTTCGGGTTCGCCAGTAGACGACGCATCGGTGAGGTCGACGGAAGGCTCGTCCTCGGCCGTGTAGGCGACGGTTACGCGCTCGACCTCGGCCACGTTGAAGTTGAGGTCATCGAGGTTTGAACGACCGTAGGCACCGTAGCCGACGTAGGAACCGAGAGCGGCCAGCACGACCACCCCAACAGCCATCATGCCGTACCCGAGCTTTCGGGTGCTAAAAACTCTCATGTGTTTCTTCTACGAGAAACCTGCATTGCCGGTTCCCCTGCGCGTGGACGCCTAGCGCATGCGCGGGGAGTGAGCGGTCCCGTTGGTGATGGGCTCGTTGATGTAGACGTCCCCGTTGCGGATTTTGATGTTGTATCCGCAATCGGGGTTGCTGCAAACCCACGCCTTGTAGTGGATGGGAGCACCCTGGCTCCCGAAGTCGGAGAGGGGCAGCAGATCGCCGTCCTCGCACGCGTGGCAGTTCGGGTATCCGTGTCCTTGCAAAATTCGCCCCCTCTTACTCCATTCACGTCTCTCGGCCCGCACCTGGCTCCCAATGGGAGCACATGACTCGTTACAGCGGGTCCGAAGCGCCGGAAGTATACCATAGCGCAACAGGGCAATTCGGCTTCGACCCCTGTTTCTAGGCGTCCCCGGCCCATGAGCCTAGCCCGAAGAGCCCGGCGGCGGTTTCGCCCAGCACTGCGGCCCTGTCAGCTCCTGACAGGCCGGCCTTGTCGATCTGGCTTCGGACGCGCGAGTAGGGCGTGAGCGGGTAGTCGCTGGCGGCGAGAATGCGGTCAGGGCCGACAACCGCGGACGCTACTTCGAAGACTCGTCGGTCGTACAAAAACGGCGAAGCGGCGGTGTCGAAGTAGACGTTTGACAGCGCCTCGGCGACTTCTGGCATGAGGGCGTAAAAGGGCAGACCGCCGCCCCAGTGGGCGAGCAGCAGCTTTACGCCCGACGCTATGGCGACCAGCCCCATGACTTTGTCCGGTGTGGTGCGGCCTTTGCCGGGGTAGGCGTGCCCGACCGGCTCGGAACAGTGGACGGTCAGCGCCATGTCGTGCGCTCGGAGGACGTCGAGTATTGGACTCATCACGGCCGGGTCGGCCAGATCGAAGCCCTGGGTATCGGGGTGCAGCTCGCCGATGCCACGAAGGCCGAGCCCTGCGCACCGTTCGACTTCGTTTGCTGCGCCCTTTGCGGCACCTGAGCCTGCCGGGTTGACTGTGCCGAAGCCGACGATGCGTTCGGGGTGTTGGTGCACTACTTCTGCCATGTAGTCGTTGGACTCGCGGGCCAGGCCTGGGTCGGACCAGCCGATCCCCATCGCCACAGAGACGTCTACGCCATCTTCGTCCATGTCGCCGAGCAGATCCTCGGCAGTGGCCATGCGGGCCGCCGGGTCCGCGTACATCTCGGCAAAAGTGCGGTCGGTGGCGACTAGCGCCTCTCTCCGGTGGATGATCTCCGGCGAGAAGAGGTGGACGTGCGAGTCAACTATCAAATTTGCAGCCGTGCATTTGGAAGACCGGGTCGCCCGTCAAACTCGCCTGTAGTCGTCCTGGAAGCGTTCGATGTCGTCTTCGCCGAGATAGCCGCCCGTCTGTACTTCGACTATTTCCAGGGGAACCTCGCCGGGGTTGGACAGCCGGTGCTTGACGCCCTGGGGTACGTAGGTGGACTGGTTTTCCTTGAGTTCGTATTTCTTCCCGTCGGTCACGACAGCGGCGATTCCGCTCACCACCACCCAGTGCTCGGCTCGATGCTCGTGGCGCTGCAAGGAAAGGGACGACCCTGGCTTCACTGTCAGGTGCTTTACCTGGAAGCCCTCGCCCCTTTCGATCACCTCGTAAGTCCCCCAGGGCCGGTGCACTTTGCGGGGTTCGAGTTGTTCGTCACGGTCGCTGGCTCGAAGCTCGGCCACTACCTGCCGAACTTCCTGATCCCGGCCCTTGCCCGCGATCAGCACCGCGTCGGGCGTTTCCACCACGACCAGGTCTCTGATGCCGACCCCGGCCAACAGGCGATTCCCACCGATCATCAAGGAGTTCTCGACGTCGTATGTGACCACGTCGCCTTTTAGTACGTTGCCGCGTTGGTCTTGGGTCGAACGGTCCTGGATGACCGACCACGAACCGACGTCGGACCAGCCCGCGTCCAACGGGACTACTGCTGCGACGACGCCGCCGGGACCGGTGGCCCGCTCGGCTACCGCGTAGTCGATGGAGTCCGAAGGGCAGGGGCGGAACTCTTCCAGACCGGGCCGGAAAAAGTCGCCATCGACGGTGCCAGCCAGATAGGCGGCCCGGCACGCGGCGGCGATGTCAGGCCTGTGCGTCTCTATCTGGTTGAGCCAGACCGAGGCACGCATCATAAAGGTGCCACTATTCCACAGGTATTCGCCCGTCGCCAGGTAGCCCCTGGCTGTCTCGATGTCAGGTTTTTCTACGAACTCGGCTACCGTCCTGGCGCTCGCGTTCGGTCCCGAACCCAGGGGCTCAGTGTCGGCGGTGACGCGAATATAGCCGTAGCCGGTCTCCGGGCCGGTGGGAGGCACGCCGAATGTGACGAACATGCCTTCGCGGGCCAGACGGTCCCCTTCCAACGCCGCCTTGCCGAAAGCGTCGGCGTTGGCCACGTGGTGGTCGGCGGGCATAACCAGCAGCGTAGCGTCATCGTCGCGCTCGGCTGACCACAGCGCAGCCAGGGTCAACGCGGGTGCCGTGTTTTTGCCCATCGGCTCCAGGATGAGCGCTTCGGGGGCCTTGTCCACGGCCTGGAGCTGCTCGACGGCGAGGAAGCGGTGGTCGTCATTGCACACCACCAGTGGGCTTGCTACTGCCTGCCCGTTCGCACCTGCCGCGTTCAAGCGCAGCACTGCCTGTTGCAGCATGGTGCCTTCGCCCAGCAGCGAAAGGAACTGCTTGGGATAGTGCTCGCGGGAGAGCGGCCAGAGCCGGGTACCGGAGCCCCCAGCGAGGATTACCGGCCTGATCATAGGTGTCTTGTGGTCAATTTATGGAGCTGGTCACTTTGCTGGCCCGCCGCACTATTGGGCCGTTACCCCGCCGTCGATGACCAGTTCGGACCCGGTGATGTACGACGATTCGTCCGAGGCCAGGAAAAGTATCCCGGCGGCGATTTCTTCGGGGCAGGCGAAGCGGCCGATAGGTATGCGAGAGATCACCAGCGGGCCGATGACCTCGTCTTCAAAGCCGGGCTGTGTCATGGGAGTCATGGCGTAACCGGGGTGCACCGAGTTCACCCGGATGCCGACGGGAGCGTACTGAATGGCGGCCATCTTGGTGAAGCTGCGAACGGCGCCTTTGGCTGCATGGTAGGCGGCCAGAGTGGGGCTGCCGGTCATGGCGTGAACGGAGGAGATGTTGATGATCGAACCGCCGCCCCGCGCTCTCATGGACGGAGCGACGGTCCTGGTACCGAGCCAGGTGCCGCGACCGTGCACCTGCTGGTGAGCGTCCCACAGTTCTACGGTGGTCTCTTCTATGTCGGCCAGGACGCCGATACCAGCGTTGTTGACCAGCACGTCTACCGGGCCGAACTCACCGGTCGCCGCATCGACTGCGGTCGTCCACTGGTTCTCCTCGGTCACGTCGAGATGGACGAACAGTGCCTTGCCACCCGCGGCACGAATACCGGAGGCCGTCTGCTCACCGACCGTATCGTCGATATCAGCGACAACGACGGCCGCGCCTTCTCGGGCGAACATGCTTGCGGCTGCACCGCCGATGCCCATCATTCGGCCTTCGACGCCGTTAGCGCTGCCGGTTATGAGGGCGACTTTATTTTTTAGTCTCATGGGCCACGAATTATACCAATCGTGGCCACTTGGCCGCCCAGTCTGGTCGCCCGTCCTGACGGGCCTTGGGACGAGGACCCGGTGTATATTTTGAATCGCATGATTACCAGACTCGGATTCAGAATTGAGAACGACCCCAGGCTGTCGCTGGCAGACCTGATAGAGATCGCAGTCGCCGCCGAGGCGGCTGGCGTGGAGTCGGTGTGGGTGCCGGAGGGCGGCGGGCGTGATGCGCTGTCGCTGCTGGCGGCTTTTGCCGGTGCCACCAAAAAGCTGCGTTTGGCCACCGGTATTCTGCCCATCTTCTCGCGCACCCCGGCCGTCACTGCTATGTCGGCGACGGGGCTGGCGGCTGTTTCGGGCGACCGGTTCGTGCTCGGGCTCGGTACAGGGCACGGCCCCGTGGTGGAGAACATTCACGGCATCCCCTACTCAGGACCGCTGGCCCGCATGGAAGAGACGGTGGGCATTATCAAAGGGCTTTTGGCCGGTGAAACGGTCAACGCAGAGGGGCAGCACTTCTCGGTGACCGGGGCTAGGCTGGGCAGAGCGACGAAGGACGTATCGACACCGGTGTACGTGGCCGCGCTGGGGCCGAAGATGATCGCGCTCACGGGCCGGTTGGCCAACGGCGTGCTGCTGAACTGGACGTCGGCGCAGTACATCGCCGGGTCTGTCACCACGCTGCACGAGGCTGCCACAGGAGCCGGGCGCGACCCGGCGTCGGTGGACGTGGCCGGGTATGTGCGCACGGCCGTCATTTCGGGAGATGAAGAGCCCGCAATTCGAAAGAGCCTGCAATTGCAGATTGCCGGGTACGCTTCTCACCCCTACTACTGGAATTTCTTCGTTTCGACCGGGTTTGGCGCCGAGATGGACAAGGCACAGTCGGCGCTAGAAGCAGGCGACACAGATGCAGCGGCAGCGACGATATCGACTGAGATGCAGAGCCAGGTCGCGGTGGTAGGCACGGCCGCCGAATGCCGTGACGAAATCGAACGCAGACGGGCTCTGGGCCTGGCGCTGCCGGTGGTCGCGCCGTTCGCGGTGGACTCCGACGTTAAGGGCGCGTATCTCCGGGTTATTGAAGCTTTCGCACAGAGGTAACAAGCCATGACTGGACGCAGCGAAATAATGAAAGAGCTGGGCATTGCGCCCATCATCAACGCTCATGGCCACCCGACGACTATTGGCGGGAACAACCCGTCGGAGACGGTGCGGGCGGCGATGGACGATGCCGCGCGGGACTACGTAAAGATGAGCGAGCTGGTAGAGGTGACGGGCGATCGCATTGCCGAGATGCTGGACGTGCCCGCAGCCATGGTGACGCCGGGCGCAGCCGCCGCCCTGGCCCTCGGTGCGGCCGCCTGCATCACCCGCAACCACCCCGACCGCATGGAGCAGATTCCGGACACAACGGGCATGCCCAACGAGTTCATCATCCAGCGGCAACTGCGGGTGATTTATGACAAGGCACTGACGATACCGGGAGGCGTGCTGGTAGAAGTAGGCGAAGAAGATGGCACTACCGAGGAGCATATTGAGGCTGCGATTACGGACCGCACGGCCGGTATTCACTACCTCGCCGGTGGGCTGTACGACGACCCGGAAGAGCGGGAGACACGCACGGACATTGTGCCGTTCCGTCGGCTCGTTGAACTGGCTCATAGCCACGACCTGCCGCTAATAGTGGACGCGGCCGGGCAGGTGTACCCCACCGACAGGCTGAGCCTGTATGCCCGGGGCGGCGCCGACATAGTGGCCTACGGGGGCAAGTACTTCGAGGGCCTGAATACTTCGGGGTTGATGCTGGGGGCGAACGAGGAACTGGTGCACATGGCGTACCGGCACAGCTTCATCGGCTTCGAGTACGAGCACGCGCGAATGTTCGGGCGGTCGATGAAGATGGACCGCCAGACGGTCGTGGCCACCTACGTGGCCCTGCGCGAGTGGCTGACAACCGACCACGAGGCCCGCCTAACGGGCTACGAGGAACGGCTCACGGCTAACGTGCGGCCCGCTCTGACCGACCTGCCGGGAGTCGAACTGAGGGACTTCCCGGACCGGGGAATGCTGGAGGGGCTAAGGGTAGTGGTGGACCCGGCCGTCGCGGGCATGACTGCCGCGGACCTTGAGCACGAACTGGCAGAGGGCAGTCCGCGCATTCACGTGAGGGCGGACGAGGTGCCGGACTCTTTCATCATCCGCATACAGACGGTCGATGACGGGGACGAGGTGATCATCGCCGAGAGGATCCGGGAGATTCTCACAGGCTGAGCCGGTCAGGTTCGCGTTCTCATGCGCCAGGCTAGGTGAGAGCCGGGGGCGTGGCTGGCGGCGATATACTGGCTGCCTGTAGCTGGAGGCCCGCTCAATTGCTCGACATCGACCAGATTCGCTCCGACCCTGACGCCGTTAAGCTCGCACTTAGCAGGCGAGGTGAGGATGCGCCCATAGACCGCGTGCTCGAATTGGACGCCCGTAGGCGAGCCATCCAAGGCGAGGCCGACGAGCTGCGCGCCCGCCGCAATGCCGTGAGCAAGGAGATTGGCCAGGCCAAGCCGCCGCCACAGGACCTGATCGAAGAAATGCGCGGCGTCTCCGGCCGGATCAAGGCGCTGGAGGCGGAGTCGCGGGAGGTGGAAGAGCAGATCCGCGAGTATCTTCTGGCGATACCCAACTTGCCCCGGCCAGAGGTCCCAGAAGGCACGGACGAGTCGGACAACGTTGTGGTGCGCGAATGGGGAGACATTGTCGAGCGCGACTTCGAGGCCATACCTCACTGGGACCTGGGAGAACGGCTGGGCATCATCGACCTGCCCGCCGGGGCGCGCATATCGGGCTCCCGGTTCTATGCCTTGAGGGGCAAGGGCGCAAGGCTGCAAAGGGCGCTGGTGTCGTGGATGCTGGACGTGCACACGGACGACCACGGCTATACCGAGATGTATCTGCCGTACCTCGTCGGCACCGACACTGTGACGGGCTCCGGGCACCTGCCAAAGTTCGCCGACACCATGTACCACGACGAAGAGGACGACCTGTGGCTCATCCCCACGGCCGAGGTGCCGATAACAGGCATGTACGCCGGGGAGATTTTAGACCCGGGGGTGGTTCCCGCCAGGTTCGTCGCCCACACGCCATGTTTCAGGCGGGAGAAGTCGGCCGCTGGACGAGATACCCGTGGGATTAAGCGGGTGCACCAGTTCGACAAGGTGGAGATGTACAAGTTCGTCCACCCCGGCGACTCGGATGCCGAACTGGAGAACCTGGTCGGCGACGCCGAAGACCTGATTCAGCGGCTGGGGCTGCCCTATCGCATTCTCGAACTATCGACCGGCGACCTCGGCTTTTCGGCGGTGCGCACATACGACGTGGAGATGTGGGCGCCAGGGAGCGGCGAGTGGCTGGAAGTGAGTAGCTGTTCGAACTGCGACGACTACCAGACGCGCCGCGCAGCCATACGCTATCGCCCAGAGAAGGGCGCCAAGACGGTGCACCCGCATACCCTCAACGGGTCTGGACTGGCGCTGCCGAGGGTCATGATCGCGATTTTAGAGAACGGTCAGCAGCCCGACGGCTCTATCGCCATCCCCGAGGTGCTACACCCGTACACGGGGTTCGAGAAGATCGACTAGTTCGGGCAGGCCTGCTACTTCCCGAAGCGCTCTCGTAGCTCGCGCTTTAGCACCTTGCCCAGGGCGTTGCGGGGCAGTTCGTCGATGACCACGACGGACTCAGGCTTTTTGAAGCTGGCCAGCTTCGCCCGGCAGTGCCCGACCAGCTCATCTTGATCCACTTCCCGGCCCGACACTGCGACTACGACGGCTCGCACCGATTCGCCCCAGTGGGCGTCCGGGATGCCGATTACTGCGGCGTCTTC